>ERZ808262.302-NODE-302-length-29323-cov-3.016161_pt1 | contig 29323 bp, 29 predicted proteins | sample MGYA00520895_ERZ808262 | MGnify/ENA primary metagenome ERZ808262 (study PRJEB31516, sample SAMN03275588) | gut metagenome | biome: mammalia-associated habitat; material: feces | host: Papio cynocephalus | place: Kenya | collected 2012-08-02 ... | reverse complement strand
AGGCGACAGCGTGCATGATTTTGACGTTGTTGCATTTTCAATTGGTTACGAAATGGCATATACGACGGTGTTGGATATGCTGGATATGTCTGGCATACCTGTGCGCAGCTCGCAGAGACCCGACCTTCTGCCGCTTGTGATAGCGGGAGGCTCGTCCACGGTGAATGCAGAGCCTATTACGCCGTTCATAGATCTCTTTATCCTTGGAGAGGGGGAGGAGGTCAATAACGAGCTTCTGACCCTGCTGCGCCAGGCAAAGAGCGAGGGGTGGAGCAAGCATGACTTTCTCCTGAAAGCAACGCAGCTCGGCGGCATATACGTTCCGTCGCTGTACGATGTGGACTATAACGCCGATGGGACGGTCAAGCGCATCACGGCGCGTGAAGGCGCACCAGAAAAGGTCGTAAAGCGTGTTATAACCGACTTTGACGCTGTGCCGTACCCGACGAATCCGATAGTCCCTTCAACAGAGGTGGTGCATGACAAGGTCAGCCTTGAGCTGTTCCGCGGGTGCGTGCGCGGCTGCCGCTTTTGTCAGGCGGGGCATATCTACCGCCCGATACGCGCAAAGAAGTACGAAACCGTTGTGCGTCAGGGGATAGAAACATTGAAAAACACAGGTTATGAGGATGTGACGCTTCTCTCGCTCAGCACCAGCGACTACAAGGAGCTGCCGCAGCTTCTCGATGGGCTGCTTGCTTACTGCGAGGAGCGCAGCATCGGTGTATCACTGCCGTCATTACGCGCGGACAATTTTTCAATTGATATTATGCAGCGCCTGCAGAAGGTCAGGAAAAGCGGTCTCACTTTCGCGGTCGAGGGCGGAAGTCAGCGCCTGCGCGATGCAATAAACAAAAACGTCACCGAAAAAGATCTGCTGAATACCTGTGCTATTGCCTTCGCCGGCGGATGGAACGGCGTGAAGCTATATTATATGCTCGGTCTGCCGACCGAGACGGATGAGGATATCCTCGGCATTGCTGAGATGGCGAACCGTGTGCTCCACTGCTGGCGCGAGAACGCCAAAAACAAGAGCCGCGGCGTGAAGATAACTATCTCCACCTCGTGCTTCATCCCAAAGCCTCACAGCCCGTTCCAGTGGGAGGCACAGATAAGCATGGAGGAATATCTTCGCCGTGTCAATCTACTGCGCGCAAACATCACCGCCAAGAACGTTACCTACAACTGGCATGATGCGGAGACCAGCTTTATCGAAGCCGTACTCTCGCGCGGAGACCGGTGCGTTGCCGACGCGGTAGAAGCTGTGTGGCGCGACGGCGGGCGTCTTGACTCGTGGACGGACTATTTTTCATTCGATCGCTGGTTGCGCGCTTTCGAAAAATGCGGCATAGATCCGGTCTTTTATGCATCGCGCGAGCGCAGCACGGACGAGGTGCTGCCGTGGGATATGATAGACGCCGGCGTCAGGCGCGAGCATTTCCTGCACGAACGCGAAATGTGCTACGCCTCCAGACTCTCGCCGGACTGCCGGAAGCAGTGCTCCGCCTGCGGCGCGGCACGGCTGCTGAAGGGAGGCAAATGCGATGTCTAAGCTGAGACTGAGATTCAGAAAAACCGGGCGCGCAATATATATTTCCCATCTTGATTTGATGAAGACCGTACAGCGCGGTTTTTCCCGCGCAGGGTATGATCTGAAATACTCTGAGGGCTTCAACCCAAGACCGCAGCTTTCCATTGCGCTGCCGCTATCCGTCGGCATGGGAAGCGTATGCGAGCTTATGGACTTCAAACTCCGTAATGAAGCTGATCTCACCGAGCTTCCGGAGCGTTTGACCGCCGCATTGCCGGAGGGGATAGAAGTGACTGAGGTTTATGAGCCGCAGCGCAAGGCGAGCGGAATAAAGTGGCTTGAAGTGGAAGGTGTAATGGAGTATGATATACGCGACGCTGCCGCAATGGCAGATGCGCTGCGCGTGTTCTATGAGGCGGACGCTATCATCATCATGAAAAAGACAAAGCGCGGTGAAGGCGAGATAGACATAAAGCCCGCTATAAGCAGGATAGAATTTACACCGGACGCGGTGCAGAAATGCGTGATGGTGCGCGCGGCGGTCTCCGCTCAGGAACCCACGCTCAACCCCGAGCTTCTGAGCGAGGCGCTGCGCCAGAAAGCGCCGGAGCTTGCGCCGGATTTTGCAAAATACACAAGGATAGAGACATATGATGCACAGATGAACGTGTTCAGATAAAGGAAAGCGTCTATGAAAAAGATTGCTGTGTTTCAAAGCGAGCTGGGAGTCGGGGGAATACAAAAATCCCTTGTCAATCTGCTCAGAGCCATCGACTATGACAGGGTACAGGTGGACCTGTATCTTTCAAAGGATGAGGAATTCTGGGCGGTTGACTTTCCGGAAAAACTGAATATCTACTACCTGAAGCTGACTCCGCGTATATTTTCGTTCTTGCCGTTTGACACGTCAAAGCGTATGCTGCGCTATGATTTCCCTCCGGGGGTGGAGTACGACCTTGCGATCGACTTCAATTCATATCAGTGCTCGTGTGCTGTCGGTGCGCTGACGGTTCCGGCTAAATACCGCGTGATGTGGATACATAACGATGTTCGCGTCAAGCTGCAAAACGAATGGAAATACCGCGTACTATGGTATTTCTTCAAGGAGAAATTCAAGTATTACGATGAGTTTGTGCCAGTGTCGGATGCGCTGTGGGAACCGTTCATGGCGATGTCCGGCATAGGGAAAGCAAAGCACAGAGTCATTCAAAACGTGATAAACGTGCCGGAGATACGCAAGAAGATGTGCGAGCAGCCGCCGGATCTTCATCTGGATCCGAAGTGCATGAATTTTGTGGCGCTCGGAAAGCTCTGCCATCAGAAGGGCTATGACATCATGCTAGGCGCGTTTGCCGAGGCGTCCAGAGCGCGGGACGACCTGCGGCTGTATATCATCGGCGGTGGACCTGACGAAACGGCGCTCAAGGCGCAGACGGCGCAGCTCAAGCTTGGCGGCAAGGTGTTTTTCCTCGGCAGGAAGAGCAACCCATACTGCTATATGGAAAAGATGGATGCTTTCGTGTCGTCCTCGCGTTACGAAGGGCAGCCGCTGAATATCATGGAAGCGAAGGCTGTCGGGCTGCCGCTGTACTGCACAAAAAACCTCGAAAGCTACACTGAGGGTCTTGTGGGGTATAACGATCTTGCGGCAGCGCTTACCGTGGCAAAGAAGCAGCCAAAGCATCCGGACGATTTAATTGAATATAACCAGAAGATACTTGACAGCATCTATGATCTGACCGAGAGCGGGGATTGATATTCTGCGTGGGGAGAAAAAAAGCTTGCATTTTGCCCATGTATGTGGTATCATATCAAAGCTTTTGTGGGTGAACCACAGGTGAGAAAGGCGGTCCGCTGCCGAGGCGCAATTCGCCCTCCGGCATGAACGTCTATATACAAGGAAGGATTAGATTATGGATCTGGTCAAAATTCTCAGCGAGCAGTATATGAAGCCCGAGCTTCCCGAGATGAACGTCGGCGACACAGTGCGTGTTCTCGTCCTCGTCAAGGAAGGCAACCGTGAGCGTACCCAGGCATTCGAGGGCACGATCATCGCCAAGAAGCACGGCGGCATCAACGAGACCATTACCGTCCGCCGTATCTCCTACGGCGTCGGCTGCGAGAAGGTATTTCCCGTACATTCTCCCTCTATCGTCTCTGTCACCACCGTCCGCAAGGGTAAAGTTCGCAGAGCGAAGCTCTACTACCTGCGTGACCGCGTTGGTAAGAAGGCAAAGGTCAAGGAGCGCCTGTAATCCATACGGCGCATCGCAAAAAGCATCTTCTGGTTTCAGAAGATGCTTTTTGCGTTTTTATCGTTTTTATATTTATAAATCTGTTGGCGGACACGCTCACACAGCGGGTTCGCTATGGAGGCAGACATGAGCACAATCCATATAATCGCGCTGCACCTTGCCTTTGGCGGCGTGGAGAGGGCGATCATCAATATGGCGAATCTATTTGCCGAACGATATGATGTCGAGATAATCAGTGTGTACAATATGCCCGACAGTCCGGCTTATCCGATAGATAAGCGCGTCAAGGTGCGCTACCTGCTTGACGACATACCCAACCGCGTCGAATGGCGCGCGGCGGCAAAGGGGCTGCACCCGGTGAGCTTTATAAGGGAAAGTGCGCGCAGTGTGCGTATACTTGCGGGGAAGCGGCGCGAGGTACGCCGCGCGATAGAAGGTATATCGAACGGCATAGTCATCACGACGCGGCATGAGGACAATCTTGCCTTGTCAAAGTATGGACGTCCCGGCACGCTCAAGATCGCGCAGCTGCATCATGACCATAACTTTGAGAGCCGATATGTCAGAGCGTTCAAGCATAATTATGCCAATATTGACTATTTCACACTGCTCACGCCCGGGCTTGCGCGCGAGGTTGGTGAGATGATGCGCGGCACTCGCACAAAGACTGTGTATATTCCAAACTTTCTCGACCATTACCCGGATGAGCCGGATTTTGCCGCACGGGAGAAGACAGTTCTTGCCGCCGGAAGGCTCAACTATGTCAAACGCTTTGATAAGCTCATTCGCATCTTTGCAGGTGTTCATGAGAGAATGCCGGGCTGGAAGCTGAGAATCGTCGGCGAGGGCGAGGAGCGCACCGCGCTTGAGCGCCTTATAAGGGAGCTTCGCGCGAATGATTATGTTGAGCTTTGCGGCGCGATGAACAGCGGCGAGGTCGAGCATGAAATGTGCACTGCCGGAGTGTATGCAATGACATCGTCCAGCGAAGGATTTTCATATGTCGTGCTCGAAGCGCAGAGCTGCTATCTGCCGTCTGTGGCTTTTGATGTGCGCGTCGGACCGCCGTTTCTCATTACGGACGGTTCGGATGGGTTTGTTGTGCCGGATGACGACGATGCCGCTTTCGCATGTAGACTTGAGCAGCTCATGCGCGATGATGAGCTGCGCCGGACAATGGGAAGCGCTGCGCGCGTGCGTTCTCTGGACTTCTCAAAAGAGAAGATAGCCAGACTCTGGTATGAAATTCTGGGGGACTGACAGATGAAGAAGCAAAACAGTTTTGCCGTCAGGCTTCGCAGCAGCTGGCTGCTCATTCTCATTGCCGCCCAGCCGGTGCTGGACGTGCTTGCGTATTGGACGAACAACACGCATTCCAGCTGGGCGGGCTATATCCGTCTTGCAATAATGGTGGCGCTGCCGTTGGTCATGCTCGTCAGGCTTGAAAAAAAGAAGCATTTTCTTGTATGTATGTTGATAATAGGCACGTTTTGCGTGCTGCATATTCTCAACTGCTTCCGCGTTGGATATATCGATCCTGTGCGCGACATTTCTTATATGGCGCGCGTGGCGCAGATGCCCGTGCTGACGGTGTGCTTTGTGTATGCCTTGCGCGATGAGCGTATGAAGAATCAGGCTGTCCGCGCAATGGAGATCGCCGCGGGGCTGGTGCTGCTCGCGCTCGTGCTTGCAATCGTCACGGGCACGGAGAATGTCACCTACGGTCAGGGGCTTGGCGTGAGCGGATGGGTCATCGACAACAACCGCTGTGCAAACAGCATCATTCTTGTCACTCTTGCCTGCTTTGCAATGTATTATGCCTGCATGAGCGGCAATAAAATCGTAAATGCTGTTGTTCCGACCATTGTTTGCGCGGTGTTTATCTCCAACGGCACAAAGGCGTGCTATTTTGGAATTTTTGCCGTGTTTCTCGGCTTCGCTGCGTTTATGATCCTGAACCGTTTTATAAATAAAACGGAGATGAAAAAGCTGCTGCTTGTTGTGCTGGCGGCGCTGTCGATCGGCTCTGCCGTGGCATACCCATATACCCCGCGTGCAAAGGTAGAAGCGCTTCAGGCGAGCGCCGTGGCGCTCAAGGATCAGGATGAGCTTGTGCGTATATTGAGCGAGAAGGGCTACGACGTGCAGAGCATGACCGTGGAGGAAAAACTTTCTGACCCTATTGTGCGCGAGGTATTTGAAGCATATTATACGAAGCTTATGTGGCACGTTATTCCGGAAATGTTCGATCGCTTTGGCGTCGAGCGTATCATGCGCGAGTATGATATGACGACATCTGCCTCAAAGCTTATAGATGTGCGCCTTATGAAGCGCACCTACGCTAGGATGATATGGAGCGAAACTGATATGCTGACAAAGCTTACGGGCTTTGAGGTGTCAGAAATACACGACCCGGCCTACGATCCGGAGAACGACTGGCCGGCGCTGTTTTATTACTATGGTTACCTTGGCTTTGGGCTGTATATTGCGTTCATACTGTATTTTGTCTGGAAGCTTATGAAATGTGTGTGCAGAGACTTCAGGGGCAGTCTCAATCTGCTGAATTTCACGCTGCTTATCTGCCTTGTGCTCCAGCTAAGTCTGGCAGAATTTTCGGGTGCGCTGCTTAGAAGACCGAACGTATCAGTGTATCTGTCGGTAGTGCTTGCACTGATATACTACCGCACGGTGCGCGCGCCGGCGGCGCTCGGAGGGAATGCGGATGAAGCTTAGCGTCATAATCCCGGTGTATAATGCGGAGAAATATCTGCGTGAGTGCGTGGATTCCGTGCTCAACCAGACGGAAAATGATCTGGAGATTATTCTCGTCAACGATGGTTCGCCGGACAATTCCGGCGCGATAATTGCGGAGTACGCCGCGCGCTGTCCGGAGAAAATCACTGCCATCACTGTTGAAAACGGAGGTCAGGGGCGCGCACGGAACTGCGGCATTGACATCGCTCGCGGCGAATTTCTGAGCTTTATAGACAGCGACGATTATATAGAGCCGGATATGTATGCCTTGATGCTCGCCGCGGCAGAGGAGAACGATGCGGACGTCGTTGTGTGCGATATGGAAAAGCACTTCGACGATGGACGCCGGGAGTATGTCCATGCAGCGCTGCAAAATGCTCCGCTTGCGTCTGCCGGGTCATCAAGCAACAAGATTTTCCGCCGGAGCGCTGTCGGTGCTATACGCTTTCCGACAGGGCTGTGGTATGAGGACTTTGCGTTTTCCGCAAAACTCCTTATGCTCAGCCGCAAGACCGTGTTCGTGGATAAGCCGCTTTATGTCTATCGCTGCGGGCAGACCTCAACGATGAACAACAACAACGCCGGCAAGAATCTGGACATTATCACCGTAATGGAGGATATACGCGCTTTCGCCGAGGCAGGCGGGTATCAGGATGAGTTCGAGTTTCTGCTCATCAATCATGTTCTGCTTGACTCGCTGAAACGTCTCGCATTGCAGACTGCGCCGGAAAAGCGCGAGGTCATTGCCGCACTTCGTGCATATGTGCGCAAGAATATTCCCAGACTATCCTCATGCGAGAGCTACCGCGCCGAGGCGCGCAACCGCCGCATCGTCATGTGGCTGAATTATCATGGCATGGAGCGGCTTTCAATTGCGCTGCTCAGGCTGAACGGAAGTATGTAAAACGATATATGCAAAGCCCCGGACGCGCAAAGCTTCGCGCATCCGGGGCTGCTTTCATTTGCCCTTTATGATATTGTTTGCGCTCATGACCATGTGCAGGCACATTCTGAGACGGCGGCGGATAAAAAAGTGTATGAGCTTGTATTTTGCGCCCATCTCTTTTATATAGCAGTTCTCGCGGTAATCCGGAAACTTGCCGACGAAGTCGGCATACAGTTCATCCTGCACATTGCTGTTCGGGTCTGCGAGATTTACACGTGTGCATGAGGTGAGGACCTGATTATAAAACGCCGCATATTCAAGCTGTGCGTGATATTTTTCAAATAAACCTGCGGCGCGGTATGCCTCGAGCATGGCATTTACTGCGGGAATGATCTCAAGATTGCGCTGAGTGTTTTTGCTGTTTGTTATAGACCCCGCGCGCTGGAGATAGTTGTACCATGGGCGGTGAACAGCAAGCATCTTTTGCGCCTTTGTGTACAGCAGAGGAGTGACGTACATATCCTCATACCATACGCGCCCGGGGTAGCGGATGCCGGTTTTTGTGAATAACTCGCGCCGGTATATTTTGTTCCAAGCGGACGGCATTTCAAACAGCAGTTCCGGAAAGCTTTCCAGCGTGAAGCTGCCCTCTTTTGCACAGCCGTGTATATATTTCAGCAGCCGTCCGTCTTCGCTGACCGAGCGTATATCAAAAAAGCACATGTCAAAACCGCGGTCAAGCAGCGCCATCATTTCCGGCACGGCGTCTGGAGAGAGATAATCATCGCTGTCGATAAAAAGAAGGTAATCGCCCGCTGCCGCGTCGATGCCCACATCGCGCGCACGACCGAGACCGCCGTTTTCCGTGGTTATAACATGCACTAGAGAGGGAAAGCGCGCGGCATAAGCTGCACAGATGCCGCTGGATGCGTCTTTTGAGCCGTCGTTCACCAAAATGATCTCATAATCGCGGAGCTCCGGGTAAATCACTGAATCAAGGCACTTTGCAAGATAGTTTTCAACGTTATACACGGGAATTATTATGGTAAGCTTCGGCATTGGCAGCTCCTCCTTTTCGCGTACCGTCATTCTATCACAGTGCGCCGGGGCTTTCAAGGCACAAAAAGGATTGCTTTTACATACTTTTGTGGTATAATATTTTGACTTGGAATATGTGCAGATGCACTGCGCCGCGCTGCGCGGGATACAAAAACAACTAATTGACTGTGATTGGAGCATTACATATGGCAAGGACGAAAAAAAGACTGACCGTTGAGGAGATGGAGGAGCAGGAGCGCGCCGCGCGCAAGAACGTATACGACTGGATACAGTGCCTTGCAAGCGCGCTTGTTGTGTGTGTTGTCATCTTCATCTTTTTTATAAGGGTAATTGACGTGAAGGGAACATCCATGTACCCCACGCTCAACAATCAGGACAAAATGCTTGTCTCTGACATTCTTTATACGCCTAAAGCGGGTGATATCGTCGTTTTCAAAAAGGATCAGTATGACCCGGACAAGGCGCTTGTAAAGCGCGTGATAGCCACCGAGGGACAGGAGATAAATATTGATTTTGACCGCGGTCAGGTATATGTTGACGGCGTGGTGATAGAGGAGGACTATATAAATGAGCTGACTACCACAAAGCTTGATTTTATCGGTCCGCAGACTGTGCCGGAAGGGTGCGTATTCGTTATGGGCGATAACCGCAATATGTCCACTGACAGCCGCAAGAGCGAGATAGGCATGGTGGATAACCGTCTTATAATCGGCAAGGTCTACTGCGTTATATTCCCGCTGTCCTCATTCGGAATGGTGAAATGATGGAGCAAAACGGTTTTGAAAAAATGAATATCCAGTGGTTTCCCGGTCACATGGCCAGGGCACAGCGCATGATAGAGGATAATATAAAACTCGTTGACGCAGTGTGCGAGGTCATTGACGCCCGCATCCCGCGCGCCAGCCGAAACCCGGATATTGACCGCCTTGCCGCGGGCAAGCCGCGGCTCATTGTGCTCAACCGCATTGACCTTGCAGACCCGGCGCTCACAAAGCGTTGGCGGGAATACTTTGAGCGGCAGGGCGTTGCCGTGCTGGAGACGGACGCGAAAAGCGGCAGGGGCGTGAGCGGCTTTGTGCCTGCCGTGCGCAGGCTTCTTGACGCAAAGCTTCGCGAATTTGAGGCAAAGGGGCAGACAGGACGGACACTGCGCGTTATGATACTTGGCATACCAAATGTAGGAAAATCAACATTCATCAACAAGGTCGCCGGGCGCAAGGCAGCGCTTGCCGGGGACAAGCCCGGCGTTACACGCGGCAGGCAGTGGATAAATATAGATAAGTCTCTTGACCTGCTTGATACTCCGGGCATACTCTGGCCAAAATTCGACTCGCAGGAGGTAGGAGAACTCCTTGCTGTGACAAACGCCATAAAAGCGGATGTTGTGGATAAGGAGACGCTCGGCGCAAACTTTATGCTCCGGCTGCGCCGCATATACCCGGATGCACTGCGCGAGCGATATAAAATAGAGCCGGATGAGGAGCTTAATGGTTACGAGCTGCTGGAAGCGGCGGCTAAGAAGCGCGGCTTTCTCATTTCGCGCGGGGAATATGACATTGAACGTATGGCAAATACTCTTTTGAACGAGTACCATGACGGAAAGCTGGGTCGTCTGACGCTGGAAACACCTGATGAGTGAACTTTGGACGCTTGAAAACGAGATATATGCCTCCGGCGTGAATATTTTGTGCGGCGTTGATGAGGCGGGTCGCGGTCCGCTGGCGGGTCCGGTGTGCGCCGCCGCCGTCATACTGCCACGTGGGCTCGAAATACCGGGGCTGAACGATTCCAAGAAGCTCAGCGAGAAACGGCGCGGCGCACTTTATGACATGATTATCTCCTGCGCAGTGTCTTATGGCATCGCTTTTGCCGAGGTGGATGAGATAGAGCGCCTCAACATACTTCACGCGACATTTCTGGCAATGAACCGCGCCATTGCGCAGCTTTTCATAAAGCCGGAGCTTGCCCTTATTGACGGCAACCGCAATTCGGACATTGAAATGCCCAGCCGATGCATCGTAAAGGGCGACGCACGCTGTGCGGACATTGCGGCGGCGTCCGTTCTTGCCAAGGTGACGCGCGACAGGTATATGATGAAAATTGCGGAGCAATACCCACAGTATGGCTTTGACCAGCATAAGGGCTACGGCACAAAGCGGCACTACGCGGCGCTGCGTGAATATGGTCCGTCGCCCATACATCGTATGAGCTTTTTGAGGAAGATGCACTGATGGATAAACGCTCACTCGGACGCTTCGGAGAACAGCAGGCCGCCGAATATCTGCGCAAAAAAGGATATAATATAATAAAAATGAACTTTTTCTGCCGTGCGGGAGAAATAGATGTGATCGCAGAGGATAAGAATTATATTGTTTTTGCTGAGGTCAAGCTCCGCAAAAACGCCGACCACGGCGAAGCGAGGGAATTCGTGACTGCGGCAAAGCAGCGCCGTATTATAAAAACGGCGCAGCTCTGGCTCTGCGCGCACGAGAACGTCAAGCAGCCGCGTTTTGATGTTATAGAGGTTTACGCGCCTGACGGTGAGCGCGGCAGAGTGAAGGTGAACCATATAGAGGACGCCTTTATGTAAAGGCGAGGGCGACTGCCCCCGCCGCTGACACGCTTACAGTTTCATGCTGCCGAGCGCGTCATCCGCACTTCAATCGCTTGCCGTGCCTCTCGGGCAGAAGGTCGAGCAGTAGGTCTCGCCCTTGGTGCAGGCTTTCTCGTTCTGCACGCTTATTCTGGATGCGTTGCAGCGGCAGTCGATGGTGTTGTACTTGCAGTTGGTGACATCGCAGCCAACGCCGGGATTTGTGTCGCGTCTTTTATCGCTCATTTTTGCTGCCTCCTGAAAGTAGGTTTTGATCTTTGCCAGTCTATTTTTTGCAGCGGCACTTAAATTTATTCTGTAAATACGAGGAATGTATGGCACTATATGCAATAGGCGATCTTCATCTTGCGCTCGGCAGGGATAAGCCGATGGACATCTTCGGCGACAATTGGGTGAACCACGCGGAAAAGCTGAAGGCTGCATTTTGCTTGCTTAAACCTGATGATGTCACAGTTTTATGCGGCGATCTTAGCTGGGCAATGGGGATAGAGGACGCGAGGGAGGATTTTCTTTTCATCCACGAGCTTCCCGGAAAGAAGATAATCCTCAAGGGCAATCACGACTATTGGTGGAGCACAGCGGCGCGTGCAAAGCGCTTTTTTGCGGAAAACGGAATAGATACGATAGAGATTCTCAACAACAATTGCTTTGAATACGGCGAGTATGCTCTGTGCGGCACGCGCGGCTGGTTTTATGAAGAGGAGCGCGGCGGTGAGCATGATAAAAAAGTCATGCGGCGCGAGATAATGCGCCTGGAGACCTCGCTCAAGGCGGCAGGGGAGCGGAAAAAGCTCGTCTTTCTGCATTATCCGCCAATATATATGAATTATCGCTGCCCGGAAATACTGGCGCTTTTCAAGGAGCATGGGGTGCGCCTGTGCTGTTATGGGCATATTCATGGCAGGGGCTGCCGCTATGCGTTCAACGGCTGGCATGATGGCACGCAGTATAGGCTGGTATCGGCTGATTTTGTGAATTTTGCACCCATAAAGATCGTTGATTGAGCAATTTATGAATAACTTGAAAAACTTGAAAAAGTATTAAAATTGTCATTGATTTTAAAGAAGAAATCTGATAGTATACTACAGGTTATGCACATATAGAGGAGGAAATCAACCATGAATCTCAAGAACGTAGAGAAGAAAGAAAATAATTCCGCATCATTTCAGGTAGAGACCGACAAAGCTGAATTTGAAGCCGCTGTAAATAAGGCTTACCTGAAAGCCAAGAGCGATATATATATTCCGGGATTCCGCAAGGGTAAAGCCCCCCGCGCTGTTGTCGAAGGTATGTACGGCAGTGACGTGTTCTATCAGGATGCTATTGACGAGCTTGCACCTGAGGCTTTTGAAGCCGGTCTGACCGCCTCCGAGCTGAGGATCGTCGGCGCGCCCTCCGTTTCCGATGTCAAGGTCACGGACGATCACACCGTGGAGTATACTTTCGTTGTTACCCTCTACCCCGAAGTGACTCTCGGTCAGTACAAGGGACTTGAGGCAGAGAAGGATGCTGTTTCCGTTGACGAAGCAAAGGTCGATGAGGAGATCAACGCTGTCCGCAAGCGCAACGCACGTATGCTGACGGTCGAGGATCGCGCTGCGGCAATGGGCGACACTGCAAATATCGACTTCGACGGTTATCTTAACGGCGAACGTTTCGACGGCGGCAAGGCCGAGGGGTACGACCTGGAGCTTGGTTCAAACTCCTTCGTCCCCGGATTTGAGGAGCAGATCGTCGGCATGAACATCGGCGAGGAGAAGGATATTGACATCACCTTCCCCGAAAACTATGTTGAGAATCTTGCCGGCAAAGCGGTCGTTTTCAAGGTCAGGCTCAACAGCCTCACCGTGCCTGAGCTTCCTGAGCTTGACGATGAGTTTGCAAAAGACGTTTCCGAGTTTGACACTCTTGACGAGTACAGGGCGGATATCCGTGCAAAGCTCGAAAAGACTGCGAACGAGCAGGCCGAGAACAAATTCCGCACCGATATACTCCGTCAGGCGTGCGATAACCTTGTTGCCGACATTCCCGAGGTAATGGTCGATGACAAGCTTGAGGAAATGATTCGCGGCTATGCCGCCAACTATGGCATGACCGATCACAGCGTTCCCCTTGACAGGCTCAAGGAGATGATGGGGCTGGATGATGCGACGCTCAACAACAGTCTCCGCCCCGCAGCGGAGTTCCAGGTCAAAAACGATCTGCTCATCGACGCTATCGTCAAGGCGGAGAATATCGAGATCAGCGATGAGGATGTTGAGGAATACCTCAAGAAGGTCGGCGAGGACGTCAAGGCATCCCCGGAGGATCTCAAAAAGTACTTTGGCATTGACTTTATTAAGGAAGAGTGCAGAAAGGACAAGGCTTCTGCCATAATGTTCGACAGCGCCGTTGCCGTTGCGGCAAAGCCCGCCAAGAAGACAAGAGCCAAGAAAGCCGCCAAGACCGAGGAAGCCGCCGATGAGAATGCAGCCGAGGCGGAGACAGAGGAAAAGCCCAAGACCAGAAAGACCACCAAGACCAGGAAGAGCGACGATGCCTCAGACTCCGCTGAAGCAAAGTCTGAGGAGAAACCCAAGACCACCAGAAAAAAAGCAGCCGCCAAGACCGAGACCAAGGCTGAATAATTATCAGGGATATAGGATATGCTCTCTTGGACGCTGATATTTTTAAGGAGAGTTTAATAGAATGAGTTTAGTACCTTATGTAGTTGAACAGACAAGCCGCGGCGAGCGTTCGTATGATATTTTTTCCCGTCTTCTCAATGACAGGATCATCATGCTCTCCGAAGAGGTCAACAATACGACCGCAAGCCTTATCGTGGCGCAGCTTCTGTATCTTGAAGCACAGGATCCCGACAAGGACATACAGTTTTATATCAACAGCCCGGGCGGCGTCGTGACTGCCGGTCTTGCGATATATGACACCATGCAGTACATCAAGCCCGATGTGTCCACCATATGCATCGGCATGGCGGCGTCAATGGGCGCGTTTCTGCTGTCCTGCGGCGCAAAGGGCAAGCGTATCGCCCTGCCGAATGCTGAGATCATGATTCACCAGCCCTCCGGCGGCAGTCAGGGGCAGTGCACAGATATTCAGATACAGGCAGAGCAGATACTCAAGATAAAAAAACGCCTCAACACCATCCTTGCCGATAACACCGGCAAGAGCATTGAGACAATCGAGGCAGACTGCGAGCGTGACCACTTTATGACCGCAGAGGAAGCACAGAGCTACGGTATCATCGACAAGGTTATTTACAAGCGCTGAATCGTAGAATAGGATTTTCTATGGGGGAACAGTCGTTCCCCCATAGTTTTAATGGAAGAGGGGAAAACCAGTATGGGCAAGTTTGATGAAAGAAGAAGTCTCAGATGTTCATTCTGCGGCAAGCCGCAGTCGGCGGTCAACCGCCTTATTGCCGGAAACGGCAGCTATATATGTGATGAGTGCGTGCGTATGTGCGCAAGTATAATCGATGATGGCGTATCCGCACCGCAGTGTATAAACGGCGGCGCCGTTCAGCCGCTCGTATTCGAACGCCTTCCCAAGCCTATGCAGATCAAGGCGCGTCTCGATGAGTATGTTATAGGACAGGAACGGGCGAAGATCGCGTTGTCTGTCGCAGTGTACAATCACTATAAGCGTATCCTCCACGCCGGAAAATCGGACGTGGAGCTGCAAAAGAGCAACATCCTGCTCATAGGACCGACAGGCAGCGGCAAAACGCTCTTCGCCCAGACGCTTGCAAAAATGCTCGACGTGCCTTTTGCCATTGCAGATGCCACCACGCTCACGGAAGCGGGCTATGTCGGCGAAGATGTGGAGAATGTCATCCTCAAGCTCCTGCAGGCGGCGGATTTTGACGTGGAGCGCGCAGAGCGCGGAATAATTTATATCGACGAGATTGATAAGATCGCCCGTAAAAGCGAGAATACCTCTATCACGCGGGATGTTTCCGGCGAGGGCGTGCAGCAGGCGCTGCTCAAACTTCTGGAGGGCACTGTTGCAAATGTTCCCCCGCAGGGCGGGCGCAAGCATCCGCATCAGGAGTTTATTCAGGTTGACACGACAAATATTCTCTTCATCTGCGGCGGCGCATTTGACGGGCTGGATAAGATTATCGAAAAACGCACGAATAAAAAGACTATGGGCTTCGGCGCGGACATTGTAAGCAGCACAGAGCGCGATGTGGGCGAGATCCTTGCCCAGGTGCAGCAGCACGATCTTTTGAAGTTTGGCATTATTCCGGAGCTTATCGGGCGTCTTCCTGTCATCGCTTCGCTTTCTTCGCTCACGCGCGATGATCTTGTGCGCATCCTTACCGAGCCGAAGAACGCCATGACAAAGCAGTACAAGGCGCTCTTTGACTATGACAAAGTCAAGCTTGACTTTGAGCCTGCGGCACTTGAAGCCATTGCGGACAAGGCGATAGCGATGAAGATAGGCGCGCGCGGACTGCGCAGCGTCATGGAGGGCGTAATGACGGACATCATGTATACCGTCCCGTCAGACCCGACGGTCAAGCGCGTGGTCGTCACGGCGGCAAGCGTCAACGGCACCGAAATGCCTCGCGTTGAGCATATCAACGACACGTCGGGCAGTAAATCCTGACGCAATATACCTATCCTCCTGAAAGGAGAAAAAGACATGAACAGCGAATTATTATATGATGTAAAAAATATGCCTCTGCTCGCTCTGCGCGGGCTGAGCGTTTTCCCGGGAATGCTTCTCACATTCGATGTGGAGCGCAGCGCGTCTGTTGCGGCGCTTGACGAGGCGGTGAGGACAGATCAGCTCATTTTCCTTGCCGCGCAGAAAGATCCCATTGCCGACGCGCCGGATGAGAGCGAGATATATCACATCGGCACTATATGCCGCGTGCGCCAGCAGCTTCGGCAGCCGCGCGGCGGTGTTACGCGGGTGCTGGTAGAGGGAATATGCCGCGCGGAGGCGATCGACATTGACACCTCAGGCAAGTGGTATACCGCCGAGGTGCGAGAGCTGCACGATAAGACTGACCGCGTGAGCGCCGCACGGAAAGAGGCTCTGCTGAGAAACAGCCTTTCCCTGTTTGAAGAGTACATACAGGCAAACCCGGACATGATAAGCGAGCAGATACTCAATCTTCTCGCAAACCCAACTCCCGGCTATGTTTCCGACTATATTGCGCACAATGTGCGTCTGAGTGTCGAGGATAAGCAGGCGCTCCTGGAGGAGCTTTATCCCTGCCGCCGTCTTGCGCTGCTGGGCAAGCTGCTCAACAACGAGCTGAATATTATCAACATTGAAAAAGAGATAAACGATGCGGCGCAGGAGGCGATAAACCAGAACCAGCGTGAGTATTACCTGCGCGAGGAGTTGAAGGTGATTCAGGCGGAGCTGGGCGAGGACGGACAGCTGGATGATATCGACGACTACCGCAAGAAAATAAACGCACTGCCGGTGCCTGACGAAATCCGGGAAAAGCTCCTTAAAGAGCTTGGACGTCTCGCAAAGCAGCCGTTCGGCTCGTCCGAGGCGGCAGTCCTGCGCGGTTATCTGGATGTGTGTCTTGAGATCCCGTGGGGAAAAACGACAAAGGAGACTGTGGACATAGAAAAAGCGCGGAAGCTCCTTGATGATGAGCATTACGGTCTGGAGAAGGTCAAGGAGCGTGTGCTTGAATATCTTGCGGTGAAGCAGCTTTCGCCTGACATAAAAGGCGGGCTTTTGTGCCTTGTCGGTCCCCCGGGAACAGGCAAGACCAGCATGGCCATGAGTATCGCGCACGCAACAAACCGCAAGCTCTGCCGCGTGTCGCTGGGCGGCGTGCATGATGAGGCCGAGATACGCGGACATCGCAAAACCTATATCGGCTCAATGCCGGGGCGCATTGTCAGCGGCATTATTCAAAGCGGCAGCATGAACCCTCTTATGGTGCTCGATGAGATCGACAAGCTTGGCGCGGATTACCGCGGCGACCCCGGAGCGGCTCTTCTTGAGACCCTTGACGGAGAGCAGAACGGCACATTCCGCGACAATTTCCTTGAGATACCTATAGATTTGTCGGGCGTGTTCTTCATTACAACGGCAAATACAACTGATACCATCCCACGTGCGCTGCTTGACCGAATGGAGGTCATAGAGCTTCCAAGCTACACCGACGAGGAGAAGGTCGAGATTGCCAAGCGCCATCTGCTGCCAAAGCAGCGCAGGAAGCACGGCTTGAAGACGCCGCAGCTTAAAATCGACGATGCGGCGCTGCGTGAGATCATCTCCGGATATACTCGCGAGTCCGGCGTGAGGCTTCTTGAACGTGAGCTGGCCGCCGTATGCCGTAAGGCGGCGGGAGGCATTGCCGAAGGCAAATATAAAAGTCTTACGCTGAAACCCGGTAAGCTCGAGAGTGTTCTCGGTCCTGTGAAGTTCAGACCGGAGCCGTTCCGCTTCTATGATGAGGTCGGACTGGTGCATGGTCTGGCGTATACCTCCGTCGGCGGAGAGACGCTTGATGTAGAGGCACTTGTGACTGACGGAAGCGGCAGGCTGGAGCTGACGGGCAATCTTGGCGATGTGATGAAGGAATCGGCAAAGGCGGCGGTCAGCTTTATACGCAGCCGTGCGTCAAAGCTTGGTATTGATCCGGAATTCTATAAAAACAAGGATATACACGTTCATTATCCGGAAGGAGCGGTGCCTAAAGACGGTCCGTCCGCCGGCGTGACGACCTGCGTTGCGCTTGTTTCCGCCCTGACGGGGCGTCCGGTGCGCCATGACGTTGCAATGACCGGGGAAATAACCCTGCGCGGACGTGTGCTGCCGATAGGCGGGCTGCGCGAAAAAACGATGGCGGCGCTGCGAACCGGCATAAAGACCGTTATCATTCCTGCGGAGAATGTGCCAGATCTGGAGGAAATCGACCAGAAGGTTCGCGCACAGATAAACTTCATCCCGGTCAGCTATGCCGACGAGGCGCTCAATGCCGCGCTCGTTCCTGAAAAGGGAGACACGCATAAGACTGCCGCCGGTATGCTCTGCAAAACGGCAGACGCGCCTAAAGTGCGTCAGTGATGCTTTTTCATACGAAAGGAGATGTCCATGGCAGTATTGAACGTGAATAAGACCGAATTTGTCAAGTCCGCCGCGTCAAGGGAGCAGTTTATTCAAAGCTCCGTGCCGTGCGTCGCCTTTGCAGGAAAATCCAATGTGGGCAAATCTTCGGTGATAAACCGCCTGCTTAACCGCAGGAACTTTGCACGTGTAGGCTCTGAACCGGGAAAAACCGTCCACGTCAACTATTTCCTTATCGACGGCAAGCTCTATCTCGTGGATCTGCCGGGATATGGGTACGCGAAGGTCTCGCGCAGTGAGCGCGAGCGCTGGGGGCGGCTGATGGAGGATTTTTTTGCTTCCGGTCTTTTTCGCCTTGGCGTAATGATCGTGGATTCACGCCACAAGCCGACGGCGGATGACGTCACGATGGCAGAGTGGTTCAAAGCCTCGGGCTGCCCTCTCGTCGTTGTTGCAAACAAGCTTGATAAGCTGAAAAAGAGTGAGATCGAGCCGAATCTGTCGCTTATACGAGCAACGCTTGCGCTGCCGGATGACGTGCACATAATTCCTTTTTCTGCTGAAAAAGGTCAGGGGCGTGACGAGCTGATGAGCGAGTTGACAAAGCTGATATGATAAAATGCAGGAGCAAGGCAAGTTTATTTTGCCCTGCTCTTGTATTTTGTGATAGAATTTGATAGAATAGTTAGAGTTAATGCGCGCGCACGGTACACGTGCCGCAGATCCCGGGGTGAGTTATATCGGCGGAATCAAATCAATATGGGACGGGCTCGATTTCACGTATATACTGAGCATCCTGCTCGGTCTTGTCCCGTCGCTTCTGTGCATCACGCTCCATGAACTGAGCCACGGTCTCGTTGCGTATAAGCTTGGCGACGACACGGCTAAGCGCGCCGGGCGGCTCACGCTCAACCCTATCAAGCATCTTGACCCCATGGGGCTATTGATGATGCTGGTTTTCCATGTCGGATGGGCAAAGCCTGTGCCGGTGAATATGTTCAAATTCAAAAACCCCAAGCGCGGCATGGCGATAACTGCCCTTGCCGGACCTGTGAGCAATCTTGTCATTGCCGTAGTGTTCATGTTTTTATACGGCGCGGCATATATCCCCCTTGGTCAATCCGACGCGGGCAGCTATTTTCTCTCGATGCTCCAGCTCACGGCGTACATCAGTCTTGGTCTTGCAATTTTCAATCTTATCCCGATCTCGCCGCTTGACGGGTCAAAGGTGCTCTTCTCATTCATGAGCGACGAGCGGTACTATAAGCTCATGCGGTATGAGAAGTACGGCGCTATCATCATGTTTTTGCTTGTTGCGACCGGTATACTCGGAAAGCCCCTTTCCGATGTGATAGACTGGGCGTTCTCTGCAATGCTGCCTGTCGCGCAGGGCGGGTGCGATTTGATATATTATCTATTTTACAGGTGAGCATTCAATGGAAAATCCCAGCTTTCACCTTGAGGGCATTATCAGGGAGAAGGATGAGCTTCAGGACTTTGAAGGTCCGCTCAGCCTTATCCTGATGCTCCTCTCAAAAAATAAAATCGAAATACGTGACATCAGGATCGCGGATATACTTGATCAATATCTTGATTATCTTGCGCAGATGGAGAGCATGGATCTTGAAATTGCAAGTGAGTTTATCCAGATGGCGGCACATCTGCTTTATATAAAGACCAGAACGCTCCTGACGACCGAGGAGGAGGTGTCTGAGCTTGAGGTGCTCATTGCCTCGCTCGAGCAGCTCAAGGCGCGCGATACGCTTGCTTCGGTGCAGAAGGTAACGCCGGAGCTGAAAAAGGCTTCTGAGCTCGGAATGCTGTACTATACCAAAATGCCCGAATCCCTGCCAAAGCCGTCGAATGAGTACAGCTATAAACATGAGCCGGTCGATCTTCTGCTGGCGCTGCACACGATATATTCGCGCGGAGTCAGAGCGCCCGAGACAGAGCTGCTGACCGGCGCTATCCCGCATCGGATAGTATACAGCGTCAAGGACAAAAGCCGGCAGATACTTGCCCTTTTGCGCGCAGGGGATGTCACGCTCAATGAGCTTTATAAAACATGCAAAACCAGGTCAGAGGTCGTTGCGGCTTTTGTGTCGGTGCTGGAGCTTTGCAGCATGGGCAGCCTGTCTGTAATAAAGCAGGGGGACGACTATGAGCTGAGCTTCACCGGCGGCGACGTCGACGAAATAATTGAAAAGATAATTGAGTAATATGTTTGAAATTTCTTCTGCAATTGAGGCTATACTTTTTGCGGCGGGGGAGAGCGTTCCAGTGGCGCGGCTGTCGCTGATACTTGAAGCGACCGAAGGCGAGATAGAATATGCCGCCGCCGAGCTTGCCGAGGTGTACGAGCGCGAAGGACGCGGTATGCGTATCCTCCGACTGGGCGACAAGCTTCAGATGTGCTCCGCGCCGGAATATGCGCCGTATATAGCCAAAACGCTGGAGCAGCGCACGCCGCCCAGACTCAGCCAGTCCGCGCTTGAGGCGCTTGCGGTCGTTGCCTATTTTCAGCCTGTTACAAGGGCGCATATCGATCAGGTGCGCGGCGTTGACAGCTCCTACACAGTGAGCGTTCTTCAGCAGCGAGGGCTTATAGAGCCATGCGGCAAGCTTGATGCACCGGGGCGTCCGGCACTGTTCAGAACGACAGATGCTTTTTTGCGCACGATGGGAATAAGCGAGCTTTCCCAGCTTCCGCCTCTCCCGGACATGACGAGCGAAGAGGGTATAGAAAAGCTTCAAAACGCGATAGACGAGCTTCAAAACAAAGACCCGCAGCAGATAAGCCTTAACGATATTGCCGAGGATTCGGCAAAGGAGTGATATAATTTGCTTGCCCTGGAGATCATCGGCATAATCGCCGCTGTAATCGCACTTATCATGCTCATACCGGTCGGCGCTGACATCGCCTATGAGGGTGGGCAATTCAGCCTTTCGGCAAAGGTGTGCGGCGCGCTGCTGCAGCTTTTCCCGCGCCCGGGGAAGGATGAGACTTCGCAAAAGAAGGAAAAGAGACCGAAAAAGAAGCCTAAACCTGAAAAACCGGCAGGCGAGCAGACCGACCAACCCAAGAAGAAGCTCAAGCTCAGCTTTAATAGGGATGAGCTTTTGCTCCTTGTGAAAAAGGTGCTGCGGCGCTTTGGACGCTTCGGGCGAAAATTCAGGGTTGACCGCTTTCTGCTGCACTACACTGCGGCAGGCGATGACCCATACAGCACCGCGGTCACGTTTGGATATGTCAATGCAGCGCTCTCGTCGCTTGCACCGATCTGTGCGCAGAGGTTTGACGTAAAGGACTGCGACGTGCGCACAGATATTGACTTCACGAAGGAGGATATGGAGCTGGACTTCGGTCTTGCGTTCAGCATCCGTATCGGCGCATTTTTTGGACTTGGGCTTGGCATTGTCAACAGCGCTCTTGGCATGCTCATCAAAAATAAGCTCCGCCTGCTCGGCGAGAGGATAAAAGCGGGGCGTGGGGAAAAAGCTGATGACGATAAAGTCATTGATATAGAAATAGCTGAAGAAAACAATAATATACAGGCAGAGGAAAGGATGGACTCAAATGGATAACAACCCTATAAGCCAGCTTATGCAGACCACTATGGACAACGTAAAAAACGTTCTCAAGGTAGACACCGTCGTCGGAGACCCGATAATCACGCCTGACGGTATAACGCTTGTCCCGATCTCAAAGATCAGCCTCGGTTTCGGCGGCGGCGGTGTGGAATTCAACGGCAAGAAGGCTGGAGAAGCGCGTCCTTACGGCGGCGGCAACGCCACAGGTGTGAAAATAGAGCCGATCGGTTTTCTCGTCATCAAGGAAGGCACCGTGAGAATGATCAATGTTACGCCGCCTGCCAGCAATACTGTTGACAGAATAATCGACATGGTTCCGCAGGTCATGGATCGCATTGATAACTTTATAGACAAGCAAAAGAACAAATAAGGCGTAATAAAACTTTACTATTTGTCAATAATAAGCACTGCCCAAATCAAAAAGGGTGGTGCATATTATTAGAATGGAAAAAAATACGGCGAGGGCAATGATTGCCGCAGTGCTTATGCTCGCGCTGATGTGCGCGCTGTGCCGCAGCGATGCCGATGCGGCATCCGCACCCTCCGTTAGTGCAAAGAGCGCTATTGTTACGTCGAACGGCTGCGCGCTTTATGAGAAGAGCGCGAATATCCGCCTGCCAATGGCGAGCACAACAAAGCTGATGACTGCGATCCTCGCGATAGAGAACTGCCCGCTTGATGAACAGATAGAGATAAAAAGCGAATATTGCAATGTCGAGGGTTCATCAATGTATCTCAGACCAGGCGAACGGCGCACCGTGCGCGAGCTTGTGATGGGGCTGCTGCTCGTGTCGGGCAACGATGCGGCACAGGCGCTTGCATGCCATATTTCCGGCGATTGCGCGCGCTTTGCCGCGCTTATGAATGCCAAGGCGCAAAAGCTTGGGATGACGAACACGCACTTCACAAACCCGCATGGGCTTTCGGACAACGCGCATTATTCCACGGCGCGGGATCTCGCGTGTCTCATGGAATACTGTATGGCAAATCAAACCTTTGCCGAGATAGACCGTATGCCAAGCGCGACCGTGGAAGGAAAGCTGCTGGTTAATCATAACCGGCTGCTGCATTCGTGCCCGGGCTGCATAGGCGGAAAAACCGGATTCACCGAGGCGGCTGGGCGCTGCCTTGTGTCATGCTGTGAGAGAGACGGGGTGCGCGCTGTGTGCGTCACACTTGCAGCGCCCAATGACTGGGACGACCACATGGCGCTCTATAACTGGGCGTTTTCGCACTGTGTCAGGCGCAGTATAACGAGTGAGATCAGCTTTGCCGTGCCTGTGGTATCCGGCGAGCGGCGCTGGGTACGCCTTGTGCCTGAGACGGATGTGTCGGTGCTGCTGCCGCCTGAGAAGGAGATCACGCTGACCGCGGAGCTGCCGTGGTTTGAGTTCGCGCCAGTTGCGGCAGGGCAAAGGGACGGTAAGGTAACGGCTTTTGTTGACGGAATGCGAATAGCGGAGTATTATCTTGTGTACGGTGAAGACGTTGCCGTACACACGCAGAAATAGACGTGGCGCACCGCCTGGCACGGTACTGCTCACAAACAGGGAGAACGTATGACAGAACGGCTGCAAAAACTGATTTCCGCCGCGGGGATTATGTCCCGACGCGCGGCGGAGGAGTATATATCGGCGGGGCGCGTCACGGTAAATGGGCGCGTCGCCTCGCTTGGAGACAAAGCCGATGCGGAGCTTGACCGCATTCTTGTTGACGGCAGCCCCCTGCCGCAGCGCGGGAAGCGGACGTACATAATGCTCAATAAGCCAAAGGGCTATGTCACCACAATGAAAGACGAGAAGGACCGCCGCAATGTGACGGAGCTTGTACGTGATCTGGGGCGTATCTATCCGGTAGGTCGGCTGGATATGTACTCGGAAGGGCTTCTTATAATGACAGACGATGGGGAGTTTGCAAACATCCTCATGCACCCGTCGCACAATTGCAATAAAACATATCGCACGTGGGTACAGGGCGAGGATGTAGGACTTGCGGTGGAATATCTGCGCGGTGAGCTTGATATAGGCGATTGTATCGTGCGCGCAGTAAATGTTGACATAGAGCGGCTCATACCCGGCGGCGCGGTGCTGCTGATAACGATAGGCGAAGGGCGCAACCGGCAGGTGAGAAAGATGTGCGCCTGCTGCGGTCTGAAGGTCACGCGCCTTATGCGCATCAGCGAGGGCGGGCTGGAGCTGGGGGCTCTGCGCCCCGGCGAATGGAGGCGTCTGACGGATGATGAGATTCAAACTGTTATGGGTAATGGGGCATATACGAAATGATTTGTGACAGAGCGGAGCTTGTTGTTATAGGCGGAGGACCGGCGGGAATGATGTGCGCATACACGGCGGCGAGCCGCGGCGTGGACACGATACTGCTTGAACCGAACCGCCAGTTGGGGCGCAAGCTTCGTATAACGGGTAAAGGACGCTGCAATATAACCAATAACTGCGATGTAAAGGAGTTCATGCGCAATATACCCGGCGATGGGCGTTTTCTCTACAGTGCGGTTAACCGTATGCCGCCGGAGGCAGTCATGGGCTTTTTTGAGGAACATGGACTGCCCGTCAAGACGGAACGCGGCAGCCGCGTTTTCCCTGTCTCCGATAATGCCAACGACGTTGCTGGCACGATGGCAAAGCTCTGCGAGCGCGCCGGTGTGCGCATCGTGCATACCAAAGCAAAGCGCATACATATCGAGAATGGCACAGTGAGTGGCGTTGCACTTGAGGCGGGGCTGATCGTCTGCCGGGCGGCGTGCGTGTGCACTGGAGGACTGTCGTATCCGCTCACCGGCTCAACCGGCGACGGATACAATTTTGCACGCGCCGCCGGGCACAGCGTGAGCAATCTTCGTCCATCGCTCGTTCCGCTTGAAAGCCCGGACGAATACTGCGCGGAGATGCAGGGTTTTTCGCTGAAAAATGTGTCTCTGTCGGTTTTTGAAGACGGCAGGCTCATATTTAAGGAGCAGGGCGAAATGCTTTTCACCCACTTTGGAGTATCAGGACCGCTCGTGTTGTCCGCCAGCGCGCATATGCGCCGCTTCGGCGAAGCGGAGTACAGACTTGAAATAGATCTCAAGCCCGCGCTGGACGAAAAAAGACTGGACGCGCGTTTGCTGCGTGACTTTGAGAAATATTCAAACCGTGAATTCAAAAACGCCCTAGGCGACCTTGCGGGCTCCACTATGATCCCGGTGCTTGTACGCCTTTCCGGCATACCGGAGGACGAAAAGGTAAACGGCATCACGCGCGAGCAGCGCCTGCGCCTGCTGCATCTTTTTAAGGCGTTCCCGGTACAGGTTAGCGGCACACGCCCGATTGACGAGGCGATCGTTACATCCGGAGGCGTGTGTACAAAGGAGATAAATCCTCGCACAATGGAGTCCAAGCTTGTTTCCGGACTGTACTTTGCCGGAGAGGTGCTGGACGTGGACGGTTACACAGGCGGCTTTAATTTGCAGATCGCATGGGCGACGGGCTTTGTCGCCGGAAGCTCGATATAAGGGGAAAAAAGAATGAACGGACATTATGCAATAGCCATAGACGGTCCGAGCGGCGCAGGAAAGAGCACCCTTGCCCGCGCGGCTGCGAAGCGCTTTGGGTTTATATATGTTGATACAGGGGCAATATACCGAACTGTAGGGCTTGCCGTGCGCCGCGCCGGCGCCGACCGCCGCGACGAGACCGCTGTGAAGGCGCTGCTGCCGCAGCTTCATATCACCATGGCATACAGCGAAACAGGCGAGCAGCATATGTATCTCAACGGAGAAGATGTGACCGCGCTCATACGCAAACCGGAAATATCCATCTTTGCGTCTGATGTTGCCGCTCTGCCTGCGGTGCGCACGTTTCTTATGGAGCTTCAGCGCCGCATGGCGCGTGAAAACAGCGTCATAATGGACGGGCGCGATATTGGCACCGTCGTTCTCCCTGATGCGGACGTGAAGATTTTTCTCACCGCGAGCACGGAGGCGCGCGCGCATCGCCGCCTGCGTGAGCTTGAGCAGAGGGGGATGCAGCCAAGCTTTGAAGAGGTTCTGCGCGACATCGAATACCGCGACGAGCAGGACACACACCGCACAGTCGCCCCGTTGAAGAAAGCGGAAGACGCTGTTGTTGTAGACACGAGCGAGCTGGATTTTGCGGCGAGCCTTGAGAGAATAGAGCATATTATCCGCGGGCAGCTTGGCATTGAACCGGAGGGAAAGTGATGCGCAAGATACGTATGGCTGAGAGCGCTGGCTTCTGCTTTGGGGTGCGCCGCTCTGTGGAAATGGCGGAAAAGCTGATGGAAGAGCAGGGAAGCTGCTGCAGCCTGGGTGAGCTTATACATAATGAAGACGTGGTCGAGCGGCTTAAAGCGCAGGGGCTGCGGGTGATAGAGCAGCCAGAAGAAGCAAAAGCCGGGGAGCACGTCATCATCCGCGCTCACGGCGTCGCAAGGAGCGTGTATGACCGCCTTGCGCAGCAGGGCGCATGCGTCACGGACGCCAGCTGCCCAAAGGTGAAAGCAATACATACCATTGTCAGCCGCGCCGGTAGCGAAGGGCGCTTCGTCATCATCATCGGAATGCGTGAGCATCCGGAGGTTGAGGGTATATGCGGTTGGTGCGGCGAGCATGCTGTTTTTGAAAATCCGCAGGAATTGGCGCGCTGGCTCGACGGTAATGAGACTTACTGGACAAAAGCGATAACTGTGGTGGTACAAACAACGCAGACGCGCAGTAATTTTAACGAATGTTGCAATATCATAAAAAAAAGGTGTACAAACGCAAAAATATCTGATACAATATGTTCTGCTACGTTCACGCGACAGGAAGAGGCCGCAAGGCTTGCCGCTGAATGTGACGCGATGGTCGTCATCGGCGGGAAGCACAGCGCAAACAGTGTGCATCTTGCGCAGATTTGCGCAGAAAACTGCGCCAACGTTCAGTTTATTGAACGGCTGGACGAGCTTGATACCGGCGCTCTCCGCATGGCTGACACTGTCGGGCTCACGGCAGGGGCATCCACGCCCGCGTGGATAATTAAGGAGGTAAGAAACAAAATGTCTGACGAAATCAAGGTCGAAGAAACCAAGCTTGAGAATGAAAAGTCCTTTGACGAAATGTTGGAGGAAACTCTCAAAACTATATATAATGGAGATAAGGTAACAGGTACTGTCGTCGCTATCACCGGCACTGAGATCAGCGTTGACCTCGGCACCAAGTATTCCGGCTTCATTCCCACGACGGAGTTCACCGACGACGGCATTAAGGTCGAGGATGTTATCAAGGTCGGCGATCCCATTGAGGCTGTTGTTGTCCGCGTGAACGATGTTGAGGGCACGGCACAGCTTTCAAAGAAGCGTCTTGATGCCGCAAAGGGCTGGAATGAAGTCGAAGCCGCAGCCGAAGACGGCACTGTTCTGGAAGGCGTTGTCACCGAAGAGAACAAGGGCGGCGTTGTTGTCAACGTCAAGGGCGTGCGAGTGTTTGTCCCTGCATCTCAGACCGATCTGCCCCGCGATGCCGATCTGGCGCAGCTTCTCAAGAAGACTGTCCGTCTGAAGATCACGGAGGTCAACAAGGCGCGCAAGCGTGTTGTCGGCTCTATCCGCCGCGTTGCTCAGGCTGAGCGCCGTGAGCGTACCGAAGCTATCTGGAACGAGATCGAAATCGGCAAGAAGTACCACGGTGTCGTCAAATCTCTCACCAGCTACGGCGCTTTTGTCGATATTGGCGGCATTGACGGTATGGTTCATGTCTCCGAGCTCAGCTGGGGTCGTATCCATCAACCCTCTGAGGTTCTGTCTGTCGGCGATGAGGTCGAGGTTTATGTTATCAACTTTGACAAGGAGAAGCGTAAAATCTCCCTCGGCTATAAAGATCCTGAAGCAAATCCCTGGACTGTGTTCACCAACAAGTATTCCGTCGGCGATGTTGCGCCGGTCAAGGTCGTCAAGCTCATGCCTTTCGGCGCTTTTGCTGAGGTTGTTGACGGTGTTGATGGGCTTATCCATATTTCCCAGATCGCTAACCGCCGCATCGGCAAGCCCGAGGACGTGTTGACTGTCGGCGATGTCGTTGATGCAAAGATTACTGCCATCGACGATGACAAGCACAAGATCTCCCTGTCCATCCGTGCCCTTTCTGAGCCTGCGCCTGCAGCCGTTAAGGTAGAAGAGGAAGAGTATGACGATGAACCGGGTGAGGACGCTCTTGTCTACGAGGTTTCTGAGTCCGGCAAAGCCACCGGTATCGCACCGGAGACCGACCCTGACGATGCCGAATAACAACATATAGATTGAAATAACACAGCGCCGTTCGGATTTTCCGAACGGCGCTGTAGCTATATCCGCTGTGCGTTAATCGGTTTTGTCTGCCGCAATGGCAGGCAGCTTTTCGTTTATCCAGTCTAGTATATCGCGCTGCACGTCAAGACGGTTTGTTTCGTTGAGCATTTCGTGGCGTCCCTCAGGGTAGAGCCGCATCATAACGTCGTGCAGCCCCGCCTTGCAGAATGCCTTGTATGCCCGTTCAACACCCTTGCCGTAGTCGCCCACAGGGTCTTCACTGCCGGACATGAAGTATACGGGTTTTGTTTTATCCATACGGTCAATATTTTTCTGCGTTGTGACATACCATATGCCGCGCATCATGTCGCGGTACATACTTGCCTTTGCGGCAAAACCGCAGTTTGGGTCGGCAATGTACTTGTCAACACTGTCAATGTCGCGTGACAGCCAGTCGAACTCTGTGCGCGGTGCCTTGATATGGCTGAGATAAGTGCCGAAAGCTATGTCATTGAGCTTCTGTCCATCGCTGCGCGCACCTTTCGATTTGACCATAGCCTCTGCCATAATATACCCACCGAGGACAAGCGCCTTGCTCTGGTGTCCTGTGCCGCTGAGTATCACAGCGTCATATTTGCCGGCGTGGTCGATAATATAAGTGCGCGTAATGAAGCTGCCCATGCTGTGTCCGAACATAATGTATGGTACACCGGGATAGTCCTTGGCTATGATGTCGTGCAGCCTTTCCTCATCTGTCACAACGTAGAACCAACCATTGTCATCGTTGAAAAAGCCACGGTCGGCTTCGTCTGTGACAGACTGCCCATGACCGAGATGGTCGTCGCCGACGGCAAGTATTCCGTTTTCTGCAAGGAAAAGCATAGAATTATCGTAGCGGTTTATATGCTCAGCAATGCCGTGGACGATCTGCACTATGGCACGCGGTGCGCCGTCGGGGGTGCACATTCTGGCGTGAATGGTGTTCACGGCGTTTGCGGAGCGAAACGTGAAATCAGTAAACGCAGGCATTTTTCATCCTCCATATTGTAATATATATGTATCAATATTACACGGAAAGTCTTATTTAGTCAACAAAATACTGCTGCAAAGTGTGGGGCACTTTGCAGCAGTACAGTAAAATTGCAGGTCACTTGTTCTCAATTACATGAATCTCTTTGATGTTGAAATCCCTGCCTGAGAGCACGGTCTTGTTGAAGCTGCCGCAGTTGGGGCAGTACCCTTCATTGGCTACAACGTTAAAAATTTCGTCGCAGTCGTCACATTCGGCAAGTCCGGGAACT
>ERZ808262.300-NODE-300-length-29503-cov-8.243073_pt1 | contig 29503 bp, 29 predicted proteins | sample MGYA00520895_ERZ808262 | MGnify/ENA primary metagenome ERZ808262 (study PRJEB31516, sample SAMN03275588) | gut metagenome | biome: mammalia-associated habitat; material: feces | host: Papio cynocephalus | place: Kenya | collected 2012-08-02 ... | reverse complement strand
ATTTCTGGGCGTCAGGGACGCCGCTTGAGCTTTTATAAATTTAACGAACTATTGTCAATACAGATTGCCACATAAAAGGAAGGGCGATTTACGTCGGAGATGGTAAATGGAAGGTTTTCGAGATTGAAAAAGTTATTGAAAGCAGTCTTCAATAACTATCTCTACTATCTCAAATAGGTCTTCATAGGAGTGTTTATCACCTTATTCTGGAGTTTTAATTTCCAAAAAAGGTAGAGCTCTTCATCATAATGTACGCGGTGTGCAATTATCATATTATAATGAGAAGTGTGATATTCGTAGTAGTATTGTGAATACACGGAATTATTATTAATTTTGTAAGTCATAAGTCTTTACATAGAGGAAATGTAAGATTTGTGGAAAGTAACACAATAATAATATTAAAACTAATATAAATATGGATGAGTTCTTGAGACACAAAGTGTTTTTAGGAGCATTGCTTCATGATATAGGGAAATTTTATCAAAGAGCAGATAAGTCGTTATTAGATGAATATAATAGTTTATCGTCGTATTCAAAAAGAATAGCCGAAGATATTTGCCCGATAAATGAATATGGTAGATTCGGATATCAGCATGTGATATGGACAAACGAATTTTTTGAGAAGTTCTTTAATGATATTTTTAAAAATGTAAGTGGTTTAAAGACAAGTGCTTCTTTTAAAGTTTCGGAGGACGATTCATTAGAGTCTTTGTCATGTAACCATCATAAACCACAAAATGAATTACAAGGTCTTATTTCCTTAGCGGATTGGTGGAGCGCAGGTATAGATAGAAATAATCCAGCATCACTAGAGCGTGATGTTCTTGACAAAGAGCGTACTATTCAATGGGGAAGAGACCGATATAGACATATTCCTCTTTATTCTATTTTTAATTCTATTTATGGACGGAATAATAATTCAGCCTTTGCTCTTAATCCATTAGGCATTGAAGAAAGTTGTTTTTTTCCAGAACCAGTAAATAGTGTTAACGACGGAGTAAACCAAGAGGAATATAATAAATTATGGAAGCAGTTTTGTAATGAGTTGAGTAGTCTTCCGACGAATTCTTACGAAGGGTTCTCTGAGAGTTTGATATATCTTATTAAGAAATATACATGGTGCATTCCATCAAATACGATGGATATGTCAAATGTTAGTCTTTATGAACACTTAAAGACTACAGCTGCTTTCGCTGATTGTTTTTATATATATCGAGAGTTTGATAAAGAGGCTTTTAGATGGAATGGGACACGTGTTACATTAAAAGATGGTGTAAAACCTGTAATTCTTTTAGGAGGAGATGTTTCTGGAATTCAGAATTTTATCTATAATATTTCCTCGAAGAAAGCGGCTAGTAGTCTCAAAGGAAGATCCTTTTATATTCAGCTTCTTATCGATTCTGTTATACAACGTATAATTTCACATCCAGATATAAAGGTTTCTATTGCAAATGTGATTTATTCTTCGGGTGGGAAATTTTATATGCTTCTTCCTAATACGCCTGAGGTAATTAAATCTATTAATGACCTTAAAACGGAATTAGAAAAAGAATTGTGGAATAAGCATAGGGGTGCTCTTTTGTTGAATATAGATTATGTTCCATTTGTTTTTGATGTAAAGACGAGAAAGGTAGATTTTAAAGGGGCAGACAACGATTCAACAATCGGAGATCTATGGCGAGTGCTTGCAGAAAAACTTACTGAATGTAAAAATGTTAAGTTTAAGTCAATTGTTTTATCAAAAGATTTTTTCGAACAAGAAGAAATATCTTCAGATATGAAAGTATGTGTAGTTACTGGGATTGAAGGCAAGTGCTGTAATATTGCAAAGGGAGGTGAAGAACAAATGTGGGTGCTTCCGTCTGTAAAAGAGCAAATTAAGCTAGGCGATATTTTAAAAGATGTAAATTTTATAGTAACACACTTAGGAAGAGAAGGGTCAAATTATATGGCGAACCGATCAACGCTACATCTGGAGATAATGGGTGTTGACACGTATCTATTTGATAAGAGGGAATTAGATGATGAACATCCAGAATTCAAAGGAATATCATCAGCTGATCTATGTCGAGTTACAAGTGTGAATAGTTTGAATATTCCTCGTATCAAAGGTCAATCTTGTAGTTATGCGTATAAGTTTTATGGTGGCAATAGACAGGCTATAGCATGGGGAAATAATAAAACCTTTGAAGAACTTGCGGATGAAGAGTATCTGGGAGTGTTACGTATGGATGTTGATAATCTTGGGTCTTTGTTTGTCAAGGGCTTACCGGAGGAATCAAAAAGCTTTGCTGCTTATTCTACTTTATCTTTCATGCTTGACTGGTTCTTCAGTGGCTATATAAATACGATAAGAGAAAAGTATAAGGATGACGTGAATACAATTTATTCGGGCGGTGATGACGTTTTTGCCGTAGGAAAATGGGATAAAGTCCTTTTATTTGCAAAGGAAGTAAGAAAGAGTTTTAGCCACTTTGTTGGTAGAGATGATATATCCATTTCTGCAGGTGTAGTGTTTATTCCATGCGATTACCCTATAGCAAAAGCAGCCCAACTATCAGGGGATGCAGAAAATAGTGCAAAATGTTTTGAAGGTAAGCATGGCCAGCAAAAGAATGCGATAAATATGTTTGGGCAAAATGTTTCATGGGAAGGGGAATTTGATGGTGTTGAAACGCTCAAATGTGAATTTGTTGACTTAGTTGAGAAGGAGTCTATGCCTAAGTCAATACTTCATAGGATTATGGTCCTCTGTGAAACTATGAAAAGAGGCGATCCTAGTTATATGTGGCGTACTGCATATTATTTGACACGATTTTCTAATGGAAAATCAAACAGAATTAAGTCTTTATGTAATAGTTTGAAAATAAAGCTTACGGATAAACGTGAATATGAACTTGCTGCGATAGCGGCTCGTTGGGCTGAATTCGAATTAAGGTTTAATGTTTAATAAAAATATAAGTTTATGATTATGTGGAATGAGTATATTCAAAAAACAGAAATTACTGATAAAGTGACGGAAGAAACCGTCAAATTTGCAAAAAGATTTGGAACTTATCTTGGAAAGGATGAAAACTCCCCAGTGAAAAATAAATTAACTACTAATCAACTTCGTAAGTTCTTCGGAGAAATAAAAAGGCAGCAACTTCGTGGTTATGATAAAAGCGAGTTTGTACTGTTGAAGCCTAAGCTTGCGTATGCTGTGGGTAGAGACACGAATAAAACTAAAATTGATGACTTCTATAGAGTAATCTCATCTGCTATGGATTATGTTACTGATGAAAGGCAGTTTAATAATTTTGTTTCAATTTTTGAGGCCATTGTAGCCTATCATAAAGCAGTAGAATCAGGTAAAGATATTTAATAAAGATATTAATATGAAACAGTTAGATCATAAATTGGTAGTTCGTACAAGAATGGAATTATTGTCAGGTCTGCATATTGGAGGTGGCGGAGATAATGTGGAAATAGGAGGAATTGATAATCCTGTAATTAGATGTGCATTAAAGAATTGGCAACCATACATACCAGGCAGTTCGCTCAAGGGAAAGATGAGATGTTTACTTGAGCAGATTAAAGGCTCAATTGAGGTCGGAGGAGATTATGAAATCAACAATCTTTTTGGATATTCCGGGAAGTCTATGCCATCGAAGATTATAGTTCGTGATGCTTATTTGACGGAGGATTCAATAAGTTTATTAGATAAAAATATTGATAATCTTGACGCCCCATATACGGAAGGAAAATGGGAAAATGTGATTGATAGAACAAAAGGTACGGCTTTGCACCCTCGTCAGATAGAGCGTATTCCTGCTGGGGTAGCATTTGAAGTGGAATTCGTAATTAATGTGTGGGATGATGATAAGGAAGAGGAACTAGTGCGGCTTCTTAAAGAAGGAATTAAAGCAATTGAGAACGATTACCTCGGAGGAAGCGGATCCCGTGGATATGGACAGGTAAAGTTTGGAGAATTAGACATAAAACAAGTTTTGTTTAATTGTAAATAGGCTATGGCTAATTATACTGTCTATAGGCTTCATTTTACATCTCCTGTACATTTCGGGGATAGTAGAGGTGATTATGGCGTCAGTCTTAAAACTATACAGTCTGACACTATATATGCTGCAGTTACATCGTGTTTAGCAAAGCTTGGATGTTCTATTCCCGAAAATGGTGATCTTGGCTGCACTATCAGTTCGTCTTTTCCGTTTTATCAGTCGAAAAAAGAATCTTCTCCAATTTATTTTTTCCCTAAACCTATACGTCATTCTCTTCCTGTTCTTGAGAATATGTCAGATGCAAAGAGAGTAAAAAAAGTCAAGTGGATAGATTTGGAGTATTTTCAAAGCATACTCAATGGAGAAAACCTATTTTCAAGTGAAACTGATATAAAAAATATAAAGAGTGGAGAGTTCCTAACGAAGTATGATATCGGAGAAGATTTCATTTCATCTCAAGTATCACCTCGAGTTACACTCAGTTCTCGGATTGGGGATGCGGATGCAGTTCCTTTCTATATGGACAGGGTATTCTTTAAAGATCATTCCGGTTTGTTTTTTATTGTACAAGGTGATACCACCCTTTTGGAAAAAGGATTGGAATTGCTTCAATATGAAGGAATTGGCACTGATAGAAATGTGGGAAATGGTTTTTTTGAATATGAAAAAGGCACTGTTTCCATAGAATTGCCAGAATCCTCAGAATACGCCATTTCACTTTCTATGTTTATTCCGGAGAATAGAGAGCAATTATCATTTATGTTGGAAAAGGATAAGATAGCATATGATTTCTCTCGTAGGGGTGGATGGATAACAGAAAGTGCTTATAATTCTATTCGAAAGAACGCGATTCATGCTTTTTTGCCTGCTTCGTTATTTGCTATAGATGATGCTCCTTGTATAAAGGGAAGAATTGAAGACTTGCAACCAAAATGTTTTGGAGATATTATACGGACAGAGGGTCTCGAAGGTCATTCTCACCCTATTTGGCGGTGTGGAAGAGCTTTGTTTATTCCTATTAAAATATAAGACTAATGGAAGGAGTCAATGATAAATATAATATAGCGTTAGAGGTGCTGACGCCTTTGGCTATTTGTGCAGGTTCTGAAAAGGACTGGATTAGTGGATTCGACTTTGTAATTGAAGGTAGAACTCTATATAAGATTAACCTGCAAAAGCTTATCGATGAAGGTGCAGACGCGACAAAGATTTCAGCTTGCTTTATTAATAAAAACACTCAAAGCTTTCATGATTTGATAGGGAATAGACTTGACCGAGTATCGGATTTGGAGTTCTCTCTACCATCTGCAATGGTGTCTGAAAATTTATTTACTAGTCCTGTAAAAACTTTTATAAAAAATCAAATTTTAGGTAATCCTATTGTTCCTGGGAGTTCAATCAAGGGCGCTTTTCATTCCATAATATCACCTGAAAAAAAATTCACGCGTTTTATCAAGGTCTCTGATATAGAATTTGAAAATACTCAACTAGTTAATACTAAGATTTTCAACCTTCGTAATGTAAATGGGATTTGGGAAGGTGGCTGGAAAAAAGGTGCGTCAAATACAGAAGAAAGATTTTCTAATAATGGGTTCAATACTATCTATGAAATGATAGTTCCTGGTAGTCGGGGATTTGGAACTATAATGTTATCCGAGAGGCAATTGGTTTTGTCGAATGAAGAAATCAACCCGATATTTAAATCTGTTCTTAGACAAAGCAATGGTATGCCTATATCCCTTTTTCATGGAATTAATGAACATACGCTTAATCATTTGAAAAAGGAATTGGCCTTTTTTAAAAAGTATAAGGCTGATCGAAGTGATGAAATTGAAACAATTATCGAGGAGTTGATCCAATATGTAGAAGAGATTCAATATGAAGGTGATAAGCAATGTATATTTAGAATGTCTGCCGGTTCCGGATTTCATTCCATAACAGGTGACAAGTTAGCAGACTATTCTATTAATGGAGTGAGTGAAAAAGGGAAAAAGAATAGAGGACAGTTGAATGGTGAAGATTCAAGCAAGTCTAGAAAAATAGCCATTTATGAGGATAATCTTTTTCCAATGGGGTTTGTTAAGATGTCAATTGCAAGTGAGGACGATGTTAGGCAACGTGAGCAAATAAGGATGGAGCGTGCTTTAAATAGTCAGAAGGAATATGAGAAAATAAAAGCGGATAAAGAAAAGTTAAGAATTGAACAAGAGGAACTATTGCGTTTCGAACAGGAAAGAAAACGCAGACAAGTTGAATATAATGAATTGATTGACAAAGCGGAAGAGCTTTATATAAGTGGAGATAAGGAGAAAGCACTGGAATTGTATATGAAAGCAGCTGATATATGGTCGGATGGTTTTCGACATAAAGATCGTATAGATGAATTAAAGCTTTTTTTTGAAAATCAACAGCGAGAAAAAGAAATAAAAGAACATGAAGCCCAAGCAAGACAGAAATCTGTAGATGCAGGTTTGTCAACGCTTGATCGTAAGCACGCATCTGATCCTAATGTATTTTTGGTAACTAAATTTCAACAGGTGACTAATGATATTGAGAACTGGTGTAAAAAATCGAAAAGCAATTATGTGAGGGAACCAGATGATGAATACATAGTTAGGACTTTAATTAGAATAGCTGCTTCGGATAATAAGGAACTAACTAACATTAAAAATTTTGATTCGAAGTATTGGAAGATTGTACGTTCTAGATGCGGTGAACGGCGCGCAAAGGTTATTTATGACAGGGTATTAAAAGGTTGAGGTTCAGCGTATGGATAAAACAAGAGTTTTGGTAATAAGATATGATAACAAGATTATGCAATCAGAGATACCCCTTTTCCGAGGCGCTGTTATAGCTACTATGGAAGGGAACGCGGATGTCATGTATCATAATCATTCCGAAAGTGGGGTTTTATATCGTTATCCTTTGATTCAATATAAGCGCATAAACCAATGTGCTGCTATCGTAGCAATAGATGCTGGGGTCGATGTTATGGGCCAATTTCTATCATCGGGAGTATCAAGTCTATGCATTGGAAATCGTCAAGAGGTTTTCTCGGTCTGTGATGTTAAATCGAGAATGGCTCTAGTACAAGTGTGGAATGGAGAGTTTGATTATGCATTGAGAAAATGGTTGCCATTGAATTCAAAGAATTATGAAGAATATGAAAAGATAGAAATTCTATCTGATAGAATTAGTTTTTTAGAGCGTATCTTAATAGGTAATATTATTTCTTTTGCTAAGGGGATAGGTGTGTCATTAGATAAACACATAGAGTGTGCTATTCTATCTATCGATAGCCAAGCTTTTATGATATATAAAGGCGTGAGAATGTTATCACTTGACTTGAAATTTAAAACAAATGTTTCATTGCCAAATTTTATTGGAATAGGAAAAGGTGTAAGCCTTGGATTTGGCACTGTGCATAAATGTGTAGAAGACTAATAAGCAGATTATATAATGGATGACAAGATTCTGCATTTGGCGCTTGTAGGGGGGCAGACTATGCCAGTATACCTTGCTTTACAGGAAAGTAAGGCAAGTAAAGTGGTTTTGGTTTATTCTTTATCGAGCAAAGTAGAGGCTTTAGGAATAAGACAGGATGTCGAGAATAGTACAATAGAACGAGAAGTGGTGCTTGTCGAGATGGTGCCAATCGAATATAACATTATTCAAAGCAGTTTTGAAAAAATTCTTGATTCTTACAAAGATTGGATAATCGAGGCTAATGTGTCCAGTGGAACAAAGCCGTGGACCATAGTTTTAGCTTTACTTTCTGCAAAGTATACGAATCTTCATTTAATTTATGTAGATCAACAAAATGTTATTTATGATTTAAAAACAGCAGAAAAACACATTATTCATGTACCATGTATTTCAGAAATGCTGAAGTTTAATCAGACTAAAGTAAAATCATACAGAAATTTGGATGAGTATACGGAGGATGATTATAATGTTTTGGATGACATAAAAATGATACGCAATAAATATATGCGAGTCCATGGGGCATTCAATACCTTGACAATTCCTTCTAGGGAAAATAAGAATAAGTTCGATAGACACATAGGTTATATCGAGGATCCTAGAACCGGGTCTGAAATACAATGGAATAAAGAATATCAAATAGAAGGCTCAGATGAGGTTATACAGCACGTGTGCTTTTCTTTTTTAGACAGATATGGTAAACGAGAAGATTTTGAACTTGATTCTCCTCACGCTTTTGATCTTGTCATCTCCTCTGGGTGGTTTGAATATGAAGTAGCTACAATTTTACGCAAGTGGGAACTTTGTGATGAAATATGGTTAAATACGGTTTTCCCATATAATAATACGAGTCCTAAGAATGAGATAGATATAATAGTTAAGGCTGGAGATAAGCTCGTTTTTGTCGAATGTAAAACACAGATTTTTGATAAAACCGATATAGATAAATTTGCATCTGCTGTAAAGAATTATGGCGGATTAAGTGCTAAAGCTATTTTCATAACATCCGTATCTATGGATGAACAGGCTAAAGAAAAATGTAGGACTAATAATATTGAAAACTTTAGTTTTTGTGACAAAAATCGCAAACAAGTAAAGCACGCAGCATTATTCAGTCTCTTAAATTCAATTATTCAAAATAACAATATAAGATAGTAAAATGTCTAGAAAAGTATTTATTTCTGTGCTTGGTACAGGAATTTACGAAGAATGCATATATCGAGGAAAAAGTGGAAATACTACCCGTACACGGTTTGTCCAAGAAGCCGTTTTAAATGAAATAGGCGCTAGATCGTGGAGTGAACAAGATGCAGTATGTGTTATTCTTACATCAAGCGCGCGCGTAAGTAATTGGAATAAAACTATTCATGAACGAAACCATATTCTAAAGGGGATTGTTCCATATTCTGGACTTGAATTTATCTTGGATGAAATGCGCTTGCCTTGTCTAATCGAGTCAATAGATATTCCAGATGGAAAAGATGAAAAAGAAATCTGGGATATTTTCAATATTATATACTCGCTTCTTAAAGAGAACGATGAGCTATACCTTGATTTAACGCATGCATTTCGCTATCTTCCTATGCTTCTTTTGGTACTCAGTAATTATGCTAAAGACCTTAAGAATGTGCGGGTTGTGAATATGTCTTATGGAAACTATGAGGCTAGTATAGTAGATTCTGTTTCAGGAAATAGGATAACACCTATAGTTGATTTGTTACCGCTGGCTCAATTACAGGATTGGACCAAATCCGCATCTGTGTTTAAGGAAATAGGCAGGGTAGAAGTTCTATGCAATATGTTGAGAGAAATCATACGAACTAATCAAGGAAATAAAGAAATTTGCGCACAACATATGATAAGATTGAATCAGAATCTAGAAAAGTTTCAATTTCAAATAGAGACTTGTTCAGGAGCGGATATTTGTAATGGAAGTGCTGTGCATGAAATAGGTAGATATATATCAAAAGTTAAGGAAAAAATGCCAGCACCGATAATTCCCATTCTTGATTCAATTTATAGTGAAATAAAATGTTTTCGGCCAAATACTATAGCGAATATTTCTGCCTCTATTAGATGGTGTCAAAAATATGGACTTATACAGCAGGGTTATACAATGCTTCAAGAGGGGATAGTAACTGTTATTTGTGCTCAAATGGAAGATTTGAATCCATTCAAAGGAGACAATAATTTGCGAGAATATCGTGATTATTGGTCAGCTATTTTAGGGATTAGAGAAGCGGTTGCCTTGGATGCGAGAAAATGGAAGCCGATCTTAATGAATCATAGAGAATTAACATATTCATTTCTCGAACTTGAATGGGTTAAGGATTTAAGAAATAAATATGCCAATCTGACAGGTAAACGGAATGCAATAAATCACGGCGGATTTACTAAAGGGATTGACATTAAACGAGTAAAACAGGATTTTGCCAACACTGTAGAGAGTCTTTTGCCGTTTTTTGAGCAAACTTTAGATAGACCTAAATTAGTTAGCCGAAAAGACGACTGCAGAGAAAGAATTTTTATAAACATATCCAATCATCCAATAAAAAATTGGACAGAAAGACAGCTTGAAGCTGCAAAAAAGTATGGTGAATTGCACGAGATCGAATTTCCGAATATAAATCCCGATTTGCAAGTAGATGAATTTAGAAAAGAAGTAGATAGTTTATATTCGAAAGTTCAAAATTTAGCTAATGGCAAAATTGCCACTGTACACATAATGGGGGAAATGACATTTACATTTGCAATAGTAAGTGAACTTAAAAGAGAAGGCATAAGGTGTGTGGCCTCAACATCTTCTAGAAACACCATAGAGAACGAAGATAGAAGTAAGACTTCGTATTTTGACTTTGTTGGCTTTAGAGACTATGAATATGGGTTCGGGAATAATGTTGAATAATGATCAAAAGAATGCTTTAGAAAGAATATCGCAGATGATATATTTAATGATGATATTATTGATTCTATTTAAAATTGGCTAAAAATGGATTTAATTATTAATACTTTTGGAGTATCTCTATCAAAAGATTCAGATGGGTTCGCTATAACTAGTTCGGATGGAGTTCAAAAGATTCCTGTTAAAGGTATTCGTTCCATTCAAATAGGCCGTGGAGCTCAAATTTCCAGTGATGCCGTTCTTTTGGCAGTAGAAAACGAAATCGAAATAATTTTTATGGGCCAATCAGGAATGCCCATAGGTAGGATATGGAGCCCCAAGTATGGTTCCATTTCTACTATACGCAAGGGCCAATTATCTTTTACATTTGGACATGATGCCGTAATTTGGATAAAGGATGTGATTTTAAAGAAAATCCAAAATCAACAGGCTATGATATTAATGATGAGCCCTGAAGATGGCCAATTGCAACAACTAGTTGACAAATCGATAAATCGTTTAGAAGATTACCGTAAGAAAATATCAGCATTAGATGGGGATATTGTGAATGATATTTCATCTACCCTGCGTGGATGGGAAGGGGTATCTTCTAAAATATATTTTGATACCATGAATCTTTTTCTTCCAGAAAAGTATCGATTTGATTCGCGTAGTCAGCATCCAGCATTAGATGTGGCAAATGCTATGCTGAATTATGGGTATGGTTTATTGTATAGTCGTATAGAGGGTGCGCTTATAAAGGCAGGTATTGATCCTTATGTAGGAGTTTTGCATCGAGATGATTATAATCGTCCAGTTTTAGTTTATGATGTAATTGAATTATATAGAGTGTGGGTAGATTACATTGTGTTTTCACTATTATGTCAAAATGTTATAACAGAAGACCATTATTCTATTCGTGAGGATGGCTCTTATTGGCTAGAACCACTTGGACGCAGAGTTTTGATACAATCAGTAAATGATTATTTGGAGGAAGTAATTGAAGAAAAAGGTGTCCAACGAAGTCGTGCGGTACAAATAAGCCTATATGCTCAATCACTTGCACAGAAATTTAAAAATTATATTTGATATGCTGTCTGTTGGAACAAATGTTAGAGTCTCATCTGACCCATTGAAAAAGATAACGATAGAGTATTTATATAACGCTCTTAGACATCCCAAGCCAAATATGATGTCGAAAATTGAGCAATTAAGGATAGTTCGTCAAATGAATCCTGAGCAGTATTCAAAACTAAAATCGCAGCTCCCGTTTTTTGTATGTGCTTCTTTTAATCCCCCATTTCGTAAAACGGAAAATTTTGCATATACTGAATATTTTGTGGTTGATATTGATCATATTGAAGAAAAGGGCATGCAAATATCTGATTTAAAGTTGAAAATTACTTCTGATTCTCGGACTGTACTTTGTTTTACTTCACCTAGTCAGGATGGATTAAAGGTGATGTTTCGATTAAGCGAAAAATGCTATGATCCAGGTATTTATTCTGTTTTTTATAAAAAGTTTCTTTATGATTTTGGTGTTCAGTATGGCATTGAACAGGTAGTGGATAGTAAAACTTCAGATGTTTCAAGGGCGTGTTTTATGAGCGTAGATTTTGATGCATATTATAATCCGCTTGCAGATGCAGTTGAGATGAAAAGCTTTATACCGATAGATGACACTTCGGAGCTATTGGAATTTCGTAGAGATCTAGAAAAATCGGCGTCTAAACTGGAATTAGGAAGTGATACTGATAATCATATAGAAAGAAGTAAAGAGCCTGATGAAGAGGCTATCAGTAAAATCAGGGCTTCTTTAGATATGAAAATTCCAAAGCAAAAAATAGAAAGGGAAGTCATTGTGCCTCAAGAATTGGAAGCTATTATTAATGATTTAGTTAAAAGCGTTGGGGAAATCGGGATTGAAGTGCACGAAATACAAAATATACAATATGGGAAGAAAATCCGGGCGAGACTTGGTAGGAAAAAAGCTGAGGTAAATTTGTTTTATGGAAAACGTGGTTTTTCAGTAGTTGTATCTCCTAAAACAGGTACTGATGCTAATCTTAATCAGTTGCTTGCTGATGCGGTAAGATTATTTGTGGAGGGATAGTATTATGCCGAGGAAGAAGAAACCTCCTTTATCCTTTGTCCAGAAGATGAAGGCATTAATTGAATCAGGAATTAGTGATAGTCCATGTCCTAATAAGTCAGTTGATGATGACATTCTTCTTCCTTTAGAACTTCGGATAGACAAAATACTTGGTTTAACAGAAAAGAATAAAAAGAAAAATGGGCGTATGATGTTTTTCGTTATGTACGATATTGAAAGTGATAAGGTTCGTAGGCTAGTTGTTCGTTATCTTCAAAAAAATGGATGCATGAGGGTTCAAAAATCTATTTTTCTTGCTGAGAATACAGTATCCGTTTATAATAAAATACGGGACGATTTAGCTGAGGTTCAAGCTGTTTATGATAATCAAGACAGCATCATCATTCTTCCTATAACGACAGATTACATTCGTATGATGAAGATTATAGGCAAGGAAATTAATGTGGATGTTATATCTAAGACCAAGAGTACGTTGTTCTTTTAGAATATTTTTGATTAAGCTCTTTGACAAGATTGATTTTTTGTGTAAATTAGGCTTTGAAAAAGTATTTAAATGGGTGGTTATAGGAACATTTTTTCGCGAATTTTTGTGGTTTCGGGGTTGAATTTAGATGGTAATTCATTCATTTTTAGAAATATATAATTTTTGCTCTCATTGAGCATATTCCATTAAAACAAGGATTAAGACAACTTAAATCTCACGGAAGTTGTCTTCGCAGCCTCCTTCTCATTGAGCATATTCCATTAAAACAAGGATTAAGACAGCTCAAAGCTCGTGTGAGGTTTTCAAGTAGGCTCATTGAGCATATTCCATTAAAACAAGGATTAAGACTTTTGCTTTCTCTTTCGTTACCATTTTTTTTGTTCCTCATTGAGCATATTCCATTAAAACAAGGATTAAGACTTCAGGAGTATGTAAATGATCAGTATTATTTCCACCATACTCATTGAGCATATTCCATTAAAACAAGGATTAAGACCCTCACCATCCTCTCCGTGATAGACTGGGTACTCTACCTCATTGAGCATATTCCATTAAAACAAGGATTAAGACGAAGAACTTAAATCTCACGGAGGTTGTCTTGGTAGCCTCTCATTGAGCATATTCCATTAAAACAAGGATTAAGACTTGCGCAGTGGCTTGCCTTCAAAGAGGACGGGAGTACTCATTGAGCATATTCCATTAAAACAAGGATTAAGACCCATTAAACAGGACGGTACTACCGTCCTCTCCGTGATCTCATTGAGCATATTCCATTAAAACAAGGATTAAGACTCTCTCACGGGCTACCCACCAGTTGCACTCTCTTTGAACTCATTGAGCATATTCCATTAAAACAAGGATTAAGACATCGCGGGAATATCCCGCTATATAAAATTCATCCATATCTCATTGAGCATATTCCATTAAAACAAGGATTAAGACAGAGGACAGGAGCCCCGTCCTGTCCGTGATAGACTGGGCTCATTGAGCATATTCCATTAAAACAAGGATTAAGACTTATTTTTAATGGTTTATAAATTAAAGGGTTGTAATACTCATTGAGCATATTCCATTAAAACAAGGATTAAGACCTTGAGGCCTTGAAGACTTAATAATTTACCTGTCATCTCATTGAGCATATTCCATTAAAACAAGGATTAAGACTTTGCTGACAATTTGCTCTGCGGCATATGCTGCTCATTGAGCATATTCCATTAAAACAAGGATTAAGACACCTTGCGCAGTGGCTTGCCTTCGAAGAGAACGGGACCTCATTGAGCATATTCCATTAAAACAAGGATTAAGACCTTTCTCAAAAGAGAAGAGTGCAACTCTTTCTACTCTCATTGAGCATATTCCATTAAAACAAGGATTAAGACAGCAAAGGCACTTTCCGCACCTTTGCTGATTACTCATTGAGCATATTCCATTAAAACAAGGATTAAGACTTGCGCAACAGATAAAATGTGCCACGAGGGCTTGTTACACTCATTGAGCATATTCCATTAAAACAAGGATTAAGACTTAACTTCTGACTTGGAAGTTTCATAAAAATTAAGCTCATTGAGCATATTCCATTAAAACAAGGATTAAGACCTTTAATGGCGATATCGTATACGCCTTCTAATAATTCTCATTGAGCATATTCCATTAAAACAAGGATTAAGACCTCTACGATTGGAGCGAATAAATCATTGTTGTTCTCATTGAGCATATTCCATTAAAACAAGGATTAAGACAATAATATTCATTCATAACTAATTAAAATTAAAAGCCTCATTGAGCATATTCCATTAAAACAAGGATTAAGACGACTGGGTACTCTACTTCCCCAGTCTCCTGATTCTTCTCATTGAGCATATTCCATTAAAACAAGGATTAAGACTGTAAAAAGCACTATATTCGGCATCTTGGTATAGATACTCATTGAGCATATTCCATTAAAACAAGGATTAAGACCGGGCTACCCACCAATTGCACTCCCTCTCAAAAGCAAAGACTCATTGAGCATATTCCATTAAAACAAGGATTAAGACTTATTTGCTCTGCGGCATATGCTGAACAGAAGCCCAGCTCATTGAGCATATTCCATTAAAACAAGGATTAAGACAATCTCACGGAAGTTGTCTTCGCAGCCTCCTTGAGGCTCATTGAGCATATTCCATTAAAACAAGGATTAAGACTCCTTATCGTGATAGACTGGATACTCTACTTCCCCAGCTCATTGAGCATATTCCATTAAAACAAGGATTAAGACACTGCACCCGTGGTCTTATACAAAAATGCTTTCACTCATTGAGCATATTCCATTAAAACAAGGATTAAGACCATGGCTCCATCCCTCGAAAAGTAAGTCTCCCTCTCCTCATTGAGCATATTCCATTAAAACAAGGATTAAGACCCATAGAAAGCATTATTATCGTCTTGACAAAAGCCATCTCATTGAGCATATTCCATTAAAACAAGGATTAAGACTTTCTGGACCCTTGCTGAGGATTTGCTCTGCGGCATACGCTCATTGAGCATATTCCATTAAAACAAGGATTAAGACGCATGCAGTCCCGGACAAACTGCATTGCAGTTCTCATTGAGCATATTCCATTAAAACAAGGATTAAGACTAAAAAATAAATTTCCTTGGGTTAAGAACATTACCCACTCATTGAGCATATTCCATTAAAACAAGGATTAAGACCTTTTACTTTTCGCTCTAACTTGCCATCCTTATAACTCATTGAGCATATTCCATTAAAACAAGGATTAAGACAACGTCTTAATTGATCTACTTGACGTTCAGTCTCATTGAGCATATTCCATTAAAACAAGGATTAAGACACTAGATTTTTTCACTCCATTACTCTTCTTTTCCTCTCATCTCATTGAGCATATTCCATTAAAACAAGGATTAAGACTCCCCCGATTTCGGTGTGTTTATCCTCTCATATTTTCTCATTGAGCATATTCCATTAAAACAAGGATTAAGACACGGGACTGCCGTTGCTAAAGAGGCAAGCGATATGACAATTCTGGATAATTCTTTCAGTACTATAGCAAATGCCGTTATGTGGGGACGCTCTCTGTATAAGAATATCAAGAGATTTATATTGTTCCAGATGACTGTAAATGTCGCAGCTTGCCTTATTGTCCTTGTGGGAGCATTCATCGGAACAGAATCACCATTGACCGTTACACAGATGTTGTGGGTTAATCTTATTATGGATACTTTCGCGGCACTTGCACTGGCTTCTCTTCCTCCGACTCACAGTGTGATGAAAGATAAGCCACGCTCTGTCAACGAACACATATTGAAGGGAATGGAGTCAGGAATAATTGGTGTCGGACTGACGTTCTTCTTTATACTACTTGCAGTTCTGCTATTCTTACAGCATATTGATGTTTATCATGGAGGACCGCTATTCCCGAAATGGGGAGCATACAATGGGCTTTCATTATATGAAGAAGGTCTGTTTTTCACATTGTTTGTGATGTTACAGTTCTGGAACTTATTTAATGTAAAGGCTTTTATGACAAATGGCTCTGCATTTAAGGGGATCTCTTGGAAAAACACTAAGTGGTTTATTCTCATCGCTCTCATTATTTTCTTTGGTCAGGTTCTTATTGTAGAATTTGGAGGAGAGATGTTCAATGTCGCAAAAGGCGGCCTCTGTTGGACTGACTGGCTATTTATTGTTTGCGGGACATCACTTGTTCTGTGGATTGGAGAGATTGTGAGAGCCGTTAGGAAAAGGTAAAATAAGTGTACAAGATAATGTTACGGAAACCTATCGCAGAGGCTAGGCCCATGTGTATTTTCTAAGACTAAACGTACTCAAAAACTGGCAGACTGCGCATTTTGCGTATTCTGCCAGTTTTGTCATTGTTGAGTATTTTTCACTGCTTGTCTTTCAGTTCATTTTCGATGTCTTCTATGCTTGGGAGAGTCTGCGAAATCTCTTTCGGGTACAGTTTCGTCAATTCATACGAAGAAATTCCCAATGGCTGTCGCTGATTCTTTTCCACGGTCCATTGCGCCACAAGATCATTTTTTTCTTTGCAGATGAGCAATCCTATTGTGTCATTGTCATCCTCGCCTTTTATCAGATGATTGACAGCCGTACAATAAAAATTCAATTTACTGATGAACTCAGGCTGAAATTTGACCGTCTTCAATTCACAAATTCACATACGATATACTTTTCAACTTGATATGGTAAAACAGCAGGTCGCAGAAGAACTCGTCACCATTGACTTCCAACCTGACTTGTCTGCCCACAAAGGCGAATCCGCTTCCAAGCTCAAGCAGGAATTTATATATGTTTTGTTCTAACGCTTTTTGAAGGTCTTGCTCCTTGTAGTCTTCAGTCAAGGTCAAGAAATCGAAGTTGTACGGGTCTTTCAAGACATTCTGGGCTATGCTGCTGTCCGGTTCAGGCAAAGTTGTCTTGAAATTAGTAATCGCCTTTCCGCTGCGCTCATATAAATCAGTCTTGACAAAATTTTCCAACAATGCCCTGGACCATCCGTTTTCCAATATCTTCTGCACAAAGAATACAAGTTTTTCCGGAGTCTGCTTGAAGTTGTCAAGAAGAATCTTGTGATGTCCCCAGGGGATTGAGAATATGGCAGTTCCCAATTTATCCCCAAGTTGGGGATAAATTATAAAGCATTGATTATATGATACATAGAAATATTTAATATAAGTAAGATTTGTGACAGAAAAGCCTTTCACATCCGGCAATTTCTTTCGGAGATCATAACTTAGTCTCTTGAAGAACCCCTCTCCCCAACGGCTTTCAGCTTTCTTCTCCGCAATGTCTTTTCCTAGATTCCAATAATACTGGAGCAAAACATCATTTACTTTCAACGATGCTTTAATCTGGCTATTCCGGAATCTCTTTACGAGTTGTTGGAGCCATTCTACATATTCTTCGTTATTCAGCAAGTTATCAACTTCATTCATTGTCATATAGTTTTGGAACATCAAATTTAATGAAAATGAATGAACTATAAAGTATGATTAGCTTTCTTCCGATACTTCCCGTGCGAGACATTCTCCAGCTGGCCGGTGTTGCACTGGTGGCGGATGATATGGTTAGCAGTGCATGGGTTGATGCCGAGTATGGTGTTGATCTCGGTGTAGGTTTGGAGGTCGAACTCTGACGGGAGGTCTTAGAATAGAAAATAGTGTTTATCTTTGATGCGAGGTCGGTGGCAGCACTATACACTGAATCAGTGAATCTGTAAAGAGAAACAGTTGAATCGAAGATCAGGTGTAAACCAGTTCAGAGATGCTGTAAAGTATATTAGTTAAACAATCTCTAAAGTGTCAACCATTCTCAGGGAAGGTCACAGGGAATGTCACACGAAAATTTGTTTGACAAGTAAGAACGTGTTATATTATGCATCATAAAGGTTAAAATTGCGTAAATACGCATTTGTTACCAATAGAGTATGGAGATAAAAAGAGACAGGTACATTTCGTTGCTAGAGAGCAAGAGAGGAAATGGAAAGATTAAAATAATTACGGGCATCAGTCGCTGTGGCAAATCTTATTTGATGAATGTGTTGTTCCGAAAACATCTTGCATCTATTGGAGTTAACGATGAACAAGTAATATTCATAGCGCTGGATGATGACATCAACGCGATGTTAAGGAATCCTTTGGAGTTAGGTAAGTATGTAAGAAACCTGACGAAGAATGATAGTGTACAATACTTTGTTCTATTAGATGAGATTCAAAAAGTCACTACAATACATAATCCTTATCTTCCGGACACGGAAGATGCCACTATAAGTTTTGTCGATGTATTGATCGGACTTAACAAACAGCCAAATATTGACATATATGTGAGTGGGAGTAATTCAAAAATGCTGTCGTCGGACATTGTTACAGAGTTTAGAGATAGGGGCGATGAAATTCGGGTTCACCCGTTGTTGTTTCGTGAATTTTACGATGCGTTCCCTTCGGACAAGAGATATGCATGGAGAGAGTATGCCGCTTATGGAGGAATGCCGTATGTCATGTATCTTCAATCTCACGAGGATAAGGCCAAGTATTTGAAGGATTTGTTCGAACTGACATATCTTAAGGATGTCGTTGAAAGAAATAAGATAAAGGGACAGATGAGCATTCTCGAGGATCTTTTGGATGTTGTGGCTTCGTCTACAGGTTCATTGACAAATTCGACAAGGCTATCGAACACATTTCAAAGTGATAAGCATATTAAAATCAAGAGCGACACAATATCTTCATACCTTAATTATTTTATTGACGCATTTATATTGGAAAAAGCCAAAAGGTATGATATCAAAGGTCGCGCTTATATAGGCACGCCATTAAAATATTATTTCTCGGATGTAGGATTGAGAAACGCTAGATTAAACTTCAGACAGCAGGAAGAAACTCATATTATGGAAAATATTCTGTATAATGAATTGTCTTCAAGAGGTTTCTCTGTTGATGTTGGAGTCGTCGAATATAATTGGAAAGATGACACGGGAAGAAGCAGACGTACTCAGTTGGAGGTAGATTTTGTGCTTAATAAAGCCGATAAGCGGTATTATATCCAGTCGGCGTTTACTGTTGCCACCCAAGTAAAAAAAGATCAGGAACTTAATTCTCTGTTGAGGATTGGTGACTCTTTTCAGAAGTTGGTTGTTGTCAAGGATGACATTCTTCCTTGGACTGATGAGCATGGTATATCGTACATTAATGTGCAGGATTTTCTTCTTGACGCGATTGACAGGTTATAATACAAATTATCTCATTTTATGTGATTTTTGATGAAATAACTTGACGTAAATCTTCATCATCGTCTCATATATTCCTTGAATCAGCGTCATTAATCAGTTTATTAGCCAGAAGACAGCTAATATAGACTATTTTTTGCAGATGGGATTAAAAACTTTTGGAATTCTAAATGGATATACTGGTTGAAAGTGGACGCCCTGCATATTGTGTGGGGCGAATTGAAAATGAAGTTAGAAGTTATGACTTTTTGGATGATTTGCATATAGAATATATGCGTGCAGATCATCCGATGGCTTTTGATATGCAGACATGTGATGCCGTGGGGGAGACTCTTGGTACTCATATCTGTAAGAACTTGTTTTTATGTAATCGACAGGAAACTTCATTTTACCTTTTAATGATGCCGGCTGATAAGAAATTCAAGACTAAAGATATTTCGGCACAGATTGGATCGTCAAGGCTTTCCTTTGCGAACGAAAGACACATGAAAGACTTACTTGGGCTAACTCCGGGCTCTGTCTCTGTTCTGGGCCTTATGAATGATCGTGAACGCAGGGTGAGTCTGCTTATTGACAAGGATCTTTTGGTAGAACACGGTTCTATTGGCATTCATCCTTGTATCAATACATCCACAGTGAAAGTTTCTATTTCCGATCTTATGGAGAAGATAATACCTGCACTTGGTTATGACCCTACACTTGTTGAACTCCCTCGGTATGTGGACGATGTTTAAGTGGCACAATCCTTCGCGGATTAACTTCCCGTTTTTCAAAATCGGTGATGTTGATTATTTGAGAGGCATCTAAATAACATCAAAGAACTTTAACGAAATGTGATGCCACTTGATTTAGTGTTTACAAACATTATTTTATAACTTTGCATCATCAAAAAAAGACATCTATGAAGCGCATTTTAGGTATTTTAACATTTATGATGTTTGCTACAAGTTCTATTTACGCAAGGGAAAGATTTGTCAATTATTCTCTTCCTTCATCAGTAGATACTTTGAGGATTTTAGCAGTTGGCAATAGTTTTTCGGATGATGGTACGGAATATCTACCGGATTTGCTCGAAGCTGCGGGAATCCATAATGTCATTATAGCGCGTCTTTATATAGGCGGTTGTTCTTTAGAACAGCATTGTCTTGAGTATAAGAATGATACCAGGGATTATGTGTATTCTAAATCGGCCCGGAACCAATGGGTGAAAGCAAAAGAAAAGGTGTCGCTCCGGCATGCTTTGCATGACGAAAAATGGGATATTGTCACGATTCAGGAAACTTCTGGGCTTTCGGGCATATATGATTCCTATGAAAAATGGATACCCACTTTGCTTGAGATAATTCGACGCGAGGTCCGAAATCCTAAGGCGAGTATCGTGTGGCATGAGACTTGGGCTTATGCCGTTAATTCCGACCATGGTAAATTTCCCCTTTATAATAGGAATCAACAGACAATGTGTTCAGGGATAGTTGATTGCGTTAGACGCGCTTCTTCGGAATTTAATTTGCCAATAGTAATTCCAAGTGGTGATGCTATACAGATTGCTCGTGGAACTGGACTGAACAATAGGGGAGAGGTCCCGGAGAATAACAAAGTCTATGATCTTACTCGGGACGGATATCATCTTAATCGCCAATATGGTCGCTATATTGCTGCTTGTACTTGGTTTGAAGCATTGATACGGCCAATATTTGGGGTTTCGGTATTGGCCAATGCTTGCCATCTTCGAAATACAGAATTCAGCTTGGATGCGCAAGACGCTGCACTTTGTCAGAGATGTGCGGTTAAGGCGGTAGAGGGGTGGAATGCTGTTACGATGGTGCCTGAAGGCCGGTAGGATTGTCATTTAAGTTCCGGCGATTTGTTAACCATAATTTGATAATTTTATTTTAAGTAATGTGAAAAAAATAAGTTGCGTCAGATTAGAATGAGATTTTCGTGGATAGATTTCTTTTCGAAGAAGGAGTGTGCCGGTGGCACATAACTGATGAGAAAAGGAATATGGACCAAAAAGATTTACTAAGATGATGCAGGTTATTTTTTGAATGTTACTAAGCCACACAGTTGATAGAAATTACATTTTAAAACAGGCTTTTTGGAAAGCTTTGCTTTAATTTCTTTATTTCTCCCATACCAGATAGTTTTCGTATTCGGTATGGGGAAGTTCCGGAGAGAAATTTCTGGATATGTGCAGTTTTCCGTTTTTATCGCGATAGCAGTCTAAGGTGAATCCGCCATTAAGGTAAATGGCATTATCCACGCCCATATCAGCAAGAGCTTGCGCGAAATCGTGAAGAGATTCTTTCACTTCCGTAGTCACCATGAAAATCTCCTTATCCTTTATGCATAAGGCTTTACGAATAGCTTTGCCTTTGGGATTATTCTCTATCATCTGTCTATTTTTAACTAAAGCGTATTGGCGGAAAAAATATCCGTCCTCCTCCGTAGCCTTTTCAAAAAGAGGTGAATTCTCTGCCATGCCAATCGTCATAGTCTGCCCGATAATGGCGCAATATCCTTTTTTTGAAAGTCCCCATGCTATTGGCTCGCCTTTAAGAACGAATGCTCCGTTGATTTTTCCATTATCTGCCCTTATATCAGCTGCTTGACAGGCAAATAGAATAGATGGGTCCGTTAAATCAGGCATTCCTATAACCAGCTTGGCATGAGCATTATGTGGAATGAAAACATTTAATGGCATGTCATTTACTGATATGATCTTACGCTCGATGTATGCTGGCCTTCCTTCTCGATTGTCTATGATCGCCGTACTTTCCGCATCATTTTGTGCCTGAGCCGGACTTACCTGTTCAGATGGGATTTCCACTTTCGGGGTATCTGGACGTTGAGATAAAAAGAGCATTAGAAATACTGCCAACACCGCAATTCCACTTAGCAGAAGCCATACTGGCCAATGCGTAGCGTGCCCATTACGACTACCATTTTCATTTATCCCTTCGGAGTCCTGTTTTTGCGCACCTTTTTTATTATGGGCGCTTCCGAGTATTTTTATCTCGTCATCTTTTATGTCTTTATCTATTCTAATCATTTTTAGTCGATTCTATTATGGCCTTGAGTTTTGTCAACGCTTCTTTTGACGCGGTTAATTCCTGCTGAAAACCATGAAAGTCTGATAAAATAAGTAGCTGTTTCGAAGTGTCTATCAGGTAGATGTATTCTGTGTTAATTATAAGGCTTCTGCCTATTCTTAAAAACAGCAACTCTTCATTATCGATCTGTTTGTTTATGGCATCTTCGATTTGGCCAAGTTGAAATGTCACAAGATGCTTTTTCCCATCACGCGTAACGATATAAGAATAATTCCCTTCTGCCGACACATATACTAAAGAACTCTGCGGGATTCTAACCAGTTCCGCATCCTTTGATATTATGATATGTCGTTCCATCTATGCAAATATAACATTTTATCTTAATCGGTATCGATGATGGCATTGAAATGTATGAAATGCATTGATTTATGTACGAAATATACGTTAGAGATGCAACTGATACACTAAAACAACCACTTGATATATATGACTGAATTTTAGTTGGATAGCGTTTTCGTATGTTTTAATTTTGCACTCGAAATAACAATTAAAAACAAATTAACAGTATGAAAACAACTAAAAAAATCTTATTAACCCTATTTGTTTTCCTAGGATTTAACTTTTTGAATGCATTAATCTTCTTAGCAAGAAGTGAGTCGGGATATGTTACTCCAGGTCCATTTGCCACGTTAACCATAATTGCTATGATTATTATGATATACCAGATTTGGAAAAGACCTAAAAACAATAACGACCAATCGTCAACTGGTGAGTAAGTAGGCCATTTTCGCACACAAAGCATAATGGTGTGTAAAAATAGTTGTTTTGCACACACAACGACAAGTCAACAGAGCAAAAATAATAAAGAATGATAAGACTATTTGAAAAAAGCATGATAAGTGCATTGGCATTAATAATAATGACTGGATGCCAATTCTCGCAAAAGCACACGGATGTTGCGGATACAGCTACCTCTGACCGCACATTCTCGGGATACCTATTTGGACGTCCAACCGATAAGCAGATTCGCAGTTGGTCGCACAAATGTGACAGTTTGAGGGCTCAATGGGGATTTAGCTTGAAGCCTGGAATATATAAAACAAAAAAGCGCATGCGCACTATTGAAGACATGGAGTTAGCGTTCATCGAGAATAAAAATCTTGAGCTTAGAGACTCTATTATTTTCTGGAAACTCTCCGAATATATGCCAAACTCTGAATACCAATTAAGTGAGTATGTAAGGTTTTATCTACTTGATATCCAGATTCAGAATCTGCTTGATTATGATCCGGAGAGCCAAGTCGAAATGAATGATTGGTTTGGGATGCATTTGGCCTTTAAAAAAGCAAAAACAAGGGAATTATTTCGAAGGCTGGTGCAAAGTGTAGATGGAGATGTGGCGCAAATGCTTAGAAAGGAAGAGGCCCAATTTGAAGTTTATAACAATGCTATGGTAAAGTGCTACAATACTGTGTGCGGTGATCCGAGTTTTAATGCTGGTTCCGTGTCAATTATGGACGAATTGCAAGTGCAATATGACGATTATGCGATTCGGGATCAATCATTGGAATCGGTTTACTTTAAGATAAAAGACGGAAAAGATTACGAATACGAGATTCATAAACAATTCCCGATTTCGCTTATAGAGAAAGAATACGATGATTGGATTAATTCGCTTAAAGAAAATGACTGGGCCTATCCACTGGAAGAACGTAGGGAATGTCTATTGGAAGATAAAAGAGAGTTTCTAAACTGGGTGGATGTTAGGGAGCAGACTTCGGAGATAATGTCAGGAGAAGCTAAAGAAGCATTTGATAATGCGACAAATACTATTCGAAAAGGGAAACTCAGAATGCTGAAGAATCGCTATTTGGGATACGGATTCGGGAGTGAAGAATTATTTAACAGTATTTTACCATCGACATGTGAAGACTATGAAGTCCTGAGATTTGAACTCCCGGAGCAGTTCAAGTAAGTAATCCTTATAAAATAAGCTTATAATTTTTATCAAGAATGGAAATAATACTAAAAAAAATACTGATAGGCGCATTGGCATTAATAATAATGACTGGATGCCAGTTCTCGCAAAAGCGCACGGATATTGCGGATACAGCTACCTCTGACCGCACATGCTCGGGATACCTATTTGGACGCCCCACTGACGAGCAGATTTGCACTTGGACACAGGAGCACTTTGAATATGAGTCCAATGAAGATTTTGGAATATATAAGACAGAAAGACGCAGTCGCGCTATTCCTTATATATACATGGCATATAGAGAAGATGATAAAGGAAACACAGACTTATGCGATTCGATCCTTTTCTGGACGTTATCTGAATTTATGCCCATTTCTGAATGCCAATTAAGTGAATACGCAAGATTTCAATTACTTGACCTGCAGATTCAAAATATGCTTGAATATGATGCTACAATTGCGTACGAACTTTATGAACAGCACGGGATTGAACACACATTAAATAGAGCAAGATGTCATGAAGTGTTTAGAAGGCTGCTGCGAAATGTTAATGAAAGTGTAGCGCAGATGCTTAGAAAAGAAAATTTACAATACGAGGCATATTATGAAGCTTTGGGAGAGTGTTATATGACTGTGTGTGGAGATTCGCTTTTTTCTACGAGTCAAGTATCAGAAATACTCAAATATCATACTATACAAAATGTAGATTACACGCATAGAGAAAAGCTTTTAAAGGCTTTATATTTCAAAATAAAAGATGGTGAATCTTACGAATCCGAAACTCATGTGCAAATACCTATCACACTTATAGAAAAGGAATACGATGATTGGCTTAATTCCCTTCGAGAAAAAAACTGGGCTTATCCGATGGAAAAGCGTCGAGAAAGACTATTGAAAGACAAAAATGAATTTTTAAGCTGGATGACAATACTGGATAATATCTCGAAGATGCTATCCGGAGAAACGAAAAAGGTATTTGACAATGGGGTGAATAATATTCGAAGGAGCAAACTCAGGATGCTAAAAACTCGTTACGGATGGTATGTATACAACACTGACGAGTATGTGCCCGATCTTTTGCCGTCAACATGCACAGATGATGAACTGCTGGAATTTAAATTACCTCAAAGAAACTGATTGGGTGGAATAGATTTAATTCACATTAATCTAGCTTATTATAATACCTACAGTGGTGAGCATTTCTAATATATCAACGCTCTTGCTGCGAGTTTTATATATAGATTTTTAAGATGAAGATTAGTATTTTCTTTGCTGCTTAGAACATGAAAGGAAAAAACAATAATATAGGGTGTCTAGTATTTTTTTTATTATATATGACAGGCAGTCTGATTTATGTGATAAAGAAAGGATCTGCCAGTGATTTTGCATCAATAGGTTATTTAGTCTTGGCATGCATAGGCTTAGTTATCATGTATGTTATTTTTAAGGCGCTCATTCATATAAAAGATAATACAGAATTAGACACTCATGATAAAGACTCTACAGATTCTACAGACAAAAAGGGGTGTTTAAAGTGGTCAATAATTATTATCGTTCTGTTTTTACTTTTTGAAATGTATTTTTCGGCGATCGAAAATTTTGAGATGAATAGGGTTGTGGGATTGGTCGTGCATGTTATGTTTATAGTAGTGCTAAGTGTCATCATAGGAATAAGGATTTATAAAGGCTGAACAAGCGGCATAGTAATGAGTAGATAATCTAAAAATAAAGTATTTGAAGATTAATAAATTAAAAGATAAATATGAGTACAAAGAAACCAACGCTCAAAACAGTAGATACTTGGACAATGAGTCCAGAAGAAATATTTACAAAACATGGCTTAACTCTGAAATGGGGAAACAAGACAGGGGCTTGTATAATGCCTGCTCCAAAGCACTTGCAATCTGCGAAGCAGCAGCAAGATACCCAGAAGAAGTAGAGGAATTTAGAAAGAAATAGAATGAAACATTATTTATTTTTGGTTACAGTAATGACTTTGGTCGTAAGCTGCACTTACAATAGAAACGAAGGATGTCATCTTGACAAACTTAACCTTAACGGGAATGTTAAAAAAATTGAAACCATTGTTCAAACTACAATGCCATTAACCGAGCTGTACTATGGTTCTATTGATCCATCCAAGTCTATAAGTATGTTTGGAGGTAATTTTGTATTTGATTTTGATAATCATGGTTATCTGAAGAAAACGACTGGTTACGGAATTGATGGTAAGGTTTTATTTGTATCGGATTACTTTAGTCAATCTCAAGAACCTAACTTAGCTCCATCTGTAATCGGCGTTTCTGCAAAACAGCAAATAGATAGAGTTAAAACTATATCGGAATCTGATGGTAAGGTTGTTAATGCACAGTATTATTCTGGAAGTGAATTGATTTGGAATCAATATGTAACATATAATGATAAAAAAGATGTTGTTTCCATCGTCAAAGAATACTTGCCATTAAGCATTAAATCGGATCTTCTAAATATTCAATATGCAGATACAACAAAATATGAATATTCTTCATTAGATGAACATGGTAATTGGACTGTTGCAAAAGTTTATTACACTGGAGTATTACCCAAACATAAACACGAATATACAGTAATTCGTCAAATCACTTACTACGGAGATTCAAAAAAATCACCATTGATTAAACAATTGGATTCAGTAAATGAAGAAGAAATGCACTATGAGAGTTCGGAGTTTGATAATATTACTATCGGTAAATATGGGAAAATGAAAATTCCTCACTACATGATGTTACAATCGGATGACTATATTTCTTTAGTCAATGATTATTCGCCTAGAGCGATAGATTATATTTTTATGTCCGAATATGACAATAGTGATGCATATGCAAGTTTCTCAGTTTCCAGAAACTATGTTGGGAAAGGTAATGTTTTTGACGAAGTTTTAACAAATGAGCTCCCATATATTAAAGCACTAGACGAAGAACTTAAAAAACTAAATGTGTTAATCATGGAACAGGGTGGTACATATATTTTGAAATGGCTTCCTTATAGCTGTGTAAATATTTCAGGAAGGAAGGCTTTAAAATTAAGTTATTATAGATATGGTAATGGAAGTCCTATACCTGTGTATTGTGAGAACTATTTGGTCCCAATGGATGACGGTTATATACTAAGTATTGTTTATGGTTTTCAAAGCAATTTAGATAATAAATTTAGAGTTGATTTCAATAAAGCCGTTAATTCAATTATGTTTAAGTAATGAAGCAACGAGTATATTCATCGACCTTTTTATCTGCCTTACTATTACAACAATAGTAGATGATAATACATACAAGGTTAATAATGCATTTACTAATAACAGATTATATAGATTCAATTGATTAAAATTCATTGCTATGGCAGAAGAATTAGAAAAAAATCCTGAAACAAAGAAAAACGCAGGTCCTTTAGGCATTATTTGCTCAATACTTTTCCCTATTGTCGGAATTGTATTGTATTTTGCTCAGAAAAAATCCGTAAATAACCCTAGTGCCTATTTATATGGAGCACTTGCTGGCTTTATTATTGGAACATTATTACGTAATATTGTGGCTGCTGGTGGTATTTAATATTCCCTAAAATCATGCAGATAAACAATCATTCGTTAAATTACTTGAGGTTATTTTGAAAAATGCTGCATATTTATGATGCTAATGGCCGTATGTCAGGAGTTGGCCGGAGGCATTGAATTTTTCGGCGATCGAAAATTTTGAGATGAATAGGGTTGTGGGATTGGGCGTGCATGTTGTTTTAGTAGTGACAAATGTCATTATAGGAATAAAAAATATAAATTAGCAAAAAAATTAGGATTAGAAATAGTAAAAGTAGAACCTTTAGGTGGTACATATTTAGGTAGTAGTGAGATAAGTTGGATTTACAAACTTAAAAATGCAGACCCAGAAAAAATAGATTTATTTGCATCTTTAATGGGTGATTTAAGCAATGAATATCAAGATGCTGTAATTGCTGCTAATTATGTTAATACTGATGAAGAAGCAACAGCTTTGGAAGTAGTGTTTACAACACCAGAAGGTACTACAATAGAACAAATTGAAAAAATATTACAAGAAGCAGGTATAGATGGTAGTAGTTTTCATTTTGATACTAATGAACTAGCTATTACTTGCTTTAGTCAAGAAGAAGTATATAATATTACTAATAAATTAAAAGATAAATATGAGTACAAAGAATACAACGCTCAAAACAGTAGATACTTGGACAATGAGTCCAGAAGAAATTTGTATAAAACATGGCTTAAAACCAAATCTGGTATATAAGACAGGGGCTTGTATAATGCCTGCTCCAAAGCACTTGCAATCTGCGAAGCAGCAGCAAGATACCCAGAAAAAGTAGACTCAACCGGAACATATACTTGCTTTAGTCAAGAAGAAGTTGATAATATTATTAATAAATTAAAAGATAAATATGAGTACAAAGAATACACCTTTCAAAACAGTAGATACTTGGACGATGAGTCCAGAAGAAATATTTTTGAAACATGGCTTAAAACCAAATCTGGTATATAAGACAGGGGCTTGTATAATGCCTGCTCCAAAGCACTTGCAATCTGCGAAGCAGCAGCAAGATACCCAGAAAAAGTAGACTCAACCGGAACATATACTTGCTTTAGTCAAGAAGAAGTTGATAATATTATTAATAAATTAAAAGATAAATATGAGTACAAAGGATACACCCCTCAAAACAGTAGATACTTGGACAATGAGTCCAGAAGAAATTTGTATAAAACATG
>ERZ808262.296-NODE-296-length-29665-cov-5.951402_pt1 | contig 29665 bp, 29 predicted proteins | sample MGYA00520895_ERZ808262 | MGnify/ENA primary metagenome ERZ808262 (study PRJEB31516, sample SAMN03275588) | gut metagenome | biome: mammalia-associated habitat; material: feces | host: Papio cynocephalus | place: Kenya | collected 2012-08-02 ... | reverse complement strand
GAGTTTATGTGTGGCTACATATGGACCGGGGTTCAATTCCCCGCATCTCCACCATATTAGAAGCATAGGTTTGATACAGTAAAAATCGCTGTTCAAGCCTTTTTTTGTGCAAAAATCAGCAAAATTTAGCAGATATTTAACATAATTTGAGCATAGAGTTTAAATTTGCTTATCTCACTTTTAAGATGATCAAGCGCTCGAATTTGCACTAGAAACTTTTTATATCACAAGAAACTTTTTGTCGCACAAGAAATTTTTTGTCCTTTCCTGAGTAAAAAGCTCACAAAAGTTCATGATTTGTATCGAAATATTCTCGAGTTTGTGTTAAAATAGTGTTCAGTATTAATGAGGTGACCATATGTTTGATTACGCTAAAAAGATCAGAGAGTATCGAGAGAGAAAGTTCTTAACCCAAGAGGAACTTGCTAAAATATTGGGTGTTACATTTGTTTCCATCTCCAGATGGGAAAGAGGTAAGTTCGAACCAAATATGGAAACCAAGAAAAAACTTGTCGCTCTCTTCAATGAGATCGGCATGAAATTAGATGATTAATAATGAGGTGAAGAGAATGAAAAATGAGTTAAATACAAATAAAGAAATGCTCATTGATGAGTTAGAAAGAAGAGTAAAGGATAAAATACTTGAGCGAAATAATGCTGAACTTTTAAAAAAACTTATTCTCAATTCTGATACATTAGCAGAAGCTATAAATATTGCTGAACTTGGCACGACATACAAAAGGACAGGACTTCATTTTGACAAAAGACTTGAAAAAATAAGCAATGCAATAAATTACTTTTCTAAAAATGAAAGCCTAAGCTTTGTTAGAGATTCGTCAAGACCCACTCATAAACTTATTATTGGCGATAATTATCCAGCTCTCATGAATCTTTTAATACAATACAGGCACAAAATTGACGTAATTTATATTGATCCTCCTTACGGAAAAGATAGTCTAGGTGAATTTGCCAAAACAAATTATGAGAACTCTCTTACTAGAGATAATTTATTGTCTATGCTTTATCCTAGATTGCTTTTAGCACGTCAATTACTTACGCCTGAAGGTGTAATATTTGTAAGTATTGATGATAGAAATCACGCTTATATAAAATGTTTAATGGACGAAGTATTTGGCGAGGCTTCTTTCCTACTTAATATTCCTAGAATAACGAAAAAAGGTGGAAAATCTACACAAACAATTGCGAAAAACAACGATTATGTTTTAGGTTATACCCTCTCAACCGATATAGTTTTTAGCCAAGAAGAAAAAACAGATTTATCTAAATATAAATATGAGGATGAGTATGTTGATATAAGGGGCAAATATGCTTTAACACAGACTCTTGACTATGATTCGCTTCAATATAGTGAAGGCATGGATTATGAAATTGAATTTGAAGGAAGAAAATTCTATCCAGGCGGAAGCAAAGAGCAAATGGAAAAAAGACATAATGGTGAACACGGCGCCACAGATTGGGTTTGGAGATGGTCGAAAAATGCTGTTGAATGGGGAATCAAAAACGGCTTTTTGATAATAAAAAATAATAGAATTTATACTAAATCTTATCTTAAATGCAGAAAGAAAAACGGGAAAAACGAAATTGAATTTATTGATCCAACAAAAGCTTTTACTACTTTGTCTTTTATAGATAACAAATATTCGAATGATAACGGGAAAAAGGAGTTAGATTCAATATTTGATAATAGCAGTATACTTTTCAAAAACCCTAAGCCTTCATCATTAACGACATCTTTAATTAGTATGGTTTGTGAAAAAAAAGATGCTATTATTCTTGATTTCTTTGGTGGTTCAGGAACTACAGCACAATCTGTTCTTGAATTAAATGCAAAAGACGGCGGCAATAGAGTATTCATTTTGTGTCAACTTAACGAAATTACAGATACTACACCAAACGGAATCGCCTACGATGTAACGTCAAAGAGATTAAAAAGAATTATGACAGGCTCATGTTATGACGGCACCACCGAATTTAAATTAGCACGCGAAGGATTTAAGCCTTTTAATGAAAATTTAGATGTTTACGAAATAAAAAGTGTTGCAAATTTTGAAAAAACCGAAGGAAAAACGGCCTTTGATGTAATTGATGAAACACTTTATGGATTAAAGCTTTCCTCTTTGCAAGAAAAAATTGAATGGGTTTGTAACAATTTTGAGGTAACTCAAAAAACAATTGAGAGTGATGAGGAGTATTTAAAAAGGGAGAGTGAATAAAACATGCTTCAGGATGCAATCGATTTACAAACAAGAGCTGTACAGCAATTATTTAACCTTTTGACGGATAAAAATTTAAATAAAACTGAATTTACTTTTCGTGCTCCAACTGGCAGCGGCAAAACTTATATGATGGCTGATTTAATGAATCAAATTCTTTCGGCCAATAGTGATGTTATTTTTTTAGTTTCGACTCTATCAAAAGGAAATTTAGCTGAGCAAAATTATGAAAAATTTGAATCTTATAAAAACAGCGGTAAGTTCGTTTTTATTAATCCATATCTAATAAACACAAATGTAAGTGGTGAAGAAAATCTCTTTATACCAACAACTCACAACATCTATTTATTACCACGCGATTTATATAAAAAAGGCGGAAAATTGATGCAAGGCGCAATGCATAATTTCCTTAATACATTAACCTTTAATCCTTTTTTTGGTGGCTTAGGTAAACGAATTATTTTAATCAAAGATGAATGCCATATTGCCACAAATAATTTGGATAGTATTTCCGAAGCCTATTTTGATAAAATAATCAACTTCTCGGCCACTCCGAATTTAAAAAGGGGCCAAAATCCAGACGTTCAGATTACTGATGAAGAGGCTGTTAATTCTTCTCTTATAAAACAAATTGTTCTTGGCGACGAAACTGAAACTGTGGAGCACGCTATTACTAAATTTGAGCAAATTAAAAATGATTATAGAAATTTGCTGGGAGTTAACCCTTGCTTAATTATTCAAATATCTAATAAGGATAAAGCTGATTATGAATTAGCGAACACAATATTTCCTATTTTGAATAAAGTAGAACATCAAGATTTAAAATGGATGTTGATTGTTGATGATGATAAAAAGTGTGAAACTAATGATGTTTTTAAAGCTAAAAAAATTCCAGTTAAAAAATGGAAAGACTACGCTAAAGAGAACACGTCAACTATTGATATTATTATTTTTAAAATGGTCATTACGGAAGGCTGGGATATTCCACGTGCATGTATGCTTTATCAAATTCGTGATACAACCAGCGTTCAATTAGACGAACAGGTAATGGGTCGAGTTAGACGAAATCCAAGGCTTTTAGATTTTGAAAAACTATCTGATGAAGGAAAGCATTTAGCTATGACCGCGTGGATCTGGGGGTTGTTGCCAACAAAAAAGAAGAAGATATTTGCTATTAAGCCTGTTGATGAGCTAGAAGATGTTAAAGATGAGATTGCTGTGAAAACTACACGTTTGAAATCTTTATCTCTAAAAAATAATTTTTCTGTTGATGCTTTTTTATCGACAAAAAACGAAGATGATAATTTTAAGTCTATTTTTTCTTTATATAAGGGATTGTCAAAAACCGAAGAACACGTAAGAAAAATGTGCAATGAATATTCTGATAATATACAAAAATGGATAAAATTCGCTTCACATGCCAATGAAATAGAAACCGAATCAAATAAATTTTTGTGTGATTATTCTAATAGCATGTATTTAAATTCTAACGAAGAGCAGATAATTTTTAGTAGTCTCCCTTTCGAATCATATTACACTGATAACGAGAATTATATAATTATCGATGATTGGCTTTGGAAAAGAAAAGATGGACATGTAAAGTTTTCTTTTGATAGCGAAGCAGAATGGGAATGGGCTTCATTATTAAAAAGCTTAACTTCAAAAATTAATTCAAAGCAAGAAACAATAATTAAATGTAGAGTATTTGGCAAGAAAAACGCAAACTATGGAAATATTAATATTTTTGGAGAGAAAGAACCTAAATACCTTGATGCATCTAAAAAGTTTTTATGGGCCAAAAATTATATTTCAAATTCGGATATTAAATATGAGTATTATTTAAACGGTAGTCATTTTTCCTTTCCCGACTTTATTGTAAAAGATAGTTTTAACAGAATACATCTTTTCGAGGTAAAAAGCGTAAATATATCAAACGATTTGAAAATTGATAGAAATGAATATCTTTTAAAAGTATCCGAATTAAAAAAATGTTATAAAGCTGCTTCTGCTCTTACTGGACATTATTTTTATCTTCCAATTAAAAAAGAAGATATGTGGCAAATAAGTTGTTTCTTTGATGGTAAAGAAAGCACTTTGACCTATGAACAATTTGTTGAATTAATTTCGAAAGGATGATTGAAAGTGTATCTACAGATTGTTGATAATTCGTTTATTATCGATTTTGATGACATAATACCTGACAAAAATATTAATATTCATAAGTTAGTTTTGTCAACTTTTAATACATGGCAAAAAAGTAGAGATTTATCACAAAAAGAATCAGACACAGCCATAGGAAAAATTGCAGAGTTCGCTGTAGCGACAGCCTTTAGAATTTTTAATATTCCTTTATATCATTCATATGATTCTTTTAGAACTGATGGATTTAAATTGCATGCCCCTTTTGATGGATTATTATGCAAAAATTTGAATAAAGAATTAATTGATATAATCAATTCTTCTGTAGCTAATATAGGTCCAAAAATTAGCTCATCCATTCGAAAAGAAATTAGAAAATTTGATGCTTTTACCGTTGAAGTAAAATCAACGAGGTTGGCAAAAAAGTATAAAGAAAGAGCTAATTTTAAAAATTATGATAATCAAAGCGAAGTTGAAAATCTCATAAAAGAACTTAGTTCTCTTGACTTTATTACTTATCCTTATTTTTCAAGAGAAGGCGATTATTCCTTTTCTTCCTATTGTGACCTTGCTAAAGCTAAATTGTGTCTAAATTATAGTGGCGAAAGTTTAAAAGCAGAAGTCTTAAAACATGAAAGAAATAATTCAGATGATATTTATATTAGAGTGTTTATAGATGAAGAGCTTCATAAAGCTATAATTATGGGTTGGATCGATAAAAAGAGTTTTTATGAAAACGCGACTTTAATGAAATTAATTAAAAGAAATAAATCTGAAAATGCTTTGTATTTTGCTTGTCCATTAAAATTAGGGCGAGCAATTCCTGAGATTAATTCTTTAACCTTTTATTATTTAAAAGAAGCTGAAGAAAAGATTTGATTAAGTTAAAAAATAGATATTTAAAGTTTTAAATAAAAAGGAGAAGTTATGCCAGCGACAATAGAAGTTAATAAACAAAGTGTAAAAGATTTGCTTAGCAGTGGTAGAGAACACAAATTTTTAATTCCTGAATATCAAAGACCATATGCATGGGGTTATGACCAAATTGAGACTTTATTTGAAGATTTGTGGGATTTTGCTACTAGTGACACTGGTGGTTTTGATAACAAAGGCACCTATTTTTTAGGAAGTATTGTTTCTTTTGAAAATGAAAATGGAGAACAAGAAATAATTGATGGTCAGCAAAGAATCACATCTTTATTTTTGTTGTTAAGAGCTATTTATACATATTTGCAGAACATGAAAGAGAAACCGAAAGCTGCATTTAATTTTATTAATCAAATTGAGCCTGCTATTTGGGAAACCGATAAAGAAACAGGGGATGTTTTTTATAGTAAGATTTTGATTAAGTCTCTTGTTATGAGCGATGAAGGTAATGAGGAATTAAGAAAAATATTAGAAACTGGTATAGCCAATCCCGATGCTAAGGATAATTATTCTAAAAATTACAATAGATTCTTAGTCTTGCTAAAAAATAAAGCGCAAGAGAATCCACTCCAAATTTATAGTTTTTTCTATGCTATTTTAAATCAGGCGATATTATTTCCTATTAAAGCTTATTCTCAAGATGATGCTCTCAAGATATTCTCTACCCTAAATGATAGAGGTTTACCTTTATCTGATTCTGACATTTTTAAAGCAACAATTTATAATTCATTAAATAGTGAACAAAAGAAATCTTTTATCAATAAATGGAAAGAATTAGAGGAATCGGCAGAATATATCGGAGAATCTACCCAACAGTTGTTTTACTATTATATGTTTTTCCTGAGAGCTAAAAATAAGGATGTAAAAACAACAACACCGGGTTTGAGAAAGTATTTTACAGAGAATAAAGATAAACTTTTAGATTTAAGCTTATTAGATAATTTGGCGTTGATTCTTGATTTGTTTAAAGTTATCAACATTCATGATTCTATTGATGAAGATTGGTCTAAAGATGTTAACGTCAAAAAGAGTTTAGATATTTTGAGTTCATATCCTAATGAGTTTTGGAAATACCCTGTAGTCATTTATTATATTTCTTATCACAAGTTAGATAATTTCTGTGTTTTATTTAATAGTTTTTTAAACAAGCTTATTGTTGAATTGTTATCAAAATATCTTGTGACCCCAACAATCAATGCCGTAAAAGGAGACATATTAAAATTAGATTCTTTAATTATAGATTCAAGCTTACCTGTTTTTGATTTTAAGCCAGTGGATCAAGAGGCTTTAAAAAATACAATCAAAACACCCCATAAAAGTGTTACAAGAATGCTGCTTAAAATTTTAGCATATCAAAAACAAGATTCTTTATTGCCAGATAAATGGGAAATTGAGCATATATTTCCACAAAAATGGCAACCAACATATTTCTCAAATCATTCAACAGATGAAATAAATGAGAAAATTGAACATTTAGGGAATAAAGTTCCTTTTGAGAAGAAATTAAACATTATTGCTAGCAATGGCTATTTTGATAAAAAGAAAGAAGAGTATGCTAAATCTTCTATTCAAATTGTAAAGGACCTTATTGCATATGGCCATGAGTGGAATTTGGATTCTATTGCCGAAAGAGATGTACGAGTGACTGATACTATTATGGGATTATTTTTAAAATGGAATAATGAATATAAAATTAATAACTCTGATTTACTTGAAAATAGTCTTCCTTCTGAAGAAGATTTAGCACGTATCGAAGAATACAAAAAGAGAGGTTGGATAAAAGAATAATAATTAGATCTGTCTAAACGGCAGGTCTTTTTTAATCTATAAACAACTCAGGAATGTTGAATTGTAAGTCGTTTAGTTCCTCTCTTACAGATTCTTTAGGGCAATTAAGAATGCTCTTCTTTAGCTTATATTCATCATTAACCATTTCTAAATACTCACGATGATTCCTGATATAATCTGATGTATCGCGACTTAATCCGTTTCTTTGGAAGAAGATCGTTAATTCATTTGTGGAACCATATTCGACGAATTCATACCAATCGTTAGCAAAAGGCTGGCCATTGGTTTTTAGTTTCTTATATTCGGTTGAGAACCTTAGGAAGTAGTTAGCGATTTTAAACAGGATAATATTTTCGATAATTTGAAGCGTATCGCCGATCACTATGTTTTTATGCTCTTGCGAGCCGTTATATGGAACCTTTTTTCTATCGATGACGATATCGCAATGATTCCTTTGGTTGTAAAGAAGCGTATTGTTGAGAAGCACGCTCAAGCCGTGGCCGTTCATCCAATTAGCTAAAACGACCGAGTAATAATCGATTTTACCTCCATTGCCTAGCGTTTCTCTTTCGTAAATATTCCATTTGAAAACTCTGGATAATTTATATAAAAAATCTCTTAATTCGTAATAATCTACGCGATTATCTGGCGTTAAATCAGGATATGTTAAGCCTCCATTGATCGCATTTATCAAGCTTTCCGTTTGGTCTATCGAAACATTTATATCGTCATCTGGTTTCGCTTTTCTTTGCGGAGAGTTAAATGACTGTTTAATCGCAGAAACTTTGACGTCATCAAGTAATGAAGCGAACGTTTGCTTTATGACGCTGTTTCTATCATTCAATATATCCCTTAGCAAGATAAGGCCTGTTTTCCTCATCATGTCGTATTCTTCTTCGCTTTGTCCATCCTGTTTTATGAATTGGGTAGTGCCTTGGACCAATGAATCAACAATATATCTTTTATCCTGAATGGACATGCTTTCCAACAACGCGTTTTTTGGCTTATCGATCTCTTGAGACAGCAATTTTTCTAATGTTTTTTCGGCTAAGAGCTTATCCCTCACGATGAATATGTTTCCGTAAAGGTTGTATTCGATTCTTCCTGCGCGTCCTAATAGGTTTTTGAATTCGATCTGATTCATATTGCCTTTGCTGCCCAATCTGCAACTAACGACGATAAGGTTGTCGGCAGGTAAGTTGACGCCTTCAATGAGAGTAGGGGTACAGAAAATCGTCTTGATTATCCTTTTTCTATATAGGTCTTCGATTTTAAAGCGGATATGAAGCGGCAAGTATCCAACGTGATAAGCTACGCCCTTTGCGATCAAATCAGCAAGATAATAATCGGAATGTATGTCGTCCCTGATTTCTTTGGCAAGGCTTTTAAGTTCACTATCGGTTGATAAATTCAGAGTTTGAGCAAATTCCCTTGCCAAACTGACTGCCTTCGACCTTCCTGAACAGTAAACGATATTCGATTTGTTAGGGTCTTTGCTGGCGATCTTTTTGATTAAATCGATAGTGGTATCGTTCGGATCTAAATCAAAGATCTCTTCATATGTGTTTTTGTTTGGGGTCCTTTCGTTTACAACCAAGAATTTATTTTCAATGGTGTTTAAGACATATTTCATTTGGCTGACGGGAGTGAAGGAGGTTCTCAAATGATAGGCGTTTTTAAACTTCTCATCCGGCAATACTCTTAAAAGATCATCCGGATTAGGAATGTTTGGCGAAGCAAGGATTATATGCGTATTGTCGTTTCTTTGCACCAGCATATCTGCGACTTTGAAGTAGAAAGTGCTTCTTCCGTCAAAGTCATTGATTTTGTGAGCCTCATCTATAAATACGTAATCTATGATTAAGTTCGGATAGGTTATCAGAGTATAGAGAAGCCTTTCCGGGGTCATCACCATTATGTAATTCAAACCATCTTGCTTTAAAAATAGCGAATTGCCTGAAGTTACGACTTTGTAGCTATATGTTTTTAAATCCGTGTTTAAATCTTTGTTTATGATATCTGTCGATATCTCGCTGATTAAAGCCTTGGTTGGGACCAAAATGGCAAAGTTTAATTTATTGTAATTGCAGATTTTTGATTTTATAAACATTCTCATCGCCAGAGATTTGCCTGCTGAAGTTGGACCGGAATAACTAAATGCCTGATCTTCAAAATGGTCGAATATCTCCTTTTGCGAATGGAAGAAGTATTTGTTTTTTTGATAGGGGATTGTTAAATAATCCATGTCGAAACTCGTATAAAGCTCATCAAGAAAAGAAGTGTTTTTATATCTGGTTTTTATGAGCTGCAAGCCCCTGTAGTTGCCAATGCTGGTCAGAATAGAAGAAGCATACGCTTTGATTTTTGCGTCATCTGGATAAATGGAGTTTAACAATGCGACGATCTCTTGAGCCCAGGCCCGGTGCCTCTCGGAGTTTTTGTGTCCGAATGATTTAGACAGTATATCGGCAAAGCGCAAAGCATGATCTTTCCTTAATGGTTTCTTTCTTTGCTCGTGGCCCAACAGGGTCATGGAGTAGTTGAAAAGTATCGTTCTATATAGTTCCTGAAGATATTCGTTTGTTTCTATCTTATTGAAAATAGATTCACCAAGAGTAGCGCGTCTAGGTTTCATAGTTACACCTCCAACGCCTCTTTGATGATTTCTTTTGAATCCACAAGAGCATCATTAAAAGGCAAGACGTACACGTAGAAAGATTGGTTTTGCAATCCCAATGATTTTATTTTGTTTGTGATATATGGCTCAATATTGACAATATCTTCCTTTAACTTGTTAAGCAAATTAGCCTTGAACTCCTCGTTAACAACATCCGAATCCACTTCGGGCGTATAGCCTAAAAATATGCCGAATGCGTTTTCTGGCTTGCTTAGGCCGCTGTCCTTGCTAGGTAGGATGATTTCCTCAAGGGACTTGTTTGTGTCTTGGTCGAATTCCTCGTTCAGAATGGTATCATCAATAAAGTTTAGCTCATCATTTAGGGATTCATTTATATGCTTAATTTGGTCGAATGCCTTATCAATCGCATCTTTTAGAGTGTTGATTGTGTCGGTCGCTCCGAGAATCAGCTGATTAAAAGGAACGTTGTTTTTCTTCATTGTAAGTATATGAATACCCGAAGTTTTGCTCTCATAAGTCCCGCTCTTATCTTGAAGTTCCATTTTAGAAAAAATCTTAGGCGCGCCTAATACACACTCTAAGAAGGAGTAGAGCATTATTTCGTTAAAGTGGTTAGTTGTCGGTTCGTCTTTGACGCGTTTCTTGTATGCTTTAAGTGCAGCGATAGTAAAATTTCCCAAATCGAATCTTAACTTATAGTTATTTCTATAGGCTCGGGAATAAATATATCTGCCGATGTTTTTGCCTATGAAGCCTTTTAATTTTGAATAATCTATTTTAGACGAAGAAATATTAAGACAGTAGAATTTCAAATGGTTGTTGTTATGGATAGAGATAGGCTGCGTTTTTACTTCAGTAAATACCTCGTTGAAATCCTTTGCTTCTAAAGTAGCCGTGATTTTTGAGTAAATATGTACTGGCCTTGTTTCAAGTTGAATATCATTGATTAATGGTCTTAAGGATTCGATATATTTAGTAGTAATTTCCTTGATTTCATTTTGATAAATATTGTTTTGGCGATCCATAACGCAGAAGTAATAGGCGTTTGCGATAAATGCAGCAAAGGGGAAGATTTGAGAATATAAGATATCTTGTTTAGTATATCCTTCGTCTTCAAAGCCTATTTGATCCAACATTTCAATTAAATCATCTTCTTTTAATACTTCGCGAATGGCAGCAACTATTAGTTTTTGGCCATCTATACTAAAACAAACCTCTATATTTTTCTTAAAATAACCGATAAGTTCGTTTTTATCGCAAGACGTCATCTCTTCATAATCGACGAGATTGATTCTTCCTGATTTTAATGCTCCTTGAAAATCCGCTTTTTTAAATCTATCGTCATCCTTGACAGATTTTAAAAGCATCATGAACAAGTACTCTTGCTTAATAGAAGGCTTACAAGTTTCTTTTAATATTTTCAAAAACGTACCCAAACAAAGTCGTTTCAAGATAACACCCCTTTACTTTTTTCATCAATAACCACTTCGATAATATCGCCGATATTGCATTCTAAAAGTTCGCATATCTTTCCTAATGTTTCTAGGCTGACAGGTTTTCCTTTCGACATAGCGGCTACAGTGGTAGGGCTAATGCTGGCTTTCTCAATCAGATCCTTTTTTAACATGTTCTTATCGATTAACAGCTTCCATAATTTGTTGTAGGAAAAGGTCATAGCTAGTCCTCCATTATCGAGATTTTTCTTTTTAATTCTTTCTATATCTTGAATTATAACACCAAAAATAATCACATACAATATTTCGTAATTTAACTCCAGATATTTGGAGTTTTTTTATTGTTTTGCCTCTGACAACTCTCTGACAAGTCCTGACAAGTGAAGTTTGATTACTTTAAAAAAGGCTCATGTTTTAATGGTCTCAGAGGGGATTGATAGACCCAACTGATCACTGGGTTTCGCTCATTCAATGCCTCCCAAAAATTAATGTAGCTTTAGCGAAAAGCGAAGTTAAGGAAAGGAGAAATCTGTATGATTTTAAAACGCTATCCAGTTCCCGACTGCGGTGAGTTAGAACCCGATGCCTACGATGCTGACGGCAACCTAACCATCAACAGCTGGGAGTTCTTCAAAGAAGAGGAACTAGCACGCGAATTAGAAGATTAGACACAAGTCTTTAAAAACACATTTTTGACCGACGGCAAGGGGTAGATGACTCCGGAAAATCTCTACCTCCGATTCACATGCCCTCGGTTTCCCATAAAGCAAAACTTAGGTGAGTCGAGTGTTGCTACCACAGGCGATAAGCCACGGTTAGCACTTGGTAAATAAGATTTGCGAGCTGTGGCTTGCGCCTTCCTGACACGGAGGAGCAGCACAGTGACTAACGAAAATAAAGATTTAATACAGGAAGAAATAAGTCTTTTTGCCGATGAGGCGGAAAGGCTAGGCGAGGATGAAACTTATCATTCTTGGAACCTAAGCGAAAGCGAACTTAGGACGAAGACGAACGAGCGAAGTTATTATATCGAGCTCAAAAACACTTATACGGGCGTGACCGACGTCATCTACGTCGACCGCCACGACTACCTTCTCTACAAGCGCCCTATCTGGCGCGAGTGGAAGAGGGAGCAGTTAGAGAAGAGGTGCCTTATCCCAGCCAAGAACGGCATCGGGTACAAGCACTGTATGGAGGATTGCGAGAACTGTCCCTTTTCAAAAAGCGGAAAGCCAGCATCGCTTGACGCCATGAAGGAAAACTCCAACTACGAGCATCCAGACGATGCTTCCTTGACGCCCGACCAGATCGCCTTCTTCAAGGAGGCGGTGGAGCTTCTTTGGGGGCTCATCGAAAGGGTATCGACCAAGGAGCAGTTCGAGAAGATAAAGCTACGCTACAAGGAGGAACTTACCTATAGGGAGATCGGAGAGATCTACGGGGTGAGCCACAAGGCCATCGAGAAATCGATCAAAGGCGTGCTCGATAAGCTCCAAGACGTCATGACCGAGAACGAAAGAAGGTTCCTCTACAAATACATATTGAGGAATTAGGGTAACGGGGTTCCAAACCCCAAACGCGCCTTCCTTTTATAGGTGTAAGGCTGGGAAGCCCGAGAAAGGCGGTGATTGGAATGAAAGACGATAACGAAGGCAAGGGAAGGGAAAACCCGATAGGGGACTTCATCTGCCTATTGTCATTGCTCACGAAGATCATCGCCATCAAGGGCACCGGAGTCCTTACAGAAAGGAAACATGAAGATGAAAAAAGACATTCAGAAGATCGATGCTCTTTTGGACGAAATCATCGCGAAGGCCAATGAGATAAAAGGCCTAATTGATGAAACCAAAGAAGCACCGGAAAAGACAGGCATAGCCAAAAGCGAAGCGATCAAGCCGACTCTTGAAGACGTCAGGAAAGTACTGACTGAAAAATCGAGAAGCGGCAAGACGGCCGAAGTAAAGGCTTTGCTCAAGAAGCACGGTTCGAACAGATTGTCTGAAGTCAACCCGGACGACTACGAGAACCTGCTCAAGGAAGCGGAGGAGCTATAAAACATGGCAAGCGAAAAACACGCGTTCCTATCCGCTTCAGGGGCGCATATCTGGCTAAATTGCACGAAAAGCCCTCAGATCTCGGCTAATTTCGAAGATATCGAGACGGTTTACAGCCGCGAAGGAACGATGGTCCACCTCCTAAACGAGATAAGGCTAAGCGAGCTTTTGGGCCTTAGGTGCGACGAGAAATTCCCCACGGACTTCGAATACAGCGCCGAGCTAAAGGAGGCAAGCGACGAATACGTGGCCTACATCATGGAGCTCGTCGCCGAGATCAAGAAGACCTGCAAGGATCCCGTGATGCTCGTGGAACAGAAAGTGGATTTCTCCAACTATGTGCCTCAAGGTTACGGGACCGCGGACTTCATCGCCATAGCCGATGGGAAGCTATACGTCATCGACTACAAGAACGGCGCCGGGGTCAAGGTGTCATGCGAGAGGAACCCTCAGATGATGCTATACGCATTGGGGGCGTTGAACCTATTCTCCTGCCTATACGACACCCCGGAGATCTCGATGACCATCTTCCAGCCAAGGATAGGGAACATCAGCACCTACGAGATGAAAAGGGACGAGTTGCTCGAATGGGCGGCGAAAGTCCTTGCGCCAAGGGCCAAACTCGCGTTCGAAGGCAAGGGGGAGTTCGTCCCGGGAGAGCACTGCAGGTTCTGCAAGGCGAAGGTCAAGTGCACCGCCAGAGCGCTTGAGAACCTTAAGCTAGCAGCATACGAGTTCAAGACCGCGGACCTTCTCACCGACGAGGAGATCGAGGAGATAATCGGGAAGACCGATGGCCTCGTCGAATGGGCTAATTCCATAAAGGACTATGCCCTCAACGAAGCCCTCAAAGGCAAGAAGTGGTCCAGGTACAAACTCGTCGAAGGCCGTTCCAATAGGAAGTTCAAGTGCGAGGACGAAGTGGCCGTCATAGTCGAAAAGGCAGGCTACGACCCTTACGACAAAAAGCTGAGAAGCATCACCGACATGACCAAGCTCTTGGGCAAGGCCAAGTTCGTGGAACTGTTGGACGGATACGTCTATAAGCCACAGGGCAAGCCGACCTTGGTCAGCATCGACGACAAAAGGCCGGAGATGAATCTGGCGATAAACGATTTCAAAGAAGAATAAAGGAGTAAAAGCAAAAATGAAAAACCCAACAAAAGTAATCACATCCAAAAGCGTGAGGTTCTCTTACGCAAACCTCTTGACGCCGAAAAGCCCCGTCGAAGGGGCTGAGCCGGTCTATAGCGTCTCCCTTATCATCTCAAAGGACGATAAGTTCACCATCGACCGCATCAACAAGGCCATCGAGGCCGCATACGAGGAAGGCGCGAACAAGCTAAAGGGAAACGCCAAGGTCGTACCTCCTCTTGCCTCTCTTAGAACCGTCCTCCGTGACGGCGACGTCGACAAGGCCGACGACGAAGCATACAAGAACAGCTACTTCGTAAACGCCAAATCGAAGACCAAGCCGGGGATAGTCGATGCCGATTGCAACCCTATCCTCAATCCGGAGGAGGAGATCTATTCCGGAATGTACGGAAGGGCATCGATTACCTTCTATGTCTACAACACCGGGATGTCCAAGGGCATCGCCTGCGGGCTCAACAACGTCCAGAAGATCATGGACGGGGATAGGCTCGGGGGAAGGGCTTCGGCTGAATATGACTTCAGGGAAGAATCCGATCCTGACGACGATTTCTTGGATTAGGCTAGTAACCCCAGTGGGAATGGCGGCTGATAAAACGGCTGCCATTTTTCCTTATGGGTTCAAATCCCGTCGTCCGCCTTCCTTTTATAGTTGAGGAGTGAGACTTATATGAAGAACCTGTTTATAGATATCGAATGCTACTGCGAGAGGCTGTTGTCCGACTGCGGCGTGTACGTCTACGCAAGCGATCCGTCCTTCGAGATACTCCTTTTCGGCTACTCGGTCGATGAGGGCGATGTCAGGGTCATTGACTTAGCACAAGGAGAGAAGATTCCCGATGAGGTATTCAAAGCCCTGACCGACCCAAGCGTCACCAAGATAGCCCATAACGCGAACTTCGAAAGGGTGTGTTTGTCAAGCTTCCTAGGCTATCCGGTGGGGAAGTATCTTCCGCCCGAGGAGTGGAAGTGCTCTATGGTCGCCGCATCCTACTTAGGCCTTCCCTTGTCGCTTGAGATGCTAAGCAAGGTGCTGAAGCTGGAGAACGCGAAGATGAAGGAGGGAAAGGAGCTGATCAGGTATTTCTGCCTCCCTTGCAAGCCTACCAAGAGTAACAGCATGAGAACGAGGAACAGACCTATACACAATCCAGAGAAATGGAGTAAGTTCGTCCTTTACAACAAGTTCGACGTCTTGGCTGAGCTAGAGATAATAAAAAAGATTAGGCCCTTTCCGATGCCGGATTTCTTGTGGGAAGAATGGTATCTCGACCAAAGGATAAACGACAGGGGAGCGCTAGTCGATTTGGAGTTCGTCAAAAGCGCGATAGCAATCGATGAAATCGTGTCCAAGGAGCTGCTTGAGAGACTGAAGGACTTAACGAAACTCGAAAACCCCAACTCCGTCATCCAGCTTAAGAACTGGCTAGAAAGCAAAGGAGTAAATGTCACCAGCCTAGCCAAAAAGGACACGATGAAGCTCATGAGCGAAACAGAGTCAGACTTGGTTAAGGAGGCTTTGAAGCTTAGGCTCATGACAAGCAAGACCTCGATAAGGAAATACCAGGCGATGTTCAATGCCGCCTGCAGCGACGGAAGGGCCAGGGGCTGCTTTCAGTTTGCGGGCAGCCATACCCTTCGCTGGAGCGGTCGCCTTATTCAATTCCAGAACATGAGGCAGAACCACATAGCGGACATAGAAGGAGCCAGAGCGCTCGTGAAGGAAAGGAACATCGAGGCGCTTGAGATTTTATATGACGATATCCCGGAGCTTTTGGCGATGCTCATAAGGACGGCGATTGTTCCTAAAGAAGGATGCAAGTTCATCGTCGCGGATTTCTCGGCCATCGAATGCAGGGTAGTGGCCTACATAGCAGGCGAGGAATGGGTGCTCGACACCTTCAAGGAAAACGGTGACATCTACTCGGCCACGGCAAGCAAGATGTTCCATAAGCCGGTGAGCAAGAAAAGCGACCCGGACGCAAGGCAAAGGGGGAAGCAGGCGACGCTCTCTTGTTCCTATGGCGGCTCCGTCGGTGCTCTCAGGAAGATGGGGGCGCTCGAGTTCATGAAGGAAGAGGAGCTCGCGCCGCTAGTCAAGGCGTGGAGGGAAACAAATCCCCACATAGTCAGGCTTTGGAAGGACATAGAGAAGGCCGCCAAATACGCGATCAAGAACAAAGGCTCGGCCTCGACTCACGGGCTGACCTACGCATATCGAAAAGGGATCCTCTTCGCAAGGCTCCCCAGCGGCAGGGACATGTGCTACGCAAGGCCGAGGGTGGAAAGCGACGGTCAAGAGGAAAGGATAACCTATGAGTCGCTGGACATAACCCACCACTGGGCAAGGGTAGACACATTTGCGGGGAAGCTCACGGAAAACATAGTCCAGGCGTTTGCCCGCGACGTCCTCGCAAGCAGCATGATGAGGCTAAGGGACTACGACATCGTGATGCACATACACGATGAAGTGGTGATCGAATGCCCGCTTGGCACATCGCTTGGATTCATATGCGGCGAAATGGGGAAAAGCCCGAGCTGGTGCGCCGATTTGCCTTTGAGGGCTGACGGCTATGAGTGCATGTTCTACAGGAAAGATTAGGGAGCGGGGTTCCAAAAAGGGAACTCGGCTTCCTTTTTATTGTGAGTAGGTAATTCATGCCTAATTTCGACTATCGAGAAGGAGGATAATGATGGATAGAAAATATAACATCGCGGTCGGTAATAGCTGCGAAGCGAAATATTGGTCCAACGAGCAGGTCGATTTCGATGAGCTTTCCAAAAGGCTGTCTGAGACGAAATACACAAGTGAGACAATGGAGGAATATAGGAAGTTCGGCAAGGAGGAAAGGAACAAGGCGAAGGACAACGGCGGCTTCGTCGGAGGCTTGCTCAAGGGCCATAAAAGAGGGAACGGCGAGGTGGTCTCACGCTCCATGCTTACGCTTGACTTGGACGAGGCAAAAGTCGGTTTTATAGAGAAATACGCTGCAGAAACTCATTATTTTTCTTGTTTATACACCACGCATTCGCACACCAAGGAGCATCCTAGATGCAGGGTTATCGTGCCTTTGGCTAGGGACGTAGATCCTGATGAGTTCAACGCGATATCGAGGCTCTTCGCCGGCGAATTGGGGATAGAGCAATTCGATGCATGTTCTTTTAGGCTTGCTCAGCTCATGTTCTATCCGACCACCAGCAAGGACGGCGAATTTATCTTTAAAAAGATAGAAGGCGAGGTCTTGGACCCGGACAAATTCTTAGGGAAATACCCTAACTGGAAGGACATATCGACCCTTCCCTTGACGCCCGTGGAGATACCCAACGGCAACAATCAGCAAAGGGGAAGGAAGAAAAAGGACCCAGCGGAGCTAAAAGGAGTGATCGGCGCGTTTTGCAGGGCCTACACGGTACAAGAGGCGATCGAAACCTATCTAAGCGAAGTCTATGAGCCTACGGAAAAACCGGATAGGTACAGCCTGAGAAGCGCCGATTCCAAAGGCGGCCTTTTGATATACGAGGGAAAGTACGCCTATTCGCACCATGCCACCGACATCGCCTGCGGAAGGGAGCTCAATGCCTTTCAGCTGGTGATGCTCCATCTTTTTGGAAGCGACGGCAACGATGCCGTGAAGAAGATGAAGGAAGCGGCCAGGGAAGACGAAAAGGTTAGGACCCAGCTCATCTGGGACAACGGCGACTTCGACGATGACGAAGAGGATAGCGACATGTCGATTGATGGGAATGGCGTGGTCGCCAAGATCATCGACGGCAGGGATGAACCAAAGGGCAAGCCCACGAAGGAATGGATATCGAAGCTATCGATAGGCATCGAAGGGGCGATAGAGAACACTTCCAAAAATCTGGAGATTATCTTAGAAAACGACAGGAACCTTCAGGGATTTGCCTACAACGAGCTCGCGAATCGCGTGGAGGTCATAGGAAGGGTCCCTTGGGATAGGCCAAAGGACAACAGGTTCTGGAGGGAGGCGGACGCCGCGCAGCTAAGGCTATATATCGACAAGAGATACATCGAGTTCAAGGAAAGGAACTACGAGGTCGCCTTCAACTCCATCGCCGACAACAGGCGCTTCCACCCGGTAAGGGAATACTTGGATTCGTTGCCTGAGTGGGACGGAGTCAAGAGGGTCGAGGATGTGTTCATTAAGTTTTTAAGCGCCGACGACAACGATTACACGAGGGCGATAACCAGAAAGACGTTCGCGGCCTGCGTGGCCAGAGCCTATCGCCCGGGGACGAAGTTCGACACGATACCGGTATTGGACGGAGCCCAAGGCATAGGGAAATCGACGCTGATCAAATATTTAGCTGGCGATGAATTCTTTTCCGACAACCTTTCCCTTACCGACATGAACGACAAGACCGCGATGGAGAAGATTCAGGGCAATTGGCTCATCGAGATCGGAGAGCTTTCGGGCATGAAGAAGGCCGACATCGAGAAGGTCAAGTCCTTTGTCTCGACTACCGACGACAAGTACAGGGCAAGCTACGGAAGGGTGGTAGAGTCGCATCCAAGGCAATGCGTGATCTTCGCCACGGTCAACGGAGACGGCAGGGGGTACCTAAGGGACATCACCGGCAACAGAAGGTTCTGGATCGTCAAATGCAACCAAACGGTCCAAAGGAGGATGTGGGACGAAAGCGACCAAGGCTTCAGGGACCAATTCTGGGCCGAGGCGAAGGAAATCTATAAAAGAGGCGAGAAATTGTACCTTGAAGGCAGCTTGCTTGATATCGCGACGGATTACCAAAACGAGGCATTGGAGCAGGATGAGAGGGTAGGCGTAGTGGAAAGATACCTCGATAGGCTTCTTCCCACCAATTGGAATGAAATGGACCTTTATAGAAGGCGTTCCTTCCTAAATGGCGACGATTTCATCAACGAGAAAGGAAGCGTTGAAAGAACGGAGGTCTCGAATGCCGAGATCTGGTGCGAGTGCTTCGGGAAGGCCCATAGCGATTTGAAGTCGAGCGATTCCTATCAGCTTGCCGCGATCATGAAGCAGGTCGACGGTTGGGAAAAGAGCAGCGAGAGAAGGACGATACCTATCTACGGAAGGCAAAGGATCTATGTCAGGAAGAAACAGTAGGCGGTCCAAGTTAGGGACAAGTTGGACGGACAGGACAAGATTTTCCTTAATAAACCGAAAACCGGAAAATAAATACCACATAGGAATTAAAATAGCCATTTACATAAATATAAGGAACCTGTTGTCCACCTTGTCCACTTGTGCCACGGCAGAGGAAGTTAGAAAAGTGCAAAAAACATCGATAAATAAAGGCTTTTGTGCCTATTTGCACACAGAAAAGCGGAGCGGACAAGTCGATTCAAAACGCGGAGTTTCAGTCAAAAAAATTAAAAATAGCGAGGGAAAAATAAATGAAGGAGAAATATATCGAACAACAACTCATAAAAGCCGTGAAGGCGAGGAACGGACTGGCTTTGAAACTCTATTCGCCAAGCTACATAGGCGTCCCGGATAGGCTGGTCCTCATCGCATTCGGGCATATCGGCTTTGTGGAAGTAAAGGCTCCTAACAAAGCGCCAAGACCGATACAGCTTAAAAGGCATGAGGAGCTAAGGAATCTAGGCTTCAAGGTCTATGTTCTTGATTCGAAGGACCAGATAGAAGAAATACTGAACGACATCGAAGGGAGGGAAAGACGATGAACTATGAACCGCATGAATATCAGAAATACGCCATAGAGTTCGTGGAAGCCCATGACATGAGCGCATTGTTCTTGGATTTGGGTTTAGGCAAGACTATCATCACCCTTACCGCCATCAACGACCTCCTGTTCGACTTCTTTTCAGTTCACAAGGTCTTGGTAATCGCGCCAATCAGGGTCTGCACTAACACCTGGACCAGCGAGATCAAGAAATGGGATCACCTCAAGAATCTAAAGTACTCCTTGTGCGTAGGGGACGAAAGAACAAGGAAAAGAGCGCTGTATGCAAAGGCCGACATCTACATCATCAACAGGGAGAATGTCGAGTGGCTCATCAACAAGAGTGTCGTCAGGTTCGACTTCGACATGATTGTCATCGATGAACTTTCTTCATTTAAGAACGGAAAATCAAAAAGGTTTCAAGCCCTGCTTAAAGTTAGACCACTGGTAAAAAGAATAGTCGGATTGACCGGAACTCCTTCAAGTAATGGACTCATGGATTTATGGGCTGAATATAGGCTTCTTGATTTAGGTAAAAGACTAGGAAGATTTATCACTCATTACCGTGAAACTTATTTCGTTCCTGACAAAAGGAATCAAGAGATCGTGTTCTCCTATAAGCCAAAGCTAGGGGCGGAAGAAGAAATCTATAGGCAAATTGAAGATATCACCATCTCAATGAAGGCAATCGATCATCTTCCTATGCCAGAGTTAATCATCAATGACTATAAGGTCGAACTCGATAGCAAAGAAAGAAAGCAATATGAATCTTTGGCAAATAATCTCGTCCTTGAACTCGACGATGAAGATATAACGGTCGCCAATGCAGGAGTCCTGTCAAACAAGCTCATACAAATGGCTAGTGGCTCACTCTACTATGATGAAAGCCATAACTTCGTGGAAATACACGATAAGAAGCTCGATGCCTTGGAAGATTTGATTGAAGGTGCGAACGGCGAGCCATTACTTGTCGCCTATTGGTTCAAGTCGGATCTAGAAAGGATCATGAAAAGGCTAAGGAAGATAAAAGACAAGACGGATGTCTCTTTTGAAGTCTTGGATAAAAGCGAGGCCATAGAGAAATGGAACAAAGGCGAAATAAACGTTGGTCTCATACATCCTCAATCGGCAGGTCACGGGCTGAACCTTCAGGAAGGCGGACATCAATTGGTTTGGTTTTCATTGACTTGGTCGCTTGAGTTATATCAGCAAACAATAGGTCGTCTTTATAGGCAAGGACAAAAGTCGAAGTCGGTGGTAGTTACAAGAATCGTTGCTAAAGACACGATAGATGAGGATGCGATAAGAGCCTTAGACAGAAAGGAAAGAACTCAGGATGCCCTGATTGAGGCCATAAAAGCCCACGTGAAAGGAGGTAAGGCAAATGGGGATAATTAACCAACTCGAGGAATTAAGAGCCCTACGAGCGAAAATAACGCGATTAGAGGGCCAAATAGAATACTGCAAGGAACAATCCATGAAAATACCTGGTCCCGTTTGGGGCGAAGAGAAGCTTCATACCCAGCCTAGCGGCAAGGCCCCATTCGAGAAGTGGGTGCTTAAACAGCTGGATTTTGAAAAGGACGTGAGGTCACTTCAGGAGGAGTTCGAGGCCAAATCCATCAAAGCCACGGAAGCCATAACTTCGGTACTCGAGGACGAGCAGGTGCTGAAGGTTGTTCTCTATCGTGAGGTTTCCTTCATGAAATACACCGAGATAGCAGAGAAGATGAGAGTCTCGAAAAGCTACATCTACCGACTTCACGATGCCGGGATGGAGGAGATAAGGAAAAGAGACAAAGTCTAATCTAGCTGTATACGTTGACTACGTTAAAAGCCTTCGAGGCAAGTAAACGTGGTCTTTTCTTTTTGAGATTTCTGTCTCCTTGGCCGTATACGTTTAAATCGTTAAAGCAAGACAACATAATCTAACGAGAGACGCCTAAAAGAAGATTGCTGTCTCCTTGAGTGTATACGTTTAACTCGTTGAGGGAAGACAAGGAAAAATAAGGAGAGACAGAAAATCCAGACGGTTGTCTCCTTGAGTGTATACGTTGAAATACGTTAGGCGGATTCAAGGTGATCTAAGGTAGTGATGAAAATCTAGATTTCTGTCTAACGTGCGGTATACGTTAGGCACGTTGATTTGATTCAAGGTAAAACAAGGTGAGACTTATTTTTGAAGATTTTGTCTACGTTAGGGTATACGTTAGTTACGTTAAATGATTTCAACGTAGTACGTTAGAAGTGGATGTGGCGAGTGATTCATTTACGTTAGATTGAGAATCAGCCTCAATATGGGCAAATATAGGCCGAATTAGGGCAATTATCGGCAATAATGGGCGACATTAGCCTTTACGTTGAAGCACGATAAAAATTCTAACGTAATCTAACGTAGCCGATATTTCTCTTAAATTTGAAAATTATTAGACCTACGTTGTTTACGTTAGAGCGGTTCAAGGTAAAAGAACGTAGCCAACAATACTTCGAGATTTAAAAAATCTTCCACCTTCGTTGATTGCGTTAGGCGAGTTCAAGGTGATCTAACGTAGCGGTAATTTCTTTAAGATTTCAAAAATCTTTTACCTTCGTTCTTTACGTTGAGCGAATTCAACGGGTAGCACGTTTAGAAATTTCTTTCGGTACGCTTCGGTACGTTTGGCGGTACGTCGGTTACGTTAGGGAAATCTAAGGGCTTTCAAGGTAAAGATGAAGCTAGAGATATGCAAAAAACATATGCGAAAAATGTGTGGTGAACGAAAGTGAATGTGAGTAGACCTTGAGTTGAAAAAATAAGAATAAAGTAGAAAAAATAAGACCTTCAGTTGACCTTGTGCGATTTGTCAAGTCCCGGTAAGCTTATAATGGGAGATTTGAAAGTTGAGATAGCTATGCCTGTGGGAAGACCATGGGCTTTTTTGTTGAAAGGATGAGAAAAGTATGAGTTATTACGAGGCAAAAGAAGATGATATCCGCATTGGCTATGATCGCTTGAGCACAGTTTATTATCCGCCTTGCCGAATATGCGGTAAGGAGATAAAAAGCTTGGCCTATTTAAGAAAAATCAAATACACGTGTCCCGATTGCAAAATGAAGCTCAAGAAGAAGATGGAACATTTGAAGAAGTTCTATCCCTACGCTTTAGAGGACGGAACCGCCAAAGGAACTCTTGAGGAGTGGGCAATCGAAGAGCTGAAAGCGGAAATAGCGTGTGCCACTAGTGAGAAAGAAAAAGCTAGTGGTTTTTTAATGTAAAGAAAGGAGGAAACCGAGTGAGCAGAAAGAATCATAAAAGAGCATACAGCACCGATATTTATAAAACATGGGTCAGAACCGGAAAGCTCGAGGAAGTCTTGAACTTCATCACCGAATGCGCCAAGAAGCTGGTCACTCAAACTGAGATGTGCAAGACCCTCAAGATGGATCCTAGGACCTTCTCGACTTTGAAGAAGAACCATCCTGATGTCCAAGAGGCAATCGACAAAGCCAAGTTCGAACTCAAAAAGGACTTAGCAAGCGCAATGTACAAGAAGGCCATGGGTTATGAGACCATCGAGGAAGACCAATACATCGAAGACAAAAACGGCAATCAGGTGAAGAAGATTCACAGGACCAAGAAACAGGTGGCACCAGACTACAAGGCCTTGACCTACCTTTTGACTAAGCATTTCGGCAGGGAATATTACGAAAGATATCTTGAATTAGCCCTTATGGAAAAGAAGCTCGAGAAGAACAAAGAGGAATGGCAGAAGGCTGATGAGGACGAAGAGGACGAAGATAGCGGTGGCGGTGCCGACGAATTTTTGTAAAGCGAGGGAAGAAAAATGGATGAACTAAGAATTGAATATATAGACATAGATAAAATCACGGCTTATGAGAACAACGCCAGAAAACACCAAAAAGCCGATGTGGACGCAATCAAGAAATCCATTGAGGCTTTTGGAATGAACGATCCGATAGGCGTTTGGAGCGATAAGAACATCATAGTCGAGGGACATGGTCGCCTAATCGCACTTAAGGAACTAGGCTATAAGAAAGTTCCTTGCATCAGGCTCGATAGGCTTACCGATGAGCAAAGGAAAGCATATGCATTGGCTCATAACAAAACCGCCGAATTATCGGAATGGGACTTTGAAAAGCTAAAGGAAGAACTAGATGGCATTTCTTTAGATATGGGCGACTTCGGATTTGAGGATTTCACTCTTGAGGACCTCGAAAACGTCAAAGAGGATGAATTCGATATCGATGCCGAGCTTCAAAAGCCATCGTTCAGCAAGAAGGGCGACATCTGGTGCCTAGGAAGGCATAGAGTGATCTGCGGGGATTCGACGATTAAAGACACATTTGCGAGGGTTTTGGATGGAAACAAGGCGAATCTAGTAGTCACGGACGCACCTTATTTCGTGGACCTAGATAGCGCTAGCGGCAAAATCTCAAACGACAACCTCAAAGGCAAAGAAGCCTATGAGTTCTTGCTTAAGGCGTTTACTAACCTTAAGGAAATAATGAGAGATGACGCTTCGATCTATGAGTTTTACGCGACGAGCCAATCACGTATTTTTTATGATGCTTTCGAGGATGCTGGTTTCAAGCTTGGAGCATCGCTTGTTTGGCGAAAAGACCATACGCCTCTTATGAGGACCGACTGGAAGTTCAACTTTGAGCCTGTGATCTTCGGATGGAGGAAGGACGGGAAGCATAGATGGTATGGCGACCAAAAGCAAAAAGCCTGCTTTGACTTTGCTTCTATTAGAAACTCGACAACGGAAGGCTGGAACCACCCAAGTTCTAAACCTGTGCCTTTGATTGCCTATCTTATAGCGCAAAGCTCAAAACCAAATGACTTGGTATTCGATGCGTTCTTGGGTTCGGCTTCAACACTTATCGCTTGCGAGCAAACTAATAGAACCTGCTACGGCATAGAGCTAGAAGAGAAGTTTGTTGATGTCGCGGTCAAAAGATACATCGCCCAAGTCGGAAAAAGCGATGAGGTCTACGTCATAAGGGACGGCGAAAAGATAAAGTACAAAGACTTAAATATTGAAGAAAACGACACTGGAGCTTCGGCTCCTTTTTAATTGAAAGGAAAAATAATAACTATGGAAAAATATGTAACTTGCGAATCCGTATTTAGGGGACATCCGGATAAATTGTGCGATCAAATCAGTGATGCCATCTTGGATGAGTATCTCCTTAAAGACAAAAACAGCAGAGTGGCTATCGAATGTGCGATTAAAGATAATCTTGTCATCATTTTTGGTGAGGTTACCTCGAAGGCTCATATCAATCTCGAAAGGGTAGCTAAAAGGGTCCTTAGGGATGTTGGCTATTTCGATAACTTCGTGGTCATTTCCAAAGTCTCTACTCAGTCTTTTGATATCGCCAAGGGCGTGGACAAAGAAGGAGCAGGCGACCAAGGGATAATGTATGGCTACGCGACAAACGAAACCAAGAAGTGTTTGCCTCTTGCTTATACCATCGCTAGGGACATCTCTAAAGCGATTGAGAACATCAGGAAAGAGAAGTATATGGATGTTCTTGGTGTTGATGGGAAGTGCCAAGTGACCGTGAGATATGTCGACAATAAGCCTAAAGATATAAAAACCATTGTTGTGAGCGTCCAAACCAAGAAGGACGTGAAACTCGAGCAAGTCAAAAAGATCATCAAGGAAGAGGTTCTTATTCCTTTGTTTGGGAACACCCTTGATGGCATAGAGGTTCTTATCAATCCGACCGGAGCGTTCTATCGTGGCGGTCCTTATGCCGACAGCGGACTTACCGGAAGGAAGCTAATGGTCGATACCTATGGTGGAGTCGCGCATCACGGAGGCGGCGCTTTTTCTGGCAAGGACTACACTAAAGTCGATAGGAGCGGTGCCTATTACGCTAGATATGTCGCCAAGTCCATCGTGAAGGCAGGACTAGCCGATAGATGCGAAGTGGCGGTTTCCTATTCTATCGGAGTTAGCAAACCTATCAGTGTCAGCATTGACACCTTTGGGACCGGGAAGATTGGCGATGATGAACTTACGAAACTCGTAAGCGATCATTTCGATTTCTCGGTAGGAAACATAATCAAAGAACTTAAATTGAAGGATATCACTTACCAAAGGCTAGCCGAGTACGGCCACTTCGGTAACGACATTTATCCTTGGGAGTGTGTGGATGGAAAAGTCGAAGAACTCAAGAAGGCTACAGCCAAAGCGTCTACATAACTTCTACAAGAGCGACCTTTGGCACAAGGTGAGGGAAGAGGTTATATTGAGGGCAAAGGGGAGATGCGAGGTCTGCGGAAAGCCCGGGACGGAGGTCCACCATAAGATACATTTGACGCTTGATAACCTAGACGACCAGTCGATCTCCTTGAACCCAGATAACCTCCTCCTTCTTTGCAAGGACTGCCATAACAAGATGCACGGTCGCTTCAACGGGAAGATACAGAAATACAAATGGAATGAAGAAGGCGACTTAATCGAAGTCAGGGAGGAAGAAAATAGATGAAGAAAGCATTGTTTTATTTGGTCCAGTGGACATGGGGAATCATCCAAAACCTTATAGGCTTGGTTCTCTTTTTGTGTTTGATAGGTAGAAGGCATAGGACATTCCATGGTGCTGTTGTTACCACTTGGAAGCTAGGAAGTTCGCTTAGCCTAGGGATGTTCATCTTCACGGCTAGGCCTTATGACTTAAAACTTATCCAACACGAATACGGACACACGGTACAAAGCCTAATCCTAGGACCTATCTGGCCATTCGTGATAGGCTTGCCTAGCCTTATCTGGTGTGGCTGCTTTGCTAAATATAGAGAGAAGCATGGCATCGATTATTATTCTTTCTATACTGAGTCTTGGGCGAACAAACTCGGACAAAAATATAATTGATGACCAAGTCTAACCTCCCCCGGGTAGCCTCTTTGATTTAGGCTCGGGTACCGCACGAGGGGGACTCACGAAAAATACGGGCCAAATATTTTGGAATTTTCGGTTTTCCAAAAAAAGACATGAGTTTTAAAGGGTTTTTACTCGAAAAACTATTGTTAATCAACTTGATATGCCAGCCTTCTTGAGTGATGTATATTCACGAGGAGGCATGGATATGTCATTAGAAAAACTACAAGAAAAGCTTAATAACCTCAACGAGAAAACAAAGTCATTATATAACAAGATTGATGAAAAGTACCGAATAACCATAAACGGAAAAGGCACTATCGAGTTAGTCGATATAAGCAACTTCAAGGTCCTTGCTAAAGGCGAAAAGAAGATACAGGAAGTTATGAAAAAACTTCTTGAGGGAGCTAGATAATGGCTCCTTTTTTCTTGGTCTCAAACGATACGAAAATATAGTTCAAAATACCTCGATTATTGAGTTGCTATCGTGTGTTTTTAGAGTCATATATGTATGTGCGAAGGCTAGAAAACACACCTTCGAGAAAGAGGTAAATTTAGATATGTTTAAAGAAAAATTCGGAATTGAAATCGAGTTCACTGGAATCACCAGAAACAAGGCCAGCAAGGTAGTTGCCGAAGTCATCAACGGAACAATCACCGAGACCAGAGACTATTACGACACGAAGGAGATAAAAGCCTTAGACGGTCGTAAATGGAAGGTAATGTACGATGGTTCCTTAAGATGCCAAACCAAAAGGAATGGCGAAATCATAAGCGCAGGTAGGGATTATTCCTGCGAGCTTGTAAGTCCTATCCTTGCTTATGATGAGGACATCGAGACATTGCAAGAAATCGTTAGAGCATTAAGAAAAAGTGGAGCATTCACGAACGCAAGTTGCGGTATCCACATCCATTTAGATGGCGCTGACCATGACGTAAGGACCATTAGGAACTTCATCAACATCATCGCTAGCAAGAACGACCTTCTTTATAAGGCTCTTGAAATCAAGCAAGAGAGGATGAGGTTCTGCAAGAAGATGGATGAGCATTTGATTACTAACATCAATAAAAAACATCCTAAGACTTTGGCTCAACTTGCCGACATATGGTACCAAGGTTATTACGGAAGCAGGAATACACACTACCACGATAGTAGGTATCACTTCCTTAACCTCCATAGTTTCTTCACTGGCAACCACACTGTCGAGCTTAGGGGTTTCAATAGCGAACTCCATTCCGGGAAGGTGAGAAGTTACATTTGCTTATCTTTGGCTTTAAATCACCAAGCATTGACTCAAAAGTGCGCATCTAGCAAGAAGCCACAAGTAGAGAACGAGAAGTTTGCGATGAGAACCTACCTTAATCGAATCGGGATGATAGGTGAGGAATTCAAGAACTGCAGAGTCCATTTGACTAACGCCTTGAGCGGATGCTCGGCTTGGAGATTCGGGAGTAGAGAAGCAACAGTAGGAGGTGCAAGATAATGAAGAAATACTACTTAGCATATGGTTCAAACCTAAACCTTAGCCAAATGAGAAGGAGATGCCCAAACGCCAAGAAGGTGGGTAGTTTCCTTCTTAAGGGCTACGAACTCGAATTCAGATATTACTTGACCATCAAGGAAAGTCCAAATGGCGAGGTTTCTTTGGGCATCTTTGAAATCGACGAAAACGACGAAAGAAGCCTAGATAGATACGAAGGTTATCCTACGCATTATCGAAAGGAATACTTAAACGTCGAACTAAACGGCAAACCAATAAAAGCCCTTGTTTACATCATGAACGAAGAGGTTAGGGGAGTGATGATTCCCGATATGTTTTATGTGAATACGTGTTTGCAAGGCTACAAGGACTTCGGGTTCGATAGTGGCTATCTATTCAAGGCTTATAAGGAGGCGGAATGAGAATGAACTATTTCAATTTTGAAAAGAAGCATTGTCCTTTGTGTGGGCATTTGCTTGAGCGTTATCCGAATAACGGAGCGCCCCTAATCAACGAAGGCGTGTGCCTTGATTGCAATAACAAGATTATCCTTCCTTACCGATATTTCCTTGCCACCTATAAGGTCAATTCGAACGCAATGCTTATAAGGGACGGAAGGATAAAACTGATTAAAACAAGCGATGATACCTTCAAACTTAGCGACATCGAGCTTTATCTTAAGGGGAACTTCACGCTCAAAAACAACGAGAAATTAGGGCTTACGTTCGCTTTTGTCAAAGGGATGAAACAAGAGCCCCACGACTTAAATATAATCGCACAAAGAGCCTTAAAAGCGCCTAATTTCCAAAGCGTGATGGTAATCCCGACGAGGCTTTTGAAAGGAGTTAGATTCAATGAATAACGATGAAAATACATGTGTCTATAAAGAGTACGAGAGGCTTAAAGGCCTCTTTTTAAGTGGGAATGAGGACAAACTCCCTTTGGTTGATGAACTTCTTAAGAAGGTGGCGTTCCTTACTATTGAGCTTAGAGGACTAGAGAAGACCATCAAGAAGCAAGGGACTGTTCAAGTTTCAAATAAGGGAACGACTAGAACCAATCCTAATTTGAAATCTTATCTATCGATGCTAAGCGTCTACCAAGGAATCATAAAGACACTTAATTCCATCTTGGACACCGATGTCACAGAAGAAGACGATGCGTTTGACGAATTCATCAAAAAAGCGGTAGAGGAAAGATGAAAAATTACTTCTTGGAAT
>ERZ808262.293-NODE-293-length-29809-cov-9.597936_pt1 | contig 29809 bp, 38 predicted proteins | sample MGYA00520895_ERZ808262 | MGnify/ENA primary metagenome ERZ808262 (study PRJEB31516, sample SAMN03275588) | gut metagenome | biome: mammalia-associated habitat; material: feces | host: Papio cynocephalus | place: Kenya | collected 2012-08-02 ... | reverse complement strand
CAGCGAGCGCATACACGCAGAACGCGCCCGCAGACGCACCATTGTTAGCGTTACCGCCAGCCGCGCGGACACGAAGGCCTTTTGAGGTCTTGGCATTAGTCCAGAAATAGTCGGCATAGTATGTGACTGAACTTCCACCGACCTCAGTAGGCATGGCACATAGTCCCTCAAAACTCTTGCGCTTTATGTAACCCTCGGTCTGCGGACATTCGGCAACTTTTTTAAGACCCGCTATGCTGTTAGGGTCAAAGGCTGCCGCCATACTCTGTGCAACATACACTTCGCTCTTTTCTTCCCCTGCGTCCATTATCAATCCTCGCACCCAACGCCACAAATGGCCGTAACCGGCGTGAACCAAGCCAAAGAATACAGGCACGTTAAATGTCTTGTATGGTGTCTCCTGGTCGTCCGCGCTTTCACTTGCCGGCAACGAGTAAGAGACCAAGCCTGTGCCGTCGCCCATTTCAAGACCGACTTTTGTAGGAATTACAGGATAATAGCCATTGAAGTTATCCCAGTCCGGCATATCGGTTACTCCTGTGCCAAAACCGCCCTGATACAGCCCGTCCGCATCGCGTTCAGCCTTGAATGCAGCTTGTGTATTACGGTCGCCCATAATGACAAGCAACAGGATTTCAACGGCCGCCTGCGCCACAAACCAGTTTGCCTCCCAGCCGTCACCGCGCTTGCGTGCATTAGTGCCGAAGGCGGTTGTACTGATAGCCGTTGCAGCCATTCCCAGCATCGTAGCCTGCGGCGTGTCAAGTGCCGGGCGTTTTGTCTTGTCCGTGAGGGTCAAAGCCGAGCCGTTGCCGCCCCTGTATCTTTCGTCCTCGCTGATTACCGAACACAGTTTGTTTTCCGTGCGGTCCATTACCCCGGCGCCTATCCACGAAGTGCCGCCCACAGGTATGCGGTAACTTGTGCGCCCCTCGATAGGCTTCAGGGTTATAGCCCAGTAACTGCGTGAGCCCTCACGCCAAGTGGTGAAGTACCATGGGCGCGACCAGCACCACATACACTGACCCATTGAGCCGTCCAATGCCGCAGGGCTGCCGTCCTCAAACTTGGTGCTGTCTTTCGGGTCAAGCTTGCGCATAGTATGGTCGTCAGCCACAAGGTAGCGGCCAAGTCCCAACGTTTCAGGCAACTTTCTAAGGGCTTCCAATGAGCCGAACCAGCCTGCCGCCTTGGTGGTGGCGTTGTCCTCGTTCCACCAGCGGCCCGCTATCGGGTTGCCGGCTTCGGACACCGCACGCTCCAGTTCCATGCGCCGGGTTTCGCCCGTCTCGTCCATGACTTCAATCTGCATAGCGCCCATGTCGCCGGTTGCCTGTTCCAGTTCGTTGATGCGCTTGCCGTTCTCAAAGGCTGCCAGCAACTGCGCCAGCTTCGCCTCCTGTTCTTGTGAAAATGCCATTTTAATAACTATTTAATGGTTGTTTAATAATCGTTGCTGTATATTTCATAATCTTCATCGCTTACCGCATTGATGCTTACAGCTTGATAGTTGGCTTCCGTCGCCTGCGTCGCCGAATAATTCTTGATCACCACTTTCGTGATGTCGAAGATGTCAAGGAATGCACTGTAAACCGACAAAGGCTTCTTTTCGTCCATGAACTCACGGAGCTGCCGCAGTTCCTCGGTCGGGTAGTCGTCCGTTATGACACCGCCGCGCACCGCCTGAACACCTACAACGATGTTGATGTTCCAGTCGCCATCGTTTATGTATTCTTTTACGGTGCCGTCCCGTCCTGTAAGGGCTGTGCAGACAATACGCCGTTCACGGCTCACTGCCGCCACTGCGTCCGATATTTCCAGCTCCGAGCCGTCCTCCTTGCGGAAAGTCAGCGTACACAGGACATAACGCCCCTCCCAATAGGCGCGGTCGGTTATCGGGGTGCCTACTTCGTGGGTGGTAATGTCTGCACCGCGACCCTCCCAGCTCGGTGCCTCTCCTGTGCGTCCGGGCTTGAACCTTACAAGCGACTTGGCTGCGAACTGTGCCGCGCCTACCGCCACAAATGATATGCTTACGGGTGATTTCATTCTGTTGCCAGTTGGGTATCGTTGAGCGCACCCATTAAAGCCTCAAGCACCCGCTCCTTTATCTGCTCCGTGCCCTCGCTTATAGTTGCCGTGTGCAGTTCTATGCGCTCAACAAGTTTTTCTATGTTTATGGTTACGTTACGGATTTTTCCGCTTCCGCCGTCGCCTGTTCCACTGCCCGGTGCGGTTGCCGTGCTCAGGCTTCCGGCTGTCGGATCAACTGTTGGAACGGCAACCGCCGGGACAGCCACGCCCGTACCGTTGGCGTTAGGGGCAGACTTCTTGCCTTTGGCTTTCTCCGCCGCCTCTTTCTTGGCAGCTTCGCTTATCTCTGCATCGTATGCCGCATTGAACGCCGCACCTATCTGCTTACCGTAGTCGGAAAATCCGGCTTTCAGTTTGTTCAAAGCCGTGGATATTCCTGCTGAATCAAGGTTGAAAGCAGCTTTTATCAGGTCCCCAATGGCCCCAAAGGTCTGTTTTGCCATTTCCCCGATTCCTGTAAAACAGGCTTTGAAGGCTGCGAAAGTTCCTTTCAGCACCGCCCTGAATTTTGCCGACGTGTTCCAGAAGTACACGCCCACTGCAATAAGGGCGGCTATGGCTGCCGCTATCCAGCCTATTATCGGAATGCTCATAATGGCTACCGACACGGCACGGCAGGCGGTCTTTGCAGCCGTGGCAAAGGTCGCAAAGGACGTGGAGGCAATGGTGGAGAATGTGGCTGAAGCTGTGCCGCCGGTTACGAATGACAGCACCAGTGCTCCCAGTCCTTTGAGGGCGTTGAATATGCCTACCGTGGCGAAACGGAGTACCGCCAATGTGGCACGTGTGATGTTTATCAAGAAGCCATTGGAAACAAATTGCCCTGTGAGCAGTTCCCGGTTCATAAACGCCATTTGCAACCTGGCTACATATACGGAATTTTTTACCCAGGTCCACATACCTGCCCAGTTAAGCCCTTTAACCCATAACATGGATTTACCCAGCACCATAATCAGAGGGGAAATCTGCGCCAATGGCACAGCGGCATTGACAATGGCTCCAGCCCACAACGTAAAATCCCCAGTAGCTTGGAAAAGGGAAATTTTAATATCCTCTATTTTCTGGTTTACAACCGCCTGACGCTCCGCATAGCTCTGCATAATGATTGCCGCCTGGTCTGTGGCGCTGTTTGTCCCTGTTACTGCCTGTGTGAAGCCGTCCAAGGCCTCAGTGCCCTGTATCAACGCGCGGGCGGCGTTGGCATTCTCCACGCCGAAGAACTTTGACAGCAGGGCACTGTCGTTCAGCATGGGTTTCAACATCTCGAGCCGCTCTTTAAGACTCTTGCTGTTGTCCCCCAACGCCACCACATCGATACCCGCCTTTTGCAGTTCCTCCAACGCCTGCTTCTCCACAAACCGCCCTTTTGAAAGCTGCCCCAGCACATTGCGAAGGGCAACACCGCCCTCACTTGCTTTCTTTCCGGCTTTGTCAAGCACCTGTATGGCTGCGTTGGTCTCCTCAAAGCTGACATTTGCCGCCTTGGCTGCCATTCCGCACTGCTGCAAGGCTGCTGATATGGCCGGAAGCTCTGCGGATCCTGCCTGTCCGGCTGCCGCCATTACATTCATCATACGCGCCATTTCCTTGCTCGCCGCCGTCGGGTCCTCCAGGCTTACGCCGTACTGGTTCATCGCCGTTGTCAAAACCTGTGCGGCCGCCACTCCGTCGCCGCCCATAAGCTTGCTGGTGATTTGTATGCTTTCGCCCATGTCGCGCAGGGCTTCCGGATATTTACCCAATTCCGGGCTCAACTGGGAAAGGAGCAGTTTATAACCCTCCACGGCAACACTGGCATCGGTTCCGAAGGTCTTTGCCGACTGACGGGCGAAGTCCTCAATCTGTTTAAGGCTGTCCCCCGTAACGCCTGCAACCGCGCTGAGGTCGTGCATATTGCGGTCAAGCGCGATGCCTGACACGCTGAATGCGTCGGTTGCCTGCTGCAAGCCGTCTATGGCATTTTTGACCAAATCAATGACGGCAAGCGTTGAAGTAAGTTTACCGATGCTGTTCTGCGCACCGTCAACTTTGGCCGAGAAATCCCCGGTCGCCGTGCTCATACCGTTTATGGTGGCGGTATAATTGCCACCGATATTGAAAATATAGTCAAAAACGTTAGCCATGTCGGATTTATTTATTACATTTGCAATGTGTTACAAATACATACTTTCTTCTATGCTGAGTCTCTTAATTAAAATAATCGCTTACGGAGTTTTAATCTTTAGTGTGCTGGGCGCAGTGCTCTACATGATTGACTTTATCCGTTATGCCTTTTCTAAGAAAGGCTCAGGTCCGCTCCCTTGGTGGGTATTCTGGAGACCTTAACTTTTCCCGTTCCCAAATAACGCCGATATCAGTTCCGCACGGTTTTGATTGCGCCAGCGTTCAAGCCAGATGGCCTGCGCATAAAGTGCTGCCCATTCTTCCTCCGTCTCCACTTCGTCGGGGTCTTTGTGAAGGTTCGCCCGTATCAAGGCGCAACCCTTGGCAAATGTATCCTCGTTGTTGTCATCTGCAAGAGTGTGCGCCTCTACAAGTTTTTTAGGCTGCCCATGCAACCGTTGACCAGCTTGCCGAGCTGAACCTGTACTGCCATGAAAAGCACGGCATCATTTCTTAGTTCCTCGCTGCCGCCCAGCCAGCAGTTGTCAAACATCACCTTTCCGGCTTCCACTTCATCTGTCTTGGAGACCTTGGTTATTGCCTTGATTGTCGCAAAGTCAGGGCGTTTGAAATAGCCTATATGGGTATCTTCTCCGTCCACGATGTCCACACGGTAGACCTTGTGGTGCTTATTTTTCCACGATTCTACCTGTTCGGGCGTAACGCCACCGTCAAATGTCTGCGCCTGCTGCGTCTTTTCCTTTTCCATATCGTTTAATTGCTGTTTAATCTGTTCTTATTGACTGCAAGTGGCCGTTAAGGTCGTATGCTCTTAACGGCCGCCTGTAAGGTTTAGGGTCACTGCTTGCTGCCCCAGTCTATGTGAGAAGGCACAAGCGGAAGCTCAACCTCCTGCCCGGTGTCGCCCTCTTTCCATTTTCGGCTGTTGCCTGAAAACTGGCAGTTACGGATTTTGTCGGTAACTATCAGACCGCTGTCAGGCAGATACTGCACGATTACATCAAAGGGCGGAAGGTCCTGAAGCCTGCCGTTAGGTGCCTGTGCCTGGAGCGCCTGCACCTCCTCCTGATAAAGAATGAGTTTGCCGCTTGGAGTGATACGCCCTTTTGCTCGTCCCACAGGGTGGCGACCGGCGCCCCACTTGTTTACGACTTCCTGTTCATCGCCGTACTCCACGCCGACAATGCCCGTTACAGGCACGCCGCCGATAAGGACGACAACATCAGCCCAAGCGCATAGCATACCATTGACCAAAGGGATGCCATTGTTTATTGTACTTGCCATTTGTCTTGCTTTTTGAGATTATATGGTTTTGGCAAACCCTATCTTTATGTTGATATGGCGGATTACAGGGCTTGCCACATTCTTGATTACAATGTCTATTCTGCCGGTGCTCGCCACGTCCTGCTCCGGGTCAATCTCGGCCTTGTAGCCGCTGAGTTCCCCGGCTCGTTCCATATCTTCGAGGGCAAGGTTGGCGACATTTTCAAGGTGGCTGACGCTATAACTTGCCAGCTTGCCGGTTTCAGCGTCCACATAGACATTGCCGCCAAGCTCCGGCACGATATAGGTACGGACACCGCGCACGGCCTTATCCATTGTGCGCACGCTCTCGATGGCGGCATAGTCGCTGGTGGCTTCGTCCATTGTATGGCTGTCATTCATATAGCTGCCTGTCTGCCCCGGCTGGGTAACAAAGAACAGGTAACGCGCCTTGTCCAGCTGCTCCACAAGCGCCTTGTCCAGGTCCCTGTAAAGTGTGCCGTCTCCGAACGCAGGGACACTTATGCCGGTCGGGAACTCGCGCACCCAGGCAATGCACTGGTGAACCTTGGCACGGCTCAGAAGCCCCAGGACGGTTCCAAGTCCGCTGACGCTGCTCTTGGCGGCGTTGCTCTTGTCCTTGTAAAGTGTCGCAGCGGTTCCGCTGCCTGCCTGGCCGATTACTACGCTGACACGGCTCTTGCCGATACCTGCCGCCTCCTGCGTTATCTGCTTCACGTTCGCCACTTTCGGGGCGTACAGGATTGACAACTCGGCCGCCTGGTCTGCAAGCGTGTCGCCTATGCCTTGCAGCGTCGTGATGTCGTCCGCACTCATGTTGCGGTCACCGCACCATACGCCCATTTGCCTGATACGGCCGCCGGCAAAATTCTGCACGGTCTTTAATTCCGCGAATGTATATGCGTCACTCGCACCGCTCGGCTTGGCGAAGATGCCGACATACAGGCTGACCGCAGGATTGGTGCGGTAAATCTCGCTAAGGTGGAAGTGCAGCACCCTGACCGCCCAACTGGCGGCATCAGAGGTAATGCCGGCTGCTTCTGCCGCATCTATCGTGGAAAGTGCCTGCACCCTTTCTGTCTTGAAACTTGCCGGGGTCTCCGTGTCCGGCAAATACGCCACAAAGCCGGTTATATGGTCCTCGCCTTGCAGTGTCTTGGGGACATTCCCGTTGGTTCTGTTGATGGTTAGTTTAGTGCTCATTCTGCCGTTACTTTTATAAGTTCTTTGTTTTTGAGGTTGGCGGCGTGCGCCTTTGCGTCGCCCTCAATAGGGAAACACTGCCCGTCGTCCGTAACCCATACATACTCCAGCCTGTGCATCTTGCATGCCTCAAGTCCTACCGCTTTGAGCATTGACGGAGCATCTTCCCTGGCTGTTTTCTTTGCCTTTGGCTTCGCATTGCCCTTGGATTCCTTGTTCTCCGCCGTGGGCTTTACCTCGGCCTTTGGCTGCTCTGTATTTTTAATTTCGTCTGCCATGTCATTTGTCATTTTTTGAGTTTATAAATTATCCACCCGGCCACTGCCAGAATGATTATAGCCACGCCCCACATGACGCCTTTTTTTATGCGTCCCCAAAGGCTCGGCGGCCGTTCTGCGACCACCACTGCCTCGGACAGTTCACCGCCGCTGTAAACCTTGGTTTCCTCGGTTTCGGTGTTCTCTTCGGCTCGGTAGGTAGTTACCTCGCGGCTGGTGCCGGTGCGGTCGGTGCGCTGCCTTATTCTGGCCTTCACAGGGTGTTCCCCGGTCTGAGGGTTCGGGGCGGCTTCGGTATCGTAAATTTCAATTTCCGTAACCGTTACTGCCTCGCCGACTTCCTCATGGGTCTGCTCTTGCTCCTGTATGGTCTGCGTCTCCTCCTGCCTGGTTGTCGTCTCCTCGACCTGCGTTTCCTGTCTGTTGCTTTTCAGCACTTGACGTTGGGAGGAGCAGCTCGTATTTAACAGGGCAGCGCTCAACATGAGGGCAACCCCAAATACGTTCCAACGCGGTATTAAGCCGTTGTACATCATTCCTTAATTTGGCTATTTCGCTCCTGAGCGGCGGCACTATCGACTGCATCAAGATGTCTGAAGCCTTGCGCACGTTTTCAAGCTCATGGCTTTTCACTTCGGCGATTTTGTCTTTCAGCTCCGCACGGAGCTTGCCGACTTCCACCTCATATTTTGCACGCTCAACTTTTCTTCCTATCCACGACCCTAACGGGCCGGACACCGCCGCTACAAGCGCCGATACTATGATAGTGATTACTTCGCCGCTCATTCACGTTTCTACTGTTTTATGCCTATGGATTGCAGCCACTCCGACACTTCAAAGCTGGGGCAGTCTTTCATCCACTCGCTGGGTTCTATCTTTCCGTTATTGTTCTTGTCCGGGCTAAGGTCCCGGTGCCCTATGATTTTTACATCGGGGTGGCGCTTGTGGAAGTCAAGCACATACTCAGCCATGGCCTTGCGCTGTGCCGCTGTCCTGGTGTCCTTGGGCTTCATCTGCCTGTCGCAACCGCCGGCATACACTATATGCCTGCTGACGCTGTTATAGCCTGCTGCGCCGTTGGTGATTTCCCAAGGGTCAACAAATGCGTCCTCGTTGTTCTCGACAAGCCGCTCACGGGTGCCGTCAAGCCGGAACAAGTCCGTATAACCGACCTGCCGCCAGCCGCGCCCCTGTGGCTTCGGGCTTGTGTGCATACGCCTGATGTCGGCGGCGCTCACGTCCCTGCCCTCAGGGGTGGCGGTGCAGTGGATCACCAGATATTTTAACTTCTGCTTTTCCATGCGGCTTTACGGTTAGGCATTCGGTGCGCTCACGATTGCCGCACGGCTCTTGGTGTCCGTCAATGGCAGACAGATGCCCCACTGGCGGAAGTTCACAAGGTTGCGGTGGTAGAGCGGGTCGTTCTTGGAGTCGCTGTGGTAGAAGCTTGTGGAACCGTATGCCTTCATCATACGGCCGGCATAGAATGCCACGGAAGCACGGGCATCACCTGTTGCAACTGTTGCGCCCCAGGCTTTCTTCTTGCCTGTGCTCATGGTGTAGTACGGCGTGCCGTCATACTCGTAGATGTCAAAGCCGTACATGCGGCAAATCTTGCCCTCGGTCTGGTTGATGTTGTAATGCTCCTTGAACTTCTGCTCGGTTTCCAGAAGGTCATTAACATGGTCGCTGCAAAGCACCAGGATACGGTCTTTCTGAGGTATGCCCATTTTGTCAAACTCCCGCTTGAGGGTCAGAAGGTCGCTGTATGTCATTTTCAGGCGCGTTCCGTCACTTGCTCCGGTAGTCTTGATTACAGGCGCACCCTCCTTGTTTGCGTCCGGGGCGATTGCGTGGATTGCTTTCTGCGCTATCTTCTCACGCAGCGCATCGCGGTGGCGCTCCTGGACACTCGCCATTTTGTCATAACTGATAGCGTGGAGTTCATCATCGGTTACAGGCGTTGCCTCGGTGTCGAATTTGTCAAGGCTGATAGGTTTGTCCGCATCTGTAAGGGCTGTAATAGCAAGCGGGTAACTTGTATTGTTCACAAGCACATTAGGGTCGCCGCCCATTTCAGTAAAGTGGATAACATCATTCTCCACATACTGGTTATAAGCTCTGATACGCTGCATCCAGCCTAACGCCTCAGGCGCAGTGCGGAATGTCTTGATCATTTCTGCCGTCCAGATTTCTGTAAGGACACCGGCACGCATCGCACCTGCCGGGGCAAGCTGTCCTGCGACAAGGGCTACGGCATTGCCCGCCACGGCTCCAATTCCGGCCGGCAAGCCTGCAACTGTGGCAAGCACTGCGCCGGAGGCACTGTTAAAAGCTACCGCGCACACCATGGCAAACAGGGAGCACATCACTTTTTTAAGAAAATTGCTTTTCGCGTTCATTGTTTCTTGTTTTAATAATTGTTATTGTTCCGTTAGTCTTTGAGTTCCGGGCACTCGACCCCATACTCTGCCTTGAAAAGTTCGGCATACCTTGCCGGGTCGTCCTTGCGCAAGTTCAGAAGTTCCTTTTCAGGCACTTCACTGAGTTTTGCATACTCCTTGGGCTGTGCGCCACTTCCGGAGGCGCTCTCCTTGCCAAGATTGATTACTTCGGTTGGCTTCTTCTGTGGGGCCATAAGTTTCAGCGTAGCCGTCAACTGCTCCAGTCCTGCTGACTTGCCTAACGCAATGAAGTGGTCGCGTGTCTCAGCCAAAATTCGCTTTTCTGCAATGGCCGCATCAACCGCAGAAGTTACGGCCGCCAGCTGGATAGCCTCCACCTGGTCGGCTTTGGTTTTGAGCAAGCGAACCGAAGCCACCGCCTGCTCCTCGGTTGCCGTTTCGGACAGACCGAGCAGGGTTAAAATTTCCTTGTTCATTTTGTTTGTTATTTGTTTGTTATTGTCCTCGCCCTTGCTCTGTTCGGGGTCGGCGTTTAGTTTCAAGATAGGCAATGCAGGGTGTTCCTCGCCTGCTGCAAGGGTCAGCAGCTTGCCTCCCTTATAGAGTTGCAGGGCTTCGTCATTACTGCCGATGTCCACAATGCTGACCTCTACGAGTTTGGAGCGTGTGACCGTGGCGCGGGTCTGCCCGTCAAACACCAAAGCCGGGTCGTCGCTCACCTCCAAAGGTTCAAGCCCGGCGGAAGCCATGCGCAAAAATCCGTTTTCCCATTTGCTCTCTACCTGCTTGGCAAACGGGTCGTTTGCATCAAATACAGGGGTGCCGATAAGCTTGTCCCCCTCCAGTCTCAGGTTTTCGATGCGCCCAATGGGACCGGCGTTGTCCTGATAGCTCCTACGGTGCATCCAAAGGAGTACCGGGTTGCGCTTGTACTGCTCCAGGTCTATGCCTGCCGTAAGTATGCGAGTGCCGTAACTGTTTACGGCTTCGGTGGATATGATTACTTCTTTCATTCGTCTTAAAAATAAAGCCGGGCACGCATAACGCCGCAATGGTGTGGAGGGTGAGGTGCGCTCGGTGCGCCGGCTTCGTTAGTCAATCTTCTTACCTTGTCTGATCGTTGTTGCGGAGGTGGGATTTGAACCACACGACCTCGAGGGAATGAACCTCGCGAGCTACCGGGCTGCTCTACTCCGCGATGTATTTAAGCAGCGCAAAATTGCGGATAGTTTGCAATGCTAACAAAAAGAGTGTAAAAGTTTTACACTCTTTTTTACTGCGGCACTTTTTTGAGCCAATTTTGCACACTGAAAGCGTACCCGCAATGGGCGCGCTATACATCTTAAAAATTGTTTTTGATATGAATGGCTACTAAAAAAGAACTTGAAAAGATGCGTGAACACGCGCGTCTGCTCTTCATGCAGGGCGAGCCCCAAAAAGTCATTGCCGAAAAGGTCGGAGTGTCCGCACAGACAATAACAAAGTGGGTGAACGACGGGGGCTGGCAGGCTGCACGTTCTGCGGCGAACATCACACGCCCGGAACTCGTAAACAAGATTTTGAAAAGTATCGACGTGCTTGTCGAGGACCTCGTGAATGAGCCAAGCCCGGAAAAGACGGCGGCCGCCGCAGACAAACTCGTGAAGTTCTCCGCAACCATTGAAAGGCTGGACAAGAAGACTTCAGTCGTGGACGTCATAGAGGTGTTTATGGCTTTCAGCAAATGGTTGCAATACCGCATGAGCTTCGACCCGAATGTCACGCCCGAACTGATACAGACAATCAACAAATATCACGACCTGTTCATCAGTGAACAGCTGCAAAAAACTTTTTAGCACATGGCAACGAAAGCGGAAATAATAAAGGCACAGGAACGGTGGAAGCAGCACTGCGAGACCGTACAGGCGGCGACTGCCGTAAACATAAACGAGACACAGGCGCAACGCCTTGCACGTATCAGACACCTGCGCACGGATTATGCCGCTTTTGTCGATTACTACTTCCCACATTGGACTGTGAACCCGGAAACAGGCAAGGCGACGCCATGCGCACCGTTCCACGTGTCAGCAGCCAACAAGATTTTGAAGGACAGGAACCTTAAAGCGGCTTTTCAGTGGCATCGCGGTGCTGCCAAATCTACCAACATGGACGTATTTGTTCCCATGTGGCTAATGGCTCAGGAACACCGCGAAATAAATGTAATGGTGCTGGTCGGCAAGAGTGAGGACAACGCAAAGACGCTGTTGGGCGACATTCAGGCTGAATTGCAGTATAACCAGCGTTATATCCACGATTTCGGGGAACAGTATAACGTCGGCACATGGGAAGAGGGCGAATTTGTCACACGCTCGGAAGTGGCCTTTTTCGCCCGTGGCCGTGGCCAGTCGCCACGTGGTCTGCGCTACCGCTCACACCGCCCGGATTATGTCGTCATTGACGACCTCGACGATGACGAGCTGGTAGAAAGCCCTGCACGTGTCACTAAACTGTTTGACTGGGTGCGCTCCGCATTGTTCGGAACTCTTGACGGCGGACGCGGGCGCTTCATCATGGTTGGCAACCTCATTGCCAAAAATTCAGTGCTGGCAAAGTGGTGCGACATTAAGTCGGTACTCGTCACCAAAGTAAACATATACGACAGCAAGGGCAACATCTCCTGGGCTTCCAAATGGACGCCGCAGGAAGTAAAGGACATTGAGAACGTGGTGGGTTATCGTGCCTTTCAAAAGGAATACATGAACAACCCGATAATTGAAGGCGCTATTTTCCGCAACGAATGGATCCGCTGGGGAAAGCGTCCTGCCTGGTCCAAATTCTCGGAAATTGTCCTGTATATTGACCCCTCTTTCAAAGGCTCAATAAAGAACGACTACAAGGCTGCGAAGCTCTGGGGGAAAGCCGGCACAACGCTTTACCACCTCCGTGCCTTTGTCCGTCAATCCTCTGTTGCCGAAATGGTGCGGTGGTGTTATGACCTGTACGAATGGACCAGGGAGCAGGGCATTTCCGTCCGATGGTATATGGAAGCCAATTTCATGCAGGACACCATATTGGACGAGTTCCGCCGTGAAGGCGAACTGCGCGGCTACCAGTTGCCAATTACAGGCGACAAGCGAAAGAAGCCGGACAAGTTCCAGCGAGTGGAAGCAATAAGCCCATTATGGGAACGCGGTTTTGTCGTGTACGACGAGACACAACGGGACGACCCGGACATGCTTGCCGGCATTGACCAGACTCTGGCTTTTGAAAAAGGTATGCGCGGACACGATGACGCCCCCGATGCCGACGAGGGCGCAATTTGGGTGTTGCAACGCGATACCCGCGCAAAATCATTTAACCCCTCTTTCGGCAGGAGGACAAATGCAAAAAATGTATCATGGTAATTATTGACTACTTACGCGCCTGTATATTTGACTGGCGCAAGAAAAAGGCTATCAGGCAAGCAAAAAAATCCGCGGAACTCTACGGCAAAAAGTTCCTTGTGCTCGTACATAACGGCCGCCCGGTCTGCGTTTCGATGCAGGGTATTAAACAGCTGATAAAGCAGCACCGTTTCGCCCCTGGCTTCACAGCGGAAAAGGCGCGGCAAATCGCCATTTATGAAGCAAAACCCTCTAACACCTCCGCCCATGTTTCTGACCGTTGACGATTACCGCCCTGTATGCGACCAGTACGAGTTTGAGCAGATAACGCAGAATGAGGACATACGCCTTTCTGCGGAAACGGCTGCGGTGGAACAGATTTCCTCATACTTGCGCCACCGCTATGACACAGACCGCATTTTCTCCGCCGTCGGGGAATGCCGCAACCCTATGGTCGTGCAGTGTGCCGTTAATATATCCCTGTGGCTAATGGTTCACCGCCTGCCGCAGAACATGGGACATGAACGCCGCGAATGTCTCTACAACGACGCCATTAAATGGCTGCGTGATGTCCAGGCTTCCAAGGCTTCCCCTGATCTTCCTGTATATGTGTCCGAGGACGGCTCCACAGACACGCATAACCCGATACGCACAGGGTGCATGAAGCCTAATCGTTACGACTATTAAAGACCAATTAAACGCTGTTTAACCGATGTTTCGACTATGCGCAAAAATAGAGATTAAGGGCGACCGCTCGTGGTCGTTTGACTTCGCCAACGCCGTGGAGATAACCCGCGACATGGATAAGCTTACGACCGAAGCCAAAATAACTATGCCTAAAAAAGTGAAATGGGACGGCGCGGACGAGATACCGGTCAAGCGCGGGGACACGGTTACTATTTCATTGGGGTATGACGACAACCTGCAAACGGCATTTATCGGCTATGTCAGGGATGTGGGCTTCAAAACGCCCATAGTAATAACCTGCGAGGACGACATGTTCAAGCTGAAACAGATGCCGACGCAAAAGAAGGCTTACCGCTCCGTTACGCTTGAAACGCTGTTGAAAGACCAAGGTATCGGCTACCGCCTTAACATCATGGGTGAGCAGTCACTTGGGGCTTACAGGGTGACGGCTGACACCGTGGCCGCTTTGCTTGGAAAACTGGCCGAACAGGGTGTCCGCTCGTTTTTCCGCTATGAGGACGGGGAACCGGTGCTGTACTGCGGTGTTCTCTTTGAAAGGGACACCAAGCCATCGCAGGTGTTCAAAACAGGGCTTAACATCATTTCTGACCAAAGCCTGCAACAACAGAAGGCAGAAAATATGCGCCTGCGCATTAAGGCGGTCAGCCTCATGCCGGACAACAAAAAAATTAAGGTGGAAGCCGGTGACGCTGACGGAGAACACAGGACACTGCACACATACAACAAGACGGAAAGCGAACTGAAAGCATGGGCGCAGCAGGAAATAAAACGCCTCAAACGCGACGGACTGACCGGCTCGTTCACCACTTTCGGGCATACTCTCGTTGATTGTCTCGATGCAGTCGGCATTGTTATAGACGGCGTAAAATTGGGCGTGTATCAGGTCAAAAAGAATGTAATTAAATACGGGGACGGCGGCTTCCGCCAGGAAATAACCCTCGGGCTGCGTGTCGGCTAAATTATCAGGATTATGAGCAGTATAAGAGACGCTATAAGACAACTTGCACAAACGGACGGGGAAACGGCCGCCCTTGTGTGTACCGTGGACGAAATAGACAAGGAAGCCCGTACCGTGGACTGCACACCGATAAATGAGGGGGCGCCGCTCCTTGGCGTCAATCTGCAAGCCAACCAGGGGTCGGACTTCGGTCTGGTCATTTATCCGGAAAAAGGTGCTTATGTGGTCGTGGGCTTCGTGGCTGACGGTGCCGCAGGGGTCGTGCTTGCAACGGACAAGATAGAGTCCGCAGAATTGGTTATCGGGGAAACTTCCGCCGTGATTGATGCGGACGGATTGCGCGTGAACACGTCCAAGATGTCGGCGCACATTAACAAGGAGGATATTATTTTCAACGGTGGCAAGCTTGACGGTATGGTCGTTATCCAGAAACTTACGGACAAGCTCAATGAACTTGTAAATACGTTTAACACCCACACGCATAACGTTACCGTCTCACACCCCGGCGGACTGTTTACGACCATTGCTCCGGGCAGTTCCGCAAAGACTTTTAACAAATCCGATTACGAGAATACGAAAATAAAGCAATGAAAATCTTAGGACTTCAAACAGATACGGAAACGGCGGACATGCTCGTTCATCAGCGCGCAGCCGTCGTTGCAGAGGCTTCCGGCTTCATTGCCGAAATTGTCCTCCTTTCTGCACCGGGGGACTTCAAGGAAATGCCCCTGCTCGGTGCAGATGCGCCCGCCATGCTGGCCGCAAACCGCGACCCGTTCTGGCCTGGGAACACTAAAAAGATGCTGCGTAACATCGGGCTTGATGTCTCGGCTATAACCGTTGCTGACACTGGCGTAATTACAATTTCATAGCTATGGAAATAACAGTAAAGGACCGCCAGACACTTCTTGACCTTGCAATCGTCGCCCTCGGCTCTGCTGCCGGGGTATTCGCATTTGTAAGGCGCAACGGCATATCCCTGACCGACAAGCTTACGGACGGACAGGTGCTTACTTACGATGCCGCCGACATTATAGTTCCGGCAATACGCGAAACATACGACGTGCGCGGTATTTCCCCGGCAACAGACATTGACCGTGCCGACTACCTAAGGCTGCTTATTGCAACAGGCACAGCAGTCAGGCGGTACAGCGACACCCCGTCAAACATCACGACTGAACAACCTGCCGACACAATACAAGTGGACCCTATGGAGGAAGCCATTGCAGATGCCACCGCAGGGCGACCGCCAAAAGAGAACACGGAAATACACCTTACACGTATATTTCAGAATCCGTTCGACGACATATTCGCATAATTTTAATACTCATTATAATGGAAAATCTTACACCCATACCTTTGCAGCCGCTTGACACCGAAGCCCTGGCAGAACGTGCCGCCGTCATTCGTGATGCGGTACAGGCAAAGACGGTATCAGCCGCACAGGTTGGCTCACTCTTTTATGATTTGGTGCAGTGCTGCGGAAATGTCCGCGACGCTCTCGAACTTTTCATAAACACCAACCTGCCGGAAATACAGCAGGACATTGACCGGCGGCTTGCCGGAGTGGACTCCGCCGTGGGAAAAGCCGCCGCGGAGTTGCAGAAGTCAGAAGCCGCACGCGCCCTGGTGGAGTCTCTGGTGGCTTCGCTATCGTCCCAGAACCTCGCCGCGCCACTACGCATTGACATTCAGAGATGCCCCGGTTCGGTAACACTTACCAACACAATGCATCCGCACATCGATGCCGCCCTGTTCCCTCGCTTCGGGCTTGGCTCCATTTTCTTTTATTCTGAAAATTCAGCCGCAAGGGTAACCCCGGACGGGGAAATCATACCTTTGGAGCAAGGAACCGCCCACATATATGCAGTGGCGACCGGCAACACTTCCGTTTATAAATCAATAAGCATTGAGGTCGTGCCGCCACGTCTGCGCATTGCAGGTGATGCGCTGCGCCTCGATGCGGAAGGTAATTTAAGACTGACGTAATGGCACAGGCAAGACATATAAACTACAAAAGCGACTTTGTACTCCGTGAGCGTTTCCGCAATGCTTCCGGGGATATTGTCGCACTGCCCGACGTGGACTTTTCGCTTGAATATCAGACCAGGCACGGGCACAAGTTCACAGCTTCACGCACAGGCGGAAAATATGAGAACTGCACACCAGACGGCGATGCGCTTCTGGTCATTTTCAAGAACCACGGGCTTTGCGAGGGTGAGCTGTGCCGGGAACTGCATCTGTGCCTGATTAACGACCTTATGCCGGACGGTCTCCAAAATGTCTATTATCCCGAAAAAATCAATGTCCAGCTGTGGCACCTCGCCACAGACACGGAGGGCGTAATAGAGTGCGACACATTGGCTGCCTATACCCGTGGGCTTCCGTTCACTTATGAGGACTTCACGCCTGAACAGCTGGAGAAGCTTAAAGGTGCCCAAGGGGACCCGTTCACTTTTGAGGATTTCACACCTGCGCAAATAGAGTTGCTCCAGAAGCCGGCAAAGGACGCAGCGGCGCAAGCCAATGAAGCGGCACGGAAAGCCACCGAAGCGACCACAAAGATATTAGAACAGGGGCAGAAACTTGCCGATATTTCAGACAAGGCGGTCAAAGACTGCAACGCCGAAACGCAGAAGGCAAAGGCCGCCACCGAGCAGGCGAATACAGCCACCCGAAACGCACAGGCTGCCGCCGTGGAGACACAGGCGGAAAGGGTGCTGACTGAACAGGCACGCCAGCGGATTGAAAGTGTGGCGGACCGTGCGGAACAAGTGGCGCTGCCCGTTCCCTCCGGTCTGCGTGTGGAAACACCTGCGCCTGTAACTTTCGGGAACCCAGTGCCACGATATATTGCGGCAAAGGTGCTGCCGCTCTCTGCGTTGCAAAACATCATTTACCAGACTGACGGAACGGCTGCCGGGATTGAGCCGGACGGGCGCATTGTCCCCAAAGAACCGGGGACGCAGCGGGTGCATATCATTCCGACAGGCGGCACACGGTATTACAAAACCGTTACCCTTACCGTTGTGGCTCCAGCCCTGCGATTGTCCGCCGCTGACACTCTGCGTCTTGACGCTTCCGGCAATATACGTTTAACTTAACATTTTGGAATAATGGCAAACCTCATTACAAACATACGGGACTGGTTCGACCGCCCCACAAGGTCTGAAATAATGACATTGGCGCGTAAGGCGTCAAGCAAGCAGGGGCTCAAGGTTACGGCTCAACTGCTCCAGCAGACCGATACCCTTACCAAAAAGGACATTGCAGACTGGCGCAGTGCCCACCAGATGGCTATTGACTACGAGAACCCCAACCGTTGCAGGCTTTATGACATTTATGCCGATGCCGTTCTGGACGCCCACCTGTCCGGCTGTATCGGGCAGCGCAAAGGCAAGACACTTCAAAAGGACTTCCGCCTTGTTGGAAAGGACGGCAAAGAGAACACCGAAGCCACCACACTGTTGCAGCAGGAATGGTTCACGGACTTTATGGACCTTTGCCTTGACAGCCGCTTTTGGGGTCCGACCCTCATACAGCTGGGGGACATTATACACGACGAGGACGGCATTATGCGCTTTGACGGCGTGGACCTTGTGCCGCGCAAGCACGTTGTGCCTGAATATGGCGTCGTGGTAAGGTCACCGGGCGACGACTGGCACAGCGGCATATCTTACACGGACGGGGACTTCGCCAACTGGGTTGTGCCGGTCGGCAAGGGGCGTGATCTTGGTCTGCTGTTGAAGTGCTGCCCCTCCTGCATATCAAAAAAGAACATGTTGGCTTTCTGGGATATGTTCGGTGAAATTTTCGGGCAGCCTATGCGTATTGCGCACACTTCAAGCCCGGACGAAAGCGAGCGCAGACGAATTGAGGAAGCGCTCCAGAATATGGGTGCAGCGTTCTGGTCACTGTTCCCGGAAGGCACGGACATAGAAATCAAGGAAAGCAGCAGGGGCGATGCCTACAATGTCTATGACAAGCGTGTGGACCGTTGTAACTCGGAACTTTCCAAAGCTGTGCTGATGCAGACAATGACCATTGATTCGGGGTCCTCGCTCTCACAGTCAGAGGTGCACCTTGAAATTTTTGAGCGTGTAACGGAAAGCGATGCCGCAATGGTGGCTAATGTCGTCAATGGGCGCCTGTTGCCGCTCATGGTGCGCCACGGCTTCCCTGTGCAGGGCTTGCGCTTCCAGTGGAACAACGCAGCCTCATACACCCCGGCTGAACAGCGAGAAATTGAACGCCTGCTGTTGGAGTATTACGAAATTCCACCTGAATACTTCACGGATAAATACGGCGTACAGATCACAGGTACCCGTGAAGCAAAGACACAGCCGGACCGTTTTTTCGACTAAGCCCCGCACCTGATGCAGGGCTGCGGGGCTCATATCGCGCATTTAACCGCGCTTTGGGCGACTTGTATAGCGATGACCTCCTGCGCCTCGCAGAAGGCGACACGCGCCCCGATTTTGACGACACGGCTTTCTTTGACGCTGCCGGTATGGTCTATAAGGCGGGGAAGTTTGACGCGTCCATGCTGAACACGCCCGAAGCTCGCAAAATGATTGCAGAAACGCTCCGCGTGCTTAAAACAGGAATTGATGCAGGACTGCCGGTTGAAGTGCCGGAAGTGCTGCGCTATGCACTTGAAAACAACGCTTTCATTTTCTCCGGCTTCAAGGCGTTTCACACTCTCCGCGAAGTGGGTTTGTCCCTCCTTACCGACAAGGGCGAAATAAAACCGTTTGAAGCATTCCGCCACGACGTGGAGAGTGTAAACAAGCGGTACAATCACAACTACCTGTATGCGGAATATAACCACGCCGTCGGGGCTTCGCTAATGGCCTCACGCTGGCAGCAGATTGAAGCCGACGGCGACAAATACGACCTGCAATACCGCACGGCTCAGGACGACCGCGTGCGTGAGGATCACGCAATTCTGCACGGCACGACGCTGCCGCCGTCTGACCCGTTCTGGGGCAAGTATATGCCGCCTAATGGGTGGAACTGCCGCTGTACAGCCGTACAGGTCAGAAAGGGCAAATATCCGCTTTCTGACCCGACTCTGTCTATGCAAAAAGGTGACAACTGCACCGAAGCCGCAAAGCAGCAGATTTTCCGCTTTAATCCAGGCAAGGAACTGCAACTGTTTCCTCCCAAGCACCCATATTTCAAGGCTCCTGAAACAGCCAAAAAAGTTGTGGAGCAATTAAGCGACGAACAGAAACGGGAGCAGCGAGTTACCGAAATTATTGCAGAACTGCCGGCACATCTTACCGAAACAGAAAAACAAGCATTGGCAGAGCACTGTCTTAAACTCGAAAAAGACCTCGGCATTACCAAGGGCAAGCCTATGAGCGTTGACGATGCAGACAAGCAATCAGCAAACCCGAACTTCAGCAAGTCGCGGACATACCAGATTAACTGCCAGACGTGCGCACCCGCCTACGTGCTGCGTCTGCTTGGATTCGATGTTGTGGCAAAAGCCAATACAAAAGGTTCCCTTTCCGAGTATCTGTCGCGCCAGCATTCTTTTGAAGCATGGTTGAAACCAGACGGAACAACGCCTACGGCATCTCTTACGTATGATTGGATGACAGGTAAGGGATATAAGCAGATGTCTAAAAAGCGTTATGAAGAATACTTCAAGGAATGCTGTAAGGAAACAGGGGTGTATATTCTCACTATCGGTTGGAAAGGCGGCGGTGGGCATGCCACTATTTTGCAAAGATTTGAGGACGGTTCATTAAGCTATATTGAGCCACAAATATACAACGGCAAAAGTTCCAGACGCAGCATTGACGAATTATGCGAAAGCGGAGCACTTAAACCTGTTAAAACACGTGGTGTTATGCGTGTGGATAATCTTCTGTTTAATCAGAAATTTTCGTCAATCTTTGAAAAAGCGCCTAAGTAAATGCAGTGCGTCAAAACCTGTAACTTCTGTGGTCTTATCTTCTTTCAAAAGATAGACAAACGGAAAACCGGTATCCACATCATCAGGGAAATGGTAATAATAGACCTGGGCACCCTTATACTCTCCAAGGTGCTCTATACGGTCGCCATATTGCTCTACAAGCATCTGCGCCGCTGTCCTTATTTGTGTAGGTATATCCATTTTGCGCAAAATTACAATTTTTATTTGATTAAATAATCATTAAACGCCAATTAAATGCTCAACGCCAACGAATTAAAAACGGACATACTCAACGATATGCGTGTGGAACTGTCGGAAGAGTTCGACCGGAACTTTGAGCGCAAAGCCTTTTTCTCGGACAAATGGAAGCCACGCGCATACGATTACCCCAAGGGTTCGCTCCTGCTCGTTACCGGTGCAATGCGCCGCTCGACGCAGGGGCACGTTGAGGGCAACGGCGTGCGGTTTTCATCAGCCCTGGCATACGCAACCATTCACAATGAAGGCGGCACGGGGTTTAAGCCCGTCAAATCACACCAGCGTAAATCCCGAAAGGGAAAGGTTTACACGGTCCGCGCACATTCCAGAAAATTCACAATGCCGAAACGTCAGTTTATCGGGGACGGTCCGGACACGCAGCGACTTATCAAGGGCGTTATTGACGCCAACCTGCAAAAATTCAATTTATCATTAACCAACTTCATAAAGAAATGAGAAAAGCAATTTTTTTAGCTATTGCGGAAGCACTTTGCCCGGCAAATCCGGCTGACCCAAATGCCGACACCTCAAAAAATATAGTTCCGTATGTGGACTTATGGAATGACCAGGTAAACCTCCTTGGCGGCGGAACAGCCTTTGAAACGCCGGCGGTGTTCGTGGAGTTTGAACAAATAGACTGGAAACAGCAGAATGCTGGGGCACGCCGCGGCGATGTTGCGGTGCGTCTCCACATCGTAACCCGTGCCGTGTCTGCACACGGTTTCCATGATCAACGTATGGAGGAAGCTCTTGCAGTGTTTGACTTGATAAATACAATCAACGCCAAAATGCAGGGGCTGCGCGGTGAAGGCTTTGCAGGCTTCCAGCTCACCACCTCTGCAACCAACCACAACCACGCCGAACTCGTGGAAAATGTGGAGCGGTTGGTAACGTCAGCCCAGGACTGTACCGGAATGCGTCAGTTCACACACGTTGTCGGGCTCTCTGCGGACATTTCAACCACGAAGCAATAAGCAGCACCCCCGACGGCTCAAAGTCCGTCAGGGGTGCCATTAAATGCCCTAATCAAATAGTGTAGGTGTAGTGTCTTGCCGGGGTTGCTGCTCATTGTCAGGGGATATTCCCAAATAACTCAGGTAAGTGCGGTAACAGATACCAAACTCTGGCTCAATCCAATGCCGCCAAACAGCCCTGTAACATTTTGCCTGGTTTCCGGCTTCATAATGCAGTGCGGTGAGCGCTCTAATCTTTTTTGCTCTCGCTATCGTACTTTTATGCCGCTTACTCATTGTCATTTGCCCGATTATTAGTACCTTTGCGCTATCCTTTTACATCGGGCGGCGTCTGTTTACTGCTTTCGGGCAAATGAGCTACGCTGCTTTTTTTATGCGCCAGTTCCGGCTTCCGGCTTTTCTGCTTCCTGCTCCGTTTCCGCCATATCAACATCAGTTATGCCCAGAGGTATGTTTCGCCACCCATTGCCGGTTGTCTCATCACGATACTGCGCACGGATATATCTGCGTGTTTCGGTAGGCATATAACTTTCTTGAATGATTTTAACGCCCTCCTTGAACTGGTCGTCGCTGCTTTCCTCTGCCATTTTCGCCAGCTGAAGCACACGGCTTGCATTGAGGTTGCCCTGCTTGTCCTTGCTCAACAGCCGAAGCACTGTATTTACAAGGGTCTTGGTCTTTTCATCTGTGGCAAGGCTTTCAATGTACTTGCGCACCATTGCGATACCGGTTTCCGCCATATCACTCCAGCCGTCAACCGTATTGACACCAAGAGTCAGGCGCAGGTTGCTTTCTGAATTTGTGAAAGTATGGCTGTACTGGCCGTCTTCCTTGAAGCCCACGACTTCCTCTTTCATTTCAAGAACGGTTTTGAAGTTACTGAAAACCGTGTCTTTCACCGTGCGTATGTCCTGGCTGAGCTTGCGAAGCTCCGGAACGGCTTGCGCCAGTTCCTCATCAACCAGTTGCTGATACGACATGCGGGCAGCCTTGCGGCGCTCTGCAGCTTCCTTTTTCTCTTTGTCAGCCTTGTAGGCTTCCCATTCTTCCCGCTCTTTGGCGGTCATTGTTACCTGTTCACTCATTGTTTTAACGGGTTTTAATTGATTATTAAATACTGTTTATATTCGCCTTTTTCCTTTTACACCGGCGCAGTGTCAGTTGTCGTAATCTTCGATGTCCGGCGACTCGAAGTCAAGCGAGCCTGCCTCCTCACTTGCCCACCATGCAAGGTCGTCCAGCAATTCGATCTTGGCGTTTTCTGCCATTTCTGCCGTCTGTTCCTGCACATAGGCTTTAATTCTTTCCAGTTCCTTGCTCATTGTTTCGCTTGCTTAGTTCTATTCGTTTCGGTAGTACCACGCCATAATTACAGGCATCACAACAACGGCCACAAGTCGCCACAGGGTACGGGTCATTGCCGCCTTTTCTCAGTTCTCCGCCACAAATGCAGCAGCGTTCTTGCTTCTCTTTTTCCATACTGGTTCAATTTAATACAGGGTTGGTTATTTTGCTTCCGCCAAGTGTCTGCACAAGCAATGCGCTTGTAAGTGCGTCCACATTCTTAATGTCCTTGGTCTTGTTGTTGAATGCCGCTATAAGGTTGCGCAGCCGTTCCCTCGGTATCTTGTTGAAGTCGCTGTAACCGGAAGCACGGCACGCAATACCTTTAATCTTGCTTATATTCTGTTCCTGGCTCGTTTCACGCAACCAGCAGCCTATTGCCGCAATCAGTTGTTTTCTCAGTTTGTCAAGCGATGCGGTGCCGTCCTTATGGTTCACCTGTTCACTCAGTTTGGCGCAAATGTCTATTAACTGGTGCTGGCTGAGGTCCCGGCTGCTCTCTACGCCCCAGCTCTGCAACAGCATGCTTTTTTGGTCCTCTGACATACCAAGGACGCCGCAAAGGGTATGGAACTTTTTGAGTAGTCCACGGTGGATCTGGTCCATTGTCTTGTTTTCTTTTGCCATAATCATTTTTCTTTTATTTGATTTAACCAGTAGGCGTCTGCGCCCTCTTTCCAGATAATGAAGTCCTTGCCTCCCTCCCCAAGTTCCGGCACCTCGTAGCGTGTTGTTACAAATGCCTTGTAGCCCTCCACCCTGATTTTTATTTCAGCGTCATAGCGGATTGATACCGCGAGGTTCCCTTTGGGTTCTCCGTGCTTCTCCTGGCTTATAAAAATGAAAAGTTTGTCCGGAAACTCTTCTTTTAACTTGGTGTAGTCGTTCCATTTCCAGCCGTGCAGATATTGTACACTGTCAATTACTACGACTTCGGGGCTTTTACGCTTGCGCAGCCTGATGCGAAGGTCTGCCATACATTCCTTGTTGAGCAGAATTATTTGGCTGCCAACCTCAGCCATTCCCACGCGCTCCCATGCCTTTTGCAGGGACAGGCTCAAACCTTGTTCAAGTGAATTATAAGCCACACGCCGGAACTTACACAGATACTTGCAAAGCATCAGCAGGAAAGTGGTTTTACCGCTGCCGCTTCCACCGAAAATCAGCCATGCGCCGCGCAGCTCCGGACGGCCGAAACTCGCCAAATACGGCCCATCAAAATCTGCCGTCTCGAACTGCGCCGCCAACACGTTTTTATTGCTTATTGCTCTGCCCATATTGCATTAAATCCTCTGTATTTTCTTATCTTTCAATATGACACCACGGAAGCCACAGGCTCGCACGACTTTGGCAAATGCACGGTGTTTGGACGCCACATCTTCGGCGGTGTCGCCGGTTATAGTTACTTCGATGAACCGAAGGCCCAAGCGTGTGCACGGTTTCACCGTAAAATCTACCGGCAAGCTGTTTTCAAGCCATTGTCCAAGCAGTGACGGCACCGCTTTCGCTTCCAGCCCCATACTGAATTTATAACTCATCATTTTGCTTCTTTTCTAAACCAACCTACGATATTTTTCACGAAGTCGCCCACGCAGTCCAAAAATTCCCCGAAGTCATTTGTATGCACTACCACGCGCACAATGGCCAGCGGCAAATAAATCACATACAATGCACAGACTGCTATCCCTGCAACGGCAAACGCCATTGTAGCAAGCACTTTGCTTAATGCTCTATTTTTCATAACGCACCTCCTTTCAGGGTCGCCCATACACTGCGCTTCACACGGCGAAGGTCGCCCTCACTTTCGTTTATAATCCTGTTAATCCCTTTGTTGTCATTCAGTCCGTTTGCGACACATACGGCCGCTATGTCCTCGCTGTTCAATACAGGCAGTTGCACGAACTTGCGACCGATGCGGCTGTATATTTCAGCATAGCCCTTGCGGTTCAATCTGACACCGCGTTCAATGCGCTTTTGCAGGAAACTGGTAGCGGTCAGGATTATTCCGCAGTGTCCCTCCAGCTGGTTATATAGACTGATAAAGAAATAAAGCACCTGGTCGGTCAGTTTGTCCGCTTCATCAAGGATTATAAGGGGTGCGTCCTTGCGTTTGAGGGTGTCCACTATATCGTCCATCATTTCGCTTACCGTTGTGCCGCTCACACTCACACCCATACACTTCAAGAGTTTGCCCATAAATGTGCGGCGGTTCCAGTACTCCGAACAGGTCAGGTGGTAAGCGTTAGCGTGTCCTGCGGCATAGTTCTTAATGGCTTCCGTCTTGCCGCACCCTGCTTCACCGGTAACGGCAAGCACCAGCGCATCTGTCTGGGCATTGGTCAGTGTGAATGTCATGCACTCGTAAGCCTTGGTGTTCACGACCTGCCACCCCTCCGGCTTTCCTCCTGTCTGTGCGGCTATCGTGCGCCACATTTCGTCGCTGATAGTGTCCCATGAGCCGGCAAGCACCTTGCTGATTGTGGCACTGCTTACACCGTTAAGGCTGTTTGCTGCTTTGTTCTGGCTTCCCTTTTGGTCGCAATATGAGCGCAGCTGCTCGCAAATCTGTTGTTTCTGTTCCTTTTGCATCGTTTATTTGTATTTAAGTTGTTGTTAAATCAGTATTTTAGAAAATTGAATAATCATCAGCGCGGTAGTCGCTTGTGTCAGTGGCCGCAGCACCTTGCGGAGTAACCGGGACTTCCACCGTTTTAACCTCTATGGCTTCAACCTCTGCCGCCGCAAGGCGTTTCATACTGCGCTGGTCCTTGTGCTGTCCTTTGCTGTCCGTAATCAACAGACGGTCTTCTATGCTGCCACGCAGTGCCGGTGTGTTCGCTATCAGTTGCTCGGTCCGCTGGTAGTTCAGCGCCATGCGTTCGGCTGTCTGCTGCTCCAGCTTCTTGTTGAACTCCTGCACACGTTCCAGCTGTTCATAGTCACCCGGCTTTCGGTCTGCAAGTGCCATAGGCTGCACGTACTTTTCTTTAAGCATATAGCGGCGTGTGCCGTTATCATTCACCGCCAGAATTTCGCTGAGGTCGTCAGGATCATATTTCACTGTCCAACGCTCTGCGGCGTGCTCGCGGAATGTCAGGTCGAAGCAGTCATAATCACGCTTGACACCTAAAATGGTCGGGCGCAGTCCGCAGCCCTCCAATGCGTTTTTGAAACCTGTTTCCTGTCCGAAGTTCAAGAGGTACTGTTCACGGCTCAACGGCAAACGGCGTTCTGGTGCCAAGCTGCCCATAAGCTCACGGAATTTGTCAACCTTGCACATTCTTTCCAGATACATTATTTCATCTATCTGCTTGCGCACGCCCTGCTCGTCGGGGAACTGGTGGCGCAGTTTGTTCAATGCCTCACTGTTCGGCTGTTTCTTTGGATCCGTGGTTACACCGTAGCCGCTCCAGTTGTTGAACCTGTTGCAAAATGTGGTGTTCAAGTAATTGAAGTATGCTTCTACTGGCTTCGCCTTGGCGTTCTTTACTCTTGCCGGGGTCAGTTTATCACCCATAACGGCATAAAGCGGCGACATGGCCTTAAATGCGTAATGGTCGCATTGTATCTGGTTGGACCGGAGCATTTCCCCGAACAGTTCCCGGCTGTGTACGGCTGCATTGCGCAAAGCCTCTTTTATCAGTTCCGGACATTCCTGCTTGCCGACTGCATAGCCTATCGGGTAATCAATGCAAGGGTCAAGCACTACGACTATGGTAAGGCGGTTTGTGTAAGTCGTTACATTTCCGCGCTTGGTCTGCTTGGTGTCCTGGTATAACAGCTCCACTGTCCAGCCGTCAAGCGTCCACATCAGGAATGGGGCGGTCGGACGGCTGCGCTTAACCTGCATTTCCTTGTTGTTCCGGAAGTTTGAAACGCCAAGACGACCGGCACTGACCACCACGTCCAGTTTTTCACGCCATACGCCTACGGCGGCCGGGGTAATCTCTTTCCACCCGATTTCACGCGCTGCGTGGTTGTAATAATCCGCTACACGCACATCAGTAAGGTTGTTATGGTGGCTCAGTATCGTGGCAAGCAAACTTTCCTGATCCTCAGTTACCACCTTGCCGGCATTATTGTTCTGGTACTTTCCGCTGATAAAACACTCATAGCCTTTCTCCAGATACTCGGAGAACTTCATTTGCAGACGGCGCGGGCTGCGTGGCAGGGAATGAGGGAAACGGTCTGCCAGATATTCAAGCGAATTGGCCGCCTTGCGCCAGAACTCGCCTAAGGGGGCGCGTTTACTGCCGCTCTTGCTGCGTTTGCTTTGGCAGTCCTCGATACAACGGCGAAAGGCATTCATAATGGCGCAGTTGTTGGCGAGTTCCACCTGCTTGACCTCCGGCAAGTTCCTGCCGTCTGAAAGTTTATAGCTCTGGTAGAACAACAGGGCTGCGCCGTCCGGCTCTATTGTGTCCAGAAACTCGCGGCTGTCCGCTTGTTCCTGCAAATCCGGGTAACGCTTGTAAACCTCCGTGCGCCATTTGAGCGGCAAACTGTCCACGACAAACAAGGCTGTACGCCCGTTGCCACCCCTTTGTACCTGCTGCACCTGTCCCTTACGTACCAGTGCTTTAAGGTTGGAAGTCGTTATTATGCGACCGGTCAGTTCCGCATGGCTGATACAAACTTGTCCGTTAATCGTCTCCATACTTACAAGCTTTCAGCGAACAGTTGGATTTCGGTAAGTTGTGCAAGGGGGATATTATCCCATTTGCCCACGCGTTCTCCTTTGCGGTTGTATACGACCACATTGCCGGTGTCCTTATCAGCTTCCAGCTTCACACCATTGTCAAAGTTCTGCAGCATTAGTCGCCGGCCGTCGGCCGTAACATTATGCAGGGTTTCACACTCCGGCAAGTGGTGCATCGGCTTGCCCTTATAATCTCTTACTGCCACATAGCGGATTTTACGCGCCAACAAAGAATCCTTGCGGTATGTCAGCGCCATATACACGAAAGTTTCTGTACACTTGAACAGTTTGGCCAACTTTGTCTTGTTGGCGGTTGTTACGTCGATGTAACGTCTTGATGCTGTTTCCATATCCTTTTACTTTATTATAAATCTGTGTTTTACTTGCCCACCTGCCCATTTTTTTGTACTTTTGACGGCTGTTAAGGTAGTAACACGTTGCAAAGATACAGAATTTCTGTAATACACAAAAATAAATTTCAGAAAATATGGAATTACACGAACGAATTATATCAAAAGACGAGATTAACAGCCGAGCCGTAGATGCCTTATTGGCAATAATTGCTAACGGTTTAGTAGCAACAAAAATGGATTTGGCAGAACGTTTAGGGGCAAAGCCTGCCAAATTTTCAGAAATTCTGAATTATCGAATGAAGGTAGGCATCGATATGGTTGCAAAAGTCTGTGATTGGTACGGGGTTGACCCATATTGGGTACTTATGGGACGCGGAAACCATATTTTTAGGGATCCAGATTTAGAGCTTGAACCATATCATATTGAGGACGGCAACAACTTGGACCGTCAATATCACACATCAAGAGAAGACATAAAAGGGGAACAGTTGGCGAAAGTATCGGTAAGCAAGCACAAAGAGGCCGAAGATAAACCAGAAATAACAGGAATCGCGGAACTATTCTACAATAAGACTTTGGAACAAGCAGAAGAAATAGGGCTGCTAAAAGCACGCATAAAAGAACTTGAGCAAAGACTGGAAAAAACTGCTGGCGATGCCAACATCGGAGGTACTGCAAATGTCGGATAATGGGGCTTGCACCGGCATTCACCATAGTGCCTCATAGTACGCCATTCAAGCCCTCAAAATAGTGTTTTTATGCTGTTTTACACCACTTTTGAAACCATTAAACGCATTATACACTGAAACACAACAACTTAAATAAACAATAAACCTATGATTTAATAGCTCAATTTTGGTATTAAAGGGGTATCTATCGCCCCAAAAACGCCCTTTTCAAAACAGATTTTGGCATTAAAGGGGGTTGAACATACCCACAAAAGTACCCCCAAGTGTATCCCCAACTATATCCCCAACCACATTTTTGAAAACAAAACGAGCAAAAGTTCACAGCCACTACCCTACCATTTCAGCCGTCAAAAATAACCTTATTCAGTCCCTATTTAATGCCTGATTAAACACCCATAAACACCCGGTATTATAGCAGCCAGGACAAACACGCGGAATGTTCCCCTGCCCTCCCCTACCCCAATCGGTACAAATAGCCGCAGAGAGCCCAGAAACCACGCATTTTGTGCCTTTCTGCCCTCTGACACTGGTACTCTTACCATATACGAAAAAGCGGCAGCAGTGAGCCATAAAAAGCCCTTTGCCACCGTTCAAATTAAAGCCGATTAAAGCTGTATTACCCCAGGATTAAACGCTCATTAAATGGTCGCGTTCAAAAATTAAAGCCAGATTGAAGCAAATTCAAGTTTTTGCACGTTTCGTTTTTCCAAGCCGGAGCATCAAACAAACCACAAACGCACACCATATCAGTACATTACAAGAATTTCAAGCACACAACCATTTGCTCACTTCGTTTTTATCCCCATAATCGATTATATACAAAAAAGAAGCACCTACATTTCTGTAAGTGCTTCTTCTCTGGTGGAGATAAAGAGATTCGAACTCTTGACCCTCTGCTTGCAAAGCAGATGCTCTACCAACTGAGCTATACCCCCATAACGTAGGCCCGCGCGGAGTTGAACCGCGGACCTCCACATTATCAGTGTGGCGCTCTAACCAACTGAGCTACGAGCCTATATATAAAGGAAGATAAGTACAAGGCTTTAAAAGTGCCTTGTTCACATTTAACCGCGAGCCTTAGCGTCAAAAGTTAAGCTCCAAAAAGGAGGTGTTCCAGCCACACCTTCCGGTACGGCTACCTTGTTACGAC
>ERZ808262.292-NODE-292-length-29915-cov-15.830944_pt1 | contig 29915 bp, 23 predicted proteins | sample MGYA00520895_ERZ808262 | MGnify/ENA primary metagenome ERZ808262 (study PRJEB31516, sample SAMN03275588) | gut metagenome | biome: mammalia-associated habitat; material: feces | host: Papio cynocephalus | place: Kenya | collected 2012-08-02 ... | reverse complement strand
TCAAAAGATGTAATTTCACTAGTAGAACTACTATCTAAACTAGAATTTGAATTATTTGAACAACTAGTAACAAGCGTTAACAAAAAAGTTATAATAGATATACTTTTTAATTTATTTACCATTAATAATTTTTTCCCTCCTAAAGCATTCTTTTATTTTATACATTCAATATCAACAACGCAATATTTAAATTGTAAAATTTAATTAATTATAAAACATAAAAATAAATTAACTAAATAAACAAAAAAGTAGGATAAAATCCTACTTATTTTTGATAAAACTTTCAATTTCTTCTTTAGTAAATAAGCAATTATCTTTACTATTTAAAGCTGTAAAACCATTATGGTTATAAACATCTTTTTTATTGTAAGTAATTTCATGTAAGAAATTATCTGTAAAACTACCATTAGCTTCTAAAAGAATCAATTGAGGAGCACAAGTATCCCATTCCTTAGTTCCTTCACCTAATGAATATGTAATTTCAGCTTTACCTTCAGCAATTAAACAAGCTTTTAATGCAGAACCTACATATTTAATTTCTTTAACTTTTTTGTTACTTTTTACCGCTTCTAAAAAAGACATATTTTTATGATGTGCAGAATTTAAAACAATTAAATCATTTACCTTATGTGAAACATTTAATCTTTTTATCATCTTATTAGGACTAAAAACATAAGAACCTTTTTTATAAACAGCAAAATAGATATCAAATTTAGCAGGAATAGAAACAACACTAACTACTGGTTTACCATTTTCTACTAAAGCAATGTTTGTAGCAAACATATCATCTTTAGAAACAAAATCTTTAGTCCCATCTAATGGATCTACTATAAAAACTTTTTCTTTTTCTAAACGAGATAAATCATCTTTATCTTCTTCGGATAAAAAACCATAATTTGGAAATTCTTTAGTTAATAAACTTCTAATAATCTTATCAGAAGCAAAATCAGCTGTAGTTACTGGTGAATTATCATTTTTAATTTCAACATCAAAACCCGCTTTATAAATTTCCATTATTTTCTTACTAGAAGCTTTAGCCGCTTCAAGCATAACCTTAAGTTCTTTACTATAAGGAGCAAAAGAAGAGAAAAGAGCATTTTCACATTCTTCAATAACTTCTTCTTTCCTATTATAAGAAGATAAAGTACAACCAGAAGCATTTAAATGTCCACCACCTGTAAAATGAGCGGCAATCTTTTGAACATCGATATTACCTATAGATCTAAATTCGCAAAAAGCTTTTCCATCTTCTGTTTCAGCAATGATAACAGAAATTCTACTTGCTTGAATTCTTCCAATAGAATTAACAAATAAAGCACAAGAATGTGGATTATAACCATATTCTTTACTTACATTAAAAGGTATAAAACAATAAGAAACACCTAAATCAGTCTTTTGATAATGAGTATATAAATATCCTAAGAATTTAATTGATTGTTCACTAACCCTATTAACAGCTTCATAAATTTCATTAGTTTGGGCACCATCTTCAATTAAATGAAGACCAATTTTAGCTGATTCTTTAGTTGAATATAAAAAACGATTAGTATCAGTAGTAAAACCATAATACAAAACATTACAAGCCATTAAAGGTAACTTTGTAAATTTAGTATAAAAAATCTTAGCTATAATTTCACAAGCTGAAGAAGCCTCATCTTCAACAATTTCAAGCCCACCAAAATTTTCTTTAAAAATATGATGATCAATTTTAATGATTCCTAAATTAGGTAAAGTAAATGCCCTTTTATCACCACATCTTGCTTTATCAGGTAAATCACATGTAATTACTAAAGAATTTTTAATTACATCATCAGAAACAATATCTGCATATGGGAAAAAAGAAGGTAACTTAGAAATATCAGTACCTATAACATATATATTCTTATTAGGATACAAAGCTTTTAAACAAAGCTTTAAACCCTCTGTAGAACCATAACAATCACCATCTGGAAAAACATGGCCAAAAATACAAATTGAATTATATTTTTCAACTGTATTAAAAAACTCAAGATATTTTTTATTTTCCATAATTTTATTGATCTAATTCGTCTTTTAATTCTTCTTTATCTTCAGAATTAGAGTCATCAGATGAATCAAAGTTATTATTATCCTCATCTTCACCTAATTCTTTTTCAGTATCTTCGCTTTCAGAATTATCTTCATCAGAGTAGTCATCATTATAAGCATCATTCATATCAATATGAACCTTATCATAACTTACTCTACTTCTTAAATCCCAGAAGTTATTTGAAAGAACAACAAATCTACCATCTAAAGATAAGTTAGTGTAGAATTGAGCAATTTTACTTTTAAGTTCACTATCAGTAAAACCTAATTTTTCTCCTACCTTTTTAGCTAATTCATTAAAAGAAAGTGGGGTTTTAGATTCATTTAATAAATTAAAAGCTTCAGTAAGCATTGATGATTTAACCATATAATATTTTCTCCTTTTTCTTTACATATGATTTGGAGCAGAAACTCCAATTAAATTTAAGGCATCCTTTAAAACTATTTGACTAGCTTTAACTAGACTTAAACGAGCTTGAGTAAGCGCTAAATTCTCTGAATCAAGAATACGGCATTTAGTATAAAATTCGTTTATAGCACCTGCTAATTCTCTCACATAGATTGTAATTTTACAAGGCTGCATTGTCAATGCAGAATCTTTAATAGCTAACTTATATTCTTCTAATTTTTTACAAAGATTTAACTCAGATTCATCTTTTAATAAAGAATAATCACTAGAAAGAATAAAATTATTTTTACTAGCCATTTCTAAAATTGTGCATAATCTAGCATGAGCATATTGACAATAATAGACAGGATTAGTTGAAGACATACTTTTTGCTAAATCTAAATTAAAGTCAAGATGCTGAGAATTTGCTCTACTTACAAAGAAAAATCTAACACCATCAACGCCGACTTCTTCACAAAGTTCCTTTAATGAAACAGCGTTTCCAGTTCTTTTAGACATTTTAAATTCTTGTCCATCTTTAAAAAGTCTAACCATTTGAACTAAATCAATACTTAAATTATCAGGATTATAACCCAAAGACTTTAAAGCAGATTTCAATCTTATAACATAGCCATGATGATCAGCACCAAAAAGATCAATTAAATATTCAAAACCACGATCAAACTTATCCTTATGATAAGCAATATCAGGAAGTAAATAAGTATATGAACCATCATTTTTGATAATTACTCTATCCTTATCATCTCCATCTTTAGTAGTATTTAGAAAAATAGCACCATCTTTTTCATATAAATATGGTTTTAGTTCTTTTAAAACTTCTTCTACTTTATGAGCTTTTCTTATTGCCTTTTCAGAAGTAAAAACATCAAACTCTACTCTAAAATTCTTTAAATCCTTTTTAATATTATTTAAGGCTAATTCAATTCCTTTTTCTTTAAAAAATTCTAAATCATTAGTTTGAACATATTTATCCCCATATTCATCTTTTAGTTTTTTGGCAAAAGAGACAATATCCTCACCATGATAGCCATTATCAGGAACCTTAGCATCAATATTAAATTCTTGTAAATATCTAGCTTGTAAAGATTTAGCTAAATTATCTATTTGATTACCAGCATCATTAACATAATATTCTCTAGTAACATTATATCCAGCCTTTTTTAAAATACGTGCTAATGAATCACCAATAGCTGCTCCTCTTGCGTGACCTAAATGTAAAGCACCAGTGGGGTTAGCAGAAACATATTCAAGTAAAGTTTTCTTATTTTGACCTAAGGTAAGATTAGCAAAATTTTCATTATTTTTTAAAACTTCATCAATGACAGAAACAATATTTTTAGAAGCGAGAAAAAAGTTAATAAAACCCGGTCCAGCAACTTCAACTTTATCTACTTCAGGTAAAGAAAATTTTGAACAAATATCCTTAGCTATTTCCAAACCTTTTTTATGAAGTTTCCCTTGTAATCTTAAAGCAAGATTACTAGCAAAATCACCATGTTCCTTAACTTTAGAATTAGAAAGTTCAATTTCTGATAGGGATATACTTATACCCATAGAAGACACAATATTTGTAAGTTCTTTTTTAATTTTTTCTTCAATTGACATATATTAACTCCTTTTTATTAATAATTTAATTTTACTAAGTTCATTATAACTATCATCGACTAAATGATATGATAGTTTAACTTTTTCTTTATTAAAATTAAGTTCATCTACTATTAAATTATAACTGCTTTTTTTAGAATTATATTTTTTTAATTCAATAGTTTGTCTTCCTAATTCATGATTTCTTAAGACAAAATTTATTTTTAATTCCTCATCTTCTTTATAACCTATTAATCCATAACTGGTTTTCTTTAGAATAACTCTTCCCAGCTTTTGATCATCTAAATAAACAGTATCTAAAGTGATCTGACCACTTTGATAAGAATATTCTTTATTATTTACTAAATCAATTAAGGTAAAAGCCATATTATTTATTCTAACAAAGTTCAATAATTTAATTAATCTTTTTAATTAAAATTGTTGCAAAACAGGAAACAGCTTTGTTTTGTCCTAACGAATCCATTTTTTCATTAGTCATAGCTTTTAATGAAATTTGATCAAATTCTATATTTAAAAGCTTTGAAATATTTACTCTAATTTCATCTATATAAGTTTTAAGCTTAGGTTTTTCTAAAATAATAGAAAGATCAATATTATTAATCTCATATCCTTTTTCTTTTAACTTATCAAATGTAAATAAAAGAATTTTAGAAGAATCCATATTTAAATACTTATCATCTTCTGGAGGGAAAAACTTTCCTAAATCACCTAAAGCCAAGCTTCCTAAAATAGCTTCAGATAAAGCATGAAAAACTACATCACCATCAGAATGAGCAATGACTTTATATGGACATTTAATATATATCCCACCTAATTTAAAACCTCCACCTTCAACTAATTGGTGAATATCATAAGATGAACCAATTCTATATAATAAATTAGACATATTACTTAGTTACATTAAACTTGATGAACAATATATCACCATCTTTTACAAGATAGTCTTTACCGACAGTTTCAATTTTTCCTTCTTTTCTCAAATTAGCTTCAGTTAAATATTTATCAATATCATTAAAAGAATAAACTTCAGCCTTAATAAATCCCTTTTGCAAATCAGTATGAATTTCACCTGCACACATTGGAGCAGTCCATCCATCTTTAAAAGTCCAGGCACGAACCTCATCTTCGCCACAAGTAAAGAAGGTCTTTAAACCTAATAAATCATAACTAGCCTTTGCTAATTTATCTAAACCTGATAAATTGGTTCCAAGCATTTTCAAATATTCTAATCTTTCTTTTTCACTTAAAGGAGCAAGTTCAGCTTCAACTTTTGCAGAAATAGGTATAGCTAAACAATTGTGTTTTTTAGCATATTCACTAACTAATGGAAAATACTTATCATTATCAGGATCACCATATTCATCCTCTGAAACATTTCCAACATAAATACATGGTTTTAAAGAAAGTAAATTCAATGGTTTTAATAAAGCTTTTTCTTCATTAGAAAGATTTAAATCTCTAGCAGATATTCCATTATTTAAAGAAGGTAAAATTCTATTAAGTAAATCTAATTCAGCAATTGCTTCCTTATCCTTTTGTAATTTAGCCTTTTTAGTAGTCTTTTCCATATGAGAATTAATGGTTTCAATATCTGCCATAATTAATTCATATTCTATAGTAGTAATATCTCTTATAGGGTCAATTGTATTTTCAACATGGATAATATTAGGATCATCAAAGCAACGGACAACATGAATAATAGCATCACAATTTCTAATATTACCTAAGAATTTATTCCCCAAGCCTTCTCCTCTAGATGCGCCTTTTACTAAACCAGCAATATCAGTAAATTCAAAAGTTGCTCTCACTTTACTTTTGGGTTTAAAAAGCTCAACCAAACGATCAAAACGTGGATCCTTAACCTCAACAATACCAGAATTAGGATTAATAGTAGCAAAAGGATAATTTTCAGCAATAACATGAGAATTAGTAATTGCATTAAATAATGTAGATTTACCAACATTAGGTAAACCAACTATACCAGCTTTTAATGACATATATAAATCTCCTCCACAATAAACAAGTGCCATAAAATTTTAGCACTTTCTAAAGCATAAAAAAACCCCACAATGAAGTGAGGAAATTTACTTTTTTAAATTTTTATTCAGCTTTTTGGCTATTTGCTGGATGATTAGATTTAACAATATGAACATGATTAGCTCTTAAACCACGATCAGATTGTTCTTCATCGAATTCAACTTCATCGCCTTCATGAGCAGTTTTATAGCCACTCATTTCAATTGCAGAATAGTGGAAAAAGACATCTTTCTTACTTTCATCAGTAATGAAACCGTATCCTTTTTCCTTGTTAAACATCTTAACAGTACCTTTCATAGAATACCCTTTCTTCATTCAAGCCAAAAAGCAATAACACTATAAATTGGACCTGAACAAGTAGTATTTTATCATACTTTTTAATATGTAATAAAAATTTTGATAAAAAATGTTCAAAAAATTACTTTAAATAAATTTTTTCTTAATTTGAAAATAAGACAATAGAAACGAAGCCAAAGAAATAAAAGATACTAAAATTAAATTTATAAAATAAATTTGGAAATGAAACCCACTAGCGATACCCAATAATTGACTTAATTGCTTACTAAAAAGAATATTAGAAATAAACAATGTGAAAGAAGAGCTTATAAAGGCAAGTAAAGACATTGTAACAATTAAAAAACAATAATACTTAAAAACATCTTTAAAACTATAGCCTAAAAAACGCATTAAATAAATTTTTTCTTGATCTTCTTTAATAAAAAGAAAACTAACTAAAGTAAGTAAAAAACCGGCAATTAAAGAAGTAAATACAACAAATGAATAAAGGAAAATAGAAATATAATTTAAAACTTCCTTTACACCATTTTCTAAGCTGACAATTGGCATTTGAAAAGAGTAATCAGAAAAATTAACTTTTAAAATTTCAATTAAATCATTTAATGGGAAATCCTTTTCAAAATTAATAACTACTCTATTCTTAATAAAAGTATTTAAATCTAAATTAAATTGCTCTTTACCTAGGTATGTTAAAAAATAAGGTTCATGGTATATCTTATTTTTTTCATCTTCTATAACACCACAAATTTTAACTTCTGCTTCATTAAAAATATTTTTATACGAAGAACCTATATATTTAACTTCACTTAAACAACTTAAATATAGATTTTGATTAATAGCTGAATAAGAATCATTAAATAATTTCTTAGCTAAATTTGATGAAATCACAACCTCATTATAATTTTTAGGTGCATCTCCAATTAAAAAATCACATTTTTTAACAATACTTTGAAAAATTAGAGGGTTACTTGAAGTATTAGACAAATCACCCATCACAACATTTTCATCATAAGTAATAGTAGAACCTTGAAAACCTTCTAAATCAAATTGTGCTTGATAATTATAATCAGCAATTTTATTTAAATGCTCCTTATTAGAAGAAACATATATAGGTTTTAAAAATCCAGAAACTAAACCTTCATCAGAAATATAATAAAAACTATCAGAATAATAATAAGAATCAATATATTCTAAATACTGTTCAATCATTTTATAAATATCACTAATTTCAATACTTTCTAAATAATCATCATAAACAAGATATCTATTATGGGTAAGATTATTATCATTTTGAAAATAAAAGCTTTGTTTATCTTTCAATGGAAATATAATTTGGTCTTTAAAAAGTTCATCCTTTTCAAATAAAGTTAAAAATTCCTCTTTCTTTTCCTTTTTCACTAATAAAATGTAACTTTTAAAAGTAACCCAAGGTTCATATGGAGTAAAGGCCAAATTAGTATAAGTTTTAAAACACATTTGCTTTTCTAAAAAATATTCTGCAAAAAACATATTGTTATGAATTATCTTACTCTTTTCCATAAAAAATATTTTTTTAACAGAAAAAAGATTTTCTAATGAGTAGTTAATATTAAGATTCTCAATATCAAGGTGAATAACTAAATCATTATGTTTTAAATAATCATTAATACTTTCAAAAATATCATTTTTTATTGGAATAGAATAAAAATTTAATAAACTTATAGCTTCTTGTCCTGTTAAACCTAAAATAATATCGTTATAATCTAATTCTTTTTCGAAATTTAAATTGATTTCTTTACTATATGTAAATTCAAGAAACGAACGACATGATAATGAATTAATTAAAAACTCCTTATTTCCTTTACTAAAATAAACCTTATTCTTATCTCTAAAAGTATCTTCAATATTAAAATCATAAAAAGTTGAAATACCATCTAAATATGGTAAATACCTGTTATATATATTTTTAACTTTACTTAATTTACTGCTTTGATAATATGCATCATTTAAAATATTCTCCTGTTTAGTAATAAGCAAAGTACTATTAGTAAAAGAAGAATTTAAAAAATTAGTAAACGAAGATGAAATAGATGAAGTTAAAAGAAGAATTAAGCCTAGTGAAATTAAAGCTAAACTTGTGGCAAAGCTAGTAAATAAAAAATGCTTTCTTTTTACAATAATATTTTTTATAACTCTTTTTAAAAGAAACTTAATTGAAGCTTTTTTAGTCTTAATTTTGGAAAAATAATTTTCTTTACTTTTAAAGTTTCCTTCATAAATATTATTAATTTTTCCATCGACAAGTTTAATAATTTTTTTATAACTTATAATATCGCTAGTATTATGTGTGATAATAATTACTAATTTATTTATAGCAATTTTTTCAAAATATTCAGTTAATCTTTTTCTTAATAACTCATCTAATGGTCCTAATGGTTCATCTAATATTAAAATAGGCGTATCTTTTAATAAAACCCTACCTAAAGATGCACGTTTTAATTCACCACCAGATAGATCTTTTAATTTATGATTTAAAAGTGAGCTTAGTACTAGTAAATTTGAAATGTTAAAAATTAAATTCTCTTTTTCTAAAATGCTTAAGTCATAAGTTTCTAATACTAAGAGAAAATTATCCTTAAGTGTTAATTGCTCTTCAAAAACATCATTTTGTAAAAGAACTGATAATTCAGAATGAAGATAAGTTGTTGTCTCCTTATAATCTTTTTCTTTTAATTCTTTTTTATTTACTAATATATTTCCAGAATAGTTTTTTATTAAATTAGATAATAAATAAAATAAAGTTGACTTACCTGAACCTGATTCTCCAATAATATAATAAAGCCCAGTATTTTCAAAAGTAAAATTTATATTATCTAATGCTTTTCTTTTACTATTTTTATATTGAAAACTTAAATTTGATATCTCAATCATTTTTATTCACCTTTTAAAGATAAAATTAACTCATTAGAATAGAGCTTTTTTGTAGGAAAATATGTCGCTAAATAAACAAAAATATAATTAAAAACTATAAGTAAAAACAAAGAAAGAAAATTCATTCTTTTACTAAATATTTCAGGATAAGAATAACTTTTTAAAACAAAATTTCCTAAACATGAAAGACAAAAATTAAATAACAAACTTAAAACAAACAATGTCACATATATAATAAAAGCTTGTCCATATGCTAATGAAAAAAACGTTTTCTTATTAATATGAAAAGAAAGATATATACCTAACTCAATTTTCTTTTCATTAAATAAATTTTCAATAACAACTAATTCTAAGAAAAATGAAGCAATTAAAGCTAATGTTAAAAAAATTATAACCAAAGATGATAAAGATTCTAGAATTTGAACAACTGCATTAGTATTTTCTAAGCTTATACTTGTCAAAACATATTTGTCTAAATTGTTTGATTTTAAAAATTCATCTACCTTTAATGGATCAATAAAATGAATAACACTTTTAAAAGAAGTTAATTTATCATCTAAGGAAGAATATAAAGATAATCTACTTTTTAAATCAACATTAAAGTTTAAATAATTTGATAAATTAGTTAACTTAGATTTATATAGAAATTCACTAACAAACGGATAAGAATAATAAATACATGGTCTTGAGATAAAACCTTTTTCAGCATTTAGCCCAACGATAGTAACATTAAAATTAAAATTTAAGAAATCTTTAATAACTTCTCCTGCAATATTTGTCTCAATTTCTGTAGAAAAATTTAAACTAATAGATTTATTTAAAATATCATTATCTGGAAAATTATCTACAAAAGCCTTATTTACTACAACCTCTAAATGATTATGTGGTATTCTACCAGTTAAAAGCTTATTTTCTTGAGGAAAAGAGGGTGAGAATGAAGATTCTTTTAAATACTGTCCTTGATATTTACCTTTAACTAAATTTGGAAGAAAATAATCAAAGGATGGATATACTTCTAAATTAGAAAAACTATTTTTTAATAAATTCGTGCTTTCATCTGAGAGCTTTACTAGCTTATTAAGTTTTAATTCTTGTCCAGGAATTTCATAAATCTTTTTCTCTTGCATTGTAAAAACATCATAGTCAAAATTGGTTTTTCCTAAATTAACTAAAACATCTTTTCCAGTATCTGATATAGTAAGACTTATAGTAATTAATCCAAAAGCTAAAGCTGAAAAAAACAAAGAAAAGAAAGCTTTTAATTTTTTCTTTTTTAAAAATGAATAAGAAAGCTTTAAAGAAGATAAAAACTTGACTCTTGTTTTTTCTCTTTTACTTATATTACTTATTTTACCTTTATTAATTTTACCTTTAGCAACTATTAATTTTTGATTTTTAATATTTAAAATTACATCAGAATATAATTCAGCTAATTCTCTATTATGGGTTACTAAAATTATTAAACGATTTTTTGCAAAGCTTTTTATAAGCTTCAAAATTTTATGAGAATTTTCAACGTCTAAAGCCCCTGTTGGTTCATCTAAAAGTAAAACTTTACTTCCTTTGATTAATCCACGAGCTAAACTTACTCTACTTTTTTGACCACCAGAAAGTTCTGTGACATTTTTATTTTTAAATTCTAAAAGTCCAATGTCATTTAATAACTTATTTACTTTAGTTTCAATTTCTTTTTTGTCTTTTCCAATTAAGATTAAAGGAAGAGAAATATTATCAAAAACATTTAAATGTTCTATTAAATGATAATTTTGAAAAACAAAACCAATTTCATCCAAATTAAAATCTCTAATAATTTCTCCTTCATAGTTTTTTAAATAATTAGCTATCAAATTTAAAATGCTAGATTTTCCTGAACCTGATTCAGATAAAATGGAAACTAACCCTGTATTAGGAAAAGTAAAATTAATATTAGAAAAAAGATTTGGTTGACCTTCATAACCAAAACTAAAATTTTTAAATTCTAAATACGCCATCACCTAATATATAGGCAAAATATTTATGCAATTTATAAATTAAAAGCAAGTTTCAAAGCATTTTCAATAACTGAAACAATAGTAATCGGTCCAACACCCTTAGGAACAGGAGCAAATTCTTTTACATCTGGGGTAAAACCTAAATCACCTAGACCATCTTCTAAATACCCACAATCAATAACAATTTGCTCTTTAGTAAAGTCTTCTTCCTTTAAAAGTCCCCTTCTACCAGTACAAGAAATAACAATATCAGCTTCTTTTACTTTTAAAATCAGTTCTTTAGAATTTACTTTTGAATGAAGGATACTAACTAAGCCATCAAGTTTTAACATCATTAAAGCTATAGGAAGACCAACATTTAAGGAACGTCCAATTACTACAACCTTTTTTCCAATTACAGGAATTTTATAATATTTAATTAGTTCATAAACAGCCTTAGAAGTTCCAGGTAAATAATTCAAATTTCCTTTTAATAAATGACCTAAATTAGCACTAGTTAACATATCAGGATCCTTTTTAGGGTCAATCATTTCCATAAGTTTATTTTCATTTTCAACCTTCAATGGGCGAGATAAAATGATAGTAGAGTCTTGCAATTTATTAATTTTATCTATTTCTTCTTTAGCTTGAATAAAACTGTTAATAAAAATAATTTTAGCATTTAGATTAATAGAAGAGACAGTTTTTTCAATCATTTTGGCATAAGTTAAAGCACTTATTTCTTTTTCATTAACTAAAATATAAAAAGTAAGCTTTGGATGATTTTCTACTATTTTATTGATTCTTGTTAAAATTTCTTTTTTAACATTTATACCTAAAAGTTCTCTCATATTATTCACTCATTTTTACAGCATTAGGGACCTTAGGAAGACCAGGCATTAACATAACAGAGCCAGTTAAAGGAATTATAAATTTAGCACCACAGGAAATTTCTATTTTAGAAATATTAATAGTAAAGTCATTAGGAGCATTTAATAAAGTTGGATCATCAGAAAATGAATTAGGTGTTTTAGCCATACAAATATAAAAGTTTTCATGATGATTATTTTTTATTTCTTCTAAAGTTTTAAGAGCTTGTTGGGAATAAGAAACGTTTTTAGCACGATAAATTTCTTTACAAATTCTTTCAATTTTAGTTTTAACTTCTTCATCTTTATTATAAAGAGGATGAAAATTAGTTAAATTGTTATCCAAAGCATTCAAAACTTTTTTTCCTATATCAAAGCTTCCTTTTACACCATCTTTAAAAGCAGTATTTAAGGCGTATTTAATGTTATTTTCCTTTAAGAAATTTTCTAAAAATTCAATTTCTTTTGGACTATCAGTTTCAAATTCATTTATATTTATTACACAATCTACACGAAATTTAGTTATGTTCTCTAAATGTCTCAACATATTAGGAAGACCAGCTTTTAAACTTTCTAAATCTTCTTTATTTAAGTCTTCATATTTTTGTCCACCATGTAACTTTAAGGCACGTATTGTAACAACTAAAACTGCTAAACTAGGAGTTAATTCCCCTTCTTGACATAAAATATCAAAGAATTTTTCAGCACCTAAATCAGCACCAAAACCAGCTTCTGTTACAACGTAATCTGCATTATTTAAAGCAGTTTTTAAAGCAATTAAAGAATTACACCCATGAGCAATATTTGCAAAAGGACCACCATGAATTAAACAAGGATTATTAAAAGAAGTTTGAACTAAATTTGGGTATAATGCTAACTTTACTAATTTATATATAGCGTTAGAAATTTCTAAATCCTTTACAAAAACTTCTTTATTATCATATGTATAACCAATTAAAATATTATCAACTCGCTTTTTAAAATCTTCAGCATCTTTAGCTAAACAAAAAATTGCCATTAACTCATGTGCAGAAGTAATTACAAATCCATCTTTTCTTTCAATACCATTTAATGGCTTACCAGTTTTTTTAGAAATCTTACCTTGCCCAATTGTTATTTCTCTTAAGCTACGATCATTCATATCTATACATCTTTTATATACAATACGATTCGGATCTAAATTCAAATTATTATTTTGAAACAATGAATTATCAAGACATGCCGCTATTAAATTAACTGCTGAAGTTATCGCATCAAAATCACCATTAAAATGCAAATTAATATCTTCTTCTGGTTCAACATTAACTTTTCCCCCGCCAGTAGCTCCCCCTTTCAAGCCAAAATAAGGACCTAAAGATGGTTCTCTTAAACAAAGTATAGTTTTTTTACCTAAATAATTTAAACTATCAGCTAAACTAATTGCTGTTGTAGTTTTTCCTTCACCTGCTTTAGTTGGAGTAATAGCAGTTACTAAAATCAGCTTGCCTTTATTTTTTTTCTCATGCAATTTAGAAATAATTTTTGCCTTATAAGGACCATAAAGATATAAATCTTCACTTTTTAAATCTATTTTTTTAGCAATACTAGTTATCTTTTTTAACTTCATGAGGTATCCTCCTATATAAATAATAATTTTAATCTTCAAAAATTTTTAAAAAATAAGAAAGCATACATAAGCCTTGACTATTAGGACTAATAACATTACTTCCAACAAATTTAGTATATCTTTTTTGAGGAACTTCTGTTGAGTATGTAACAACAATCTTTTCTAAATTATTAAATCCTTTTTCTTTTAAAGATAATTTAAATTTTTTAGCTAATGGTTCACCGGTATTATTTAAGTTACCTACTCTAAAGCAATTAGCTTGTGTTCTTAAACCTGAACCTGTTGCTGATATAAATTTAACATTTTTTTCTAAACATTTTAAAACTAGATCAACTTTACTTTTAACATCATCAATACAATCAAAAACAAAATCGAAATTTGATGAAATTAATTCTGTTGAAAAGTTTTGTTTTAAAGCATTAATATTTGCCAAAGGATCTAATTTTAATAAATGATTTTTGCAAGCATCAACTTTAGCTAAATTAATATCATTATAATCATACATTATTTGCCTATTTAAATTAGATGTTTCTACAATATCTTTATCAACTATAGTTAAATTTTTTATTCCTAAACGAATCAATCCGTTAGCGATAATAGAGCCTACTCCCCCTATTCCAACTAATAAAATAGAAGAATTTTCAATTCTATTTAAAACTTTTGGTTTTATAGAATACTTGTTTCTTAATCTTCTTATAACATCATAAGTTATATATTTTTCAATTTCTTCTGGTTTTAACGTAATTAAATTGGGAAATTGGTGTCTTAAAAAAGTTCTTTGCTTTTTAGCATATTGTCTTGTAGCTAATTTAACATCATCTTTAATTTCTTCTTCTGACTTATTTTCTTTTAAACCTTCTATTACTTCTTTATAACCAATAGCTTTAAAAGCATGAAGAGAAGGATTAAATTTTGTAATTAAGTCTTTTACTTCAGAAATTAATCCATTTTTAAACATTTCTTCTACTCTTAAATTAATATTTTGTAAATTAGTTTCTTTATCAATATCAATATTAAAAAACATAACAGGATATAATGGCTTATCTTGATTTTGAGAAATCAAATTAGCTCTTGAATTACCGCCTTTAGCTAGCCTAATTGCACCTATTACTCTCCTAAGATTATTTTTATCAATTATTTGAAAAGTTTCAGGGTCTTCTTTTTCCAATATTCCTAATAATTCTTCTTTACTTTTAGTTTCTAAATCATCCTCTTTTTGAATGTTTTTTGGGAAAATATAATTAAATAAAAGAGCCTTAACATATAAAAATGTTCCGCCTACTACTATTACATCTTTTCCTTCATTAAGACACTTTTCTAATATAGCCCTAGCTTTTTCTTGATATAAGGAAACAGAGACTTCTTCTAAAACTGAAGTATCATCAATTAAAGAATAAGTAAGACCATTTAATTCTTCTTTACTAGGCTTAGCAGAGCCTATATTTAATTCCTTATAAATTTGAAAAGCATCTGCCCCAATTAAAGGTAAATCTAAATTACGAGCTAATTTATTAGCTAAACTTGATTTCCCAGAAGCTGTAGTACCTAATATACAATAAATCATCAAAAACCCGTCCTTTTAAAAAGCTTTTCAATATCATATTTAGAAATTTTAATAACAGTAGGTCTTCCATGAGGACAATTTAAAGGATTATGACATTTACTAAGTTGAGAAATTAAACTAAACATTTCTTCTTTAGATAAAACTCTATTGGCCTTAATTGACATTTTGCAAGCTTTAGTAGCAATTGCTAATCTTTTAATAGCTTTTAAATCAATTTGTTTATCTAATAAAGCTTGATTAATAATTTCTCTAACATCACTAATTTCTTCTTCCCCTTGTAAAACATCAGGAAGCTCATCAACTTTAATAGAAGAAGGCCCAAAAAGACTAGTAAAAATACCAATCTTTTTTAATAAATCAATATGTTCTTGATTATAATTAACTTTTAAAGCAGGAGTTAAATCAACTACAATAGGAAATAATGGAGTAACTAAAGTAGGTTCTTTATTAAATTGAGCTTCACACTTTTCAAAATTAATTCTTTCAGCTGCCGCATGCTGATCAATTAAGTAAAGACCATCAAGAGAATCGCACACAATATAAGTCTCTAAAACTTGACCAACAGGAATTAATTTAGGAAAATTTTCACTTACCGCAGTTACCGGTTTAACTTCTTCCTCACCTTTAAATACTGAATTAGAATCTTTAAAAGTAATTTCTTCTTTATAAGTATCTTTTTCTTCATTATCAAAAGCGTCAAATAAAGAAGGTTGATTATCTTCTTTATTTTCAATAGATTTATTAGCTATTATATTTTCCTCATTATAAGCTGGTTTAGAAATAATTTTTTCTTCTAATTTATTTGCTAAAGTCACATTCACTTCAGGAATTTTTACTTCATCAAAATTATTTTTTGTTTTACTTAAAGCAATTAAACAAGCTTTATTAGTTCCACTAGATAAACTATCTTCACAAGAAAGTCTTACTTCTTTTTTAGTAGGATGAACATTAACATCAACTAAAGAATAATCAACTTCGTAACGAATAAATGTTAAAGGATAACGATTAGGTGGCAAATAATCTTTATAAGCATCAATAATAGCTTTTTGCACCTTTCCCATATAAACATAACGATTATTTAAAAAAGTTAAGATTCCATAGCGGTTAGAATATGAAAAAGAAGGATGCACTATATACCCATCTCCTTTAAATCCATCACCTACTAAGTTAAAAGGTAAACAATTTTTTGCAATTTCGTTTCCATAAATTGAAGCGATTGTTTCTAAAAAATTACCTCTTCCAGTAGTTTTTAAAACTTCTTTTTTATCAACTATTAAAGAAAATCTTATTTCAGGAAAACCCAAAGCCAAATGCTGAACAGTTTCAATACATGAAGCAATTTCCGTCTTATCAGATTTTAAATATTTTAAACGAGCAGGAGTATTAAAAAACAATTCTCTTATTTCAAAAGTCGTTCCCTTCCTTAGCATAGAAGGTTTAACTTGTAATTCACTATCAGGTTCAGAAATAACCTCACTTCCTTCCACCCCATTACTAGTTTCCATTTTTACATGTGAAATAGAAGCAATAGAAGGAATGGCTTCGCCACGAAAACCTAAAGTAGTAATTCTTGGTAAATCATAAATAGACTTAACCTTACTTGAGGCGTGTCTTTTAAAAGCTAATTGAGCATCAAGATGATCCATTCCCTCACCATCATCTTTTACTGAAATAAGATTTTTACCGGCATTTTCAATAATAATTAAAATATTTTTTGCTTTAGCATCAATTGAATTTTCTACTAACTCTTTAATAACTGAAGAAGGTCTTTCAATAACTTCTCCAGCAGCAATCATATTTGCTAAAGTTGTAGACATAACTTGAATTTTAGACATTTTATTTCACCTTCTTTTTAAGTTCATATAAAAGATTTAAAGCCTCTAATGGTGATAAAGTTAAAGGATCAATAGTTTTTAATTTATCAATAATTTCTTGGTTTTTATCTACTAAAGTAACTTCTTTTTTTATAGGAGTTTGGCAAATAGAAGCAAAATTAATTTTTTGATTTTCTAACTCAGCTAAAATTTCTTTAGCACGTGAAATCACTTCATCTGGTAAACCAGCTAATTTAGCAACATTAATACCATATGACTTATCCATAGCTCCTTTTTCAACTTTGTATAAAAAAGTAATTTCACCATCTTTTTCTAAAACAGCAACATGGACATTTTCAACACCTTTCAAAGTAGAAACTAATTTTGTAATTTCATGATAGTGAGTTGAAAATAATGTTTTAGCACCAATTTTTGCTAAATTGTATTCAATAATAGCTTGAGCCAAAGCCATACCATCATAAGTAGCAGTACCTCTACCTATTTCATCAAAAAGTAAAAGAGAATTATTAGTAGCATTTTGTAAAGCTCTATTGGTTTCACTCATTTCAACCATGAATGTAGATTCACCTTTAATTAAATCGTCACTTGCCCCTATACGTGTAAAAATCGCATCAAAAACAAACAAATTAGCTTTACTAGCTGGTACATAACAACCAAGCTGAGCCATAATAACAATCAAGGCTAATTCACGCATATAAGTTGATTTACCACCCATATTTGGTCCTGTAATTACTAAAACATCTAAATCAGAACCCATAATATAATCATTAGAAACAAACTGCTTTAAAGGCATAACCTTTTCAATTACAGGATGGCGAGCTTCTTTAATTTCAACTTTTCTTTCATTATTAAAAGTCGGTCTAATATAATTATTTTCGCTAGAAACCAAAGCCAAAGAAACCAAGAAATCTAATTTAGCAATACCTGTTGCTAAATTTTGAATTTTTAATGTCCAAGTTTTTACATATTCTCTAAGCTTTTGAAACATTTTATATTCCATATCTAATCTAGCTTCTTGAGCATGTAAAATTTGAGATTCAACATTTTTTAATTCTTCTGTAATAAATCTTTCCCCAGAAGTCATGGTTTGCTTACGAATATAGTTATATTCAGGCTTAACCAAATTTAATTGACCATTAGAAATTTCAATATAGTAACCAAATATCTTAGAATATCCAACTCTTAATGTTTTAATACCTGTCTTTTCTTTTTCTCTTTGTTCAATATCCAAAAGATAGTTTTTTCCTTCGGTAGCCATCTTTATTACTTTATCTAATTCAGAATCATAGCCAAGTTTAAATATTCCACCATCTTTAATTGTTGGTGGGCAATTTGGATCAATAGCTTTTTCTAAAATATTTACAAGTTCAGTAAAATCAGCTAAATCAGCTTGAATATCTAAAAACTCTTTATTGTTTAATTTATTAAGCAATTCCTTAATAGATGGAACAATTGATAAAGAAGCCTTTAGTTGTAACATTTCTTTACCAGAGCAAGAATCATAACTTACTCTTGCAATTAAACGCTCTAAATCATAAATTTGCTCTAGTTGATTTTTTAAATCTCCTCTTACTAAAAAATTATCAATTAAAATATCTAAACAATTTAAACGATGAGTAATTTCACTTAAAGAAGCAGAAGGTTCTAAAATTCTACTTTTTAAAAGTCTTGCCCCCATTGGTGTTGATGTTTTATTTAGTATCCAAAATAATGACCCATAAGTAGTTGAATTAGCTAAAGACTTAATCAATTCAAGATTAATTCTAGTAGAATAATCTAATTTCAAAACTTTTTCTAAACCGAGATTTCTTGCAGGTTTAAAATAATCTAATTCTCTTTTTTGTGTTTCAATTAGATAATTCATTAATTTAGAAATGGCAGACATTTGTCTTTGATCTTTAATATATTTAAATAAAGGCTCATAAGATAAATCATAGCTATCGTTATTATAATAAGAAAGACAAACTTTTAAATTTGCTTTTATAGTATTTATTAAATTAGCATCTAAAGAAGTAGAAATAACTAATTCTTTAACATCATAATTAACTAATGTTGCTAAAACATCTGTTGCTATATGTTTTAAATTGATAACATCAATTTCACCAGTAGAAAGATCAGCTAAAGCAATAGCATATATATAGCTAGCATCAATTAAGGAAGCAATATAATTATTATCAATACCTTTAATTTCTAAATTAGCACCTGGAGTTATTATTTGAATAACATCTCTTTTTACTAATCCTTTTGCTAATTTTGGATCCTCAAGTTGTTCTACAATACCAACTTTATGACCATTTTCTAAAAGCTTATTAACATAATTTAAATAAGCATGATGAGGGATTCCACACATTGGAACTTTTTCTTTGTTTCCAGCAAATTTTCCGGTTAAAAAAAGTTGAAGTTCCTTACTGGCTAAAACAGCATCATCAAAAAACATCTCATAAAAATCGCCTATTCTAAAAAGGATAATTAAATCAGGATGTTTTCTTTTCACTTCAAGATATTGTTGAATCATTGGAGTAAAACTTTGCTCTTCTTTTTTACTTGTATCTTTTTTCATAAATCTCATTTATTATACTAAACTTTATGCTTATTTTTAAGCAAAAATTGACTATATAAACTATTCTTATTAAAATAATTTAAGATAGGAAAGTTAGAAAATGAAGTATTTAATAAGCCTTGATAGTGGTACAACTTCTGCTAGAAGTCTAGTTTTTGAAGAAAATGGTAAATTAATAAAATTAGTACAAAAAGAATTGAGTCTTCTTTTTCCTCAACCTAATTATGTAGAGCAAAACCCTTTAGAATTATATTCAGCATTATATGCTACATTAATAGAAAGTATTACTTCTTTAAATTTAAATGCTGATGATATTTTATCAATTAGTATTACTAATCAAAGAGAAACAACAATAGTTTGGGATAAAAAAACTGGAAAACCAATTTATAACGCAATAAATTGGCAAGACAATAGAACAAAAGAACAAATCGAAAAAATATTACAAGATAAAAAAAATACAGACAAAATTAAAAATATTACTGGTCTAACACCTTCAAGCTATTTTTCTGCAACCAAAATTCAATGGATACTTAATAACGTTAAAGGGGCAAGAAAAAAAGCAGATAAAAATGAATTATGTTTTGGAACAGTTGATACATATTTAATATATAAACTTACCAATGGAAAAGTGTTTAAAACTGACTATACAAATGCCTCAAGAACCATGCTTTTTGATATTCAAGAACTCAATTGGAGTAAAGATTTATTAAATTATTTTAATATACCAGAATCTATTTTACCCACTCCTGTAGCTTCAACATCTAATTTTGGAACAGTTTCTATTTTTGGAAAAGAAATAAAAATAACTGGAGTTGTAGGTGATCAACAAGCCGCTTTAATTGGTCAAACTTGTCTCCACTCTGGTGATGTTAAATGCACATATGGAACTGGTTGTTTTCTCTTGCTTCAGACTGAACATAAAAGAATCAAATCATCACACGGACTTTTTACAACAATTTCTGCACAAACTACTTCTAAAAAAGATATATATTATGCTTTAGAAGGATCAATTTTCATTGGTGGAGCTTTAGTTCAATGGCTTAGAGATCAACTTAATTTTATAAAAGAAGCTAGCGAATCAGAAAAACTAGCAAACGAAGCAAAAAGCAGTAATGGTATTTATATTGTTCCCGCTTTTTCAGGTCTTTCAGCTCCATATTGGGATCCATATGCAAAAGGAACAATTTTTGGTTTAACCCGTTCCTCTAATAAAAATCAAATAGTAAGAGCAAGCTTAGAATCTATTGCATATCAAGTTAATGACTTAATTGAAGTATTTAGAAAAGAAACTAATTTAGAAATAAACAAATTAAAAGTAGATGGAGGTGCAAGTAAAAACAGCTTTTTAATGCAATTCCAATCAGATATTTCAAACTTAGAAATAATTAGTAATCAAAATCAGGAATCAACAGCATTTGGAGCTTTTTTTCTTGCTTTATTAGCTAATAAAAAAATAAAGTCTTTAGATGAAGTTTCAAAATTTGTTAAAATAAACAAGATTTATCAACCTGAAATGGCTGAAAAAATACGTTTAGAAAAAATAAAACGTTGGAAAAAGGCAGTAAAAATGTCTTGCGGATGGGAGAAAGAAGAATGAGAAAATTTGAAATTTGCAAAGGATTTGAAAACGAAAATATCACATTACCAACTAGAGCTACAATAGGCTCCGCTGGTTATGATTTACAAGCTTGTAAAACTATAACAATCAAAAAAGGTGAAATGAATTTAGTTCCAACTGGAGTAAAAGCTAAAATGGAAAAAGATGAAGTTTTATTAGTTTTTCCACGTTCCTCTCTTGGTAAGAAAAAAGGTTTAATTTTAACAAATTCAGTTGCTGTAATTGATGCAGACTATTATTCCAATCCAAATAATGATGGTCATATTATGATTAATTTATTTAATTTTTCAAATACTGATCAAACAATTGAAAAAGGTGAACGCTTTGCTCAAGGCATTTTTATTAAATACTTAACAACTGATGATGATCAAACCACTAAAACAAGAGAAGGGGGATTTGGTTCAACCGGTAATAAATAAAATGACTAAATTTACTAACCCGATTATTGAAGCAGATTATTCTGATCCTGACTTAATAAAATGCGGTGATTATTATTTATTAGTTTCATCTTCCTTTAATTATGTTCCAGCTCTTCCAATTTTAATCACTAAAGATCTAGTACATTATAGATTTTTATCATATGCTTTAGAAAAATTGCCTGATTTTTATAATGAAGTAAGGGAAGGTAATGGAGTTTGGGCCCCATCTTTTGCTTTTCATAATAATACTTATTATTTATTAATCCCTTTTCCAGATAAAGGCATTTTTGTCTTAGAAAATAAAGACCCACTACATCAAAAATGGACAAATTTTCGTCCTTTATTTTTAAAAAAAGGAATTGAAGACCCAACAGTAATTTGGGTAAATAATCAAGCATATTTAATTTTTGGTTTTGTTAAATCACGTATTGGTTTTAATTCAAAGTTAGGAATAATAAAAGTTAATGAAGATCTAACTGACACACTCCAAAATGATTACGAGATTTTAATAGATGGAACTAATAAATATCCCACTATTGAAGGCCCTAAAATTTATAATATAAATAATTTGTTTCACATTTTCGCTCCTGCTAATGGTGTAAAACATGGTTATCAGTTAGATTTAATAAGTGAAAATATCTATGGTCCATACAAAGGGAAAATAATTTTAAAAGAAAACGGAAATGGTATAAATGGTCCTCATCAAGGTGGTTTAGTTCACTTACAAGATGATGATTTTGCTTTTATACATTTTTCTGAAGATGATTATTTAGGAAGAAACCTATATTTAGAAAGATGTATTTTAGATAAAGATAATTTTTTCACAATAAATAATAATAATGGACCAATATATAAAGGAGAAATTAATACCAAAGAAGATGATAGTTTTTTATTAGAATATAAAGATGATTTTAATAAGAATCACTTAAGTAATCTATGGCAATTTCCAGCAAACATCCTAAATGATTTCTATAAACCTTCCATTGATGGTTTAACTTTAATAGCAAATAAATTAACAAATACACTAGAAAAGTTTCCTTATATATTAACAACAAAATTTCCTTTTATTAAATTTGAAGCTGAACTAATAGTAAATTTACAATTAGAGAACTTTTCTACTTTTAGTTTCTTAATTATAGGAGAAAAATATCCTTACCTAAGTATCTATAAAGAAAATGATAATTATTCACTTTACTTTAATAATTTAAAAGAAGAGCAAAAAATTTTATTGTCCAAAAAAGATTTTTCATCAATAAAATTTAAAATGTCCTATACTAATAAAGGTCAAGTGTCATTTAACACTTCACTTGTTAATAATACATTCACATGTTTTGTAAAAAAACAAATGTGGATTGGCTTAAGACTTGGAATTACAATATATTCTAAAGAAGATAATTCCAAATCAAAAGTAATTTTAAAAGAATTTAAAATGAGGAAAATTAAATAATATATGGAAAATGATTTAAAAAGAATTTACCCTGGAACAGTTTTTATTTCTAAACATTACGATCAATTTACTAGTAAGTTTAGAACTCATCCTTTTGTTTGCATCTATAACCAAGCTTTAGATCAGAACATCGATGTTGAAGGAAATATCGTTGGTTTAATGATTACATCTAACAATAAGCAAGCAGATTGCCAAGTCTCAATACCCAAAGATAAAAATCAATTCTTAGAGAAGGATTCTTTTTGTTATTGTAATAATCTTTATACTTTTTTAAATAACGATAAAATAAACATAATAGGTACTTTAGATTCAGAAACCTTTTTTCAAATTGTTAAAAAAAGACAACAACTACTAAGAGCTGAACAAGACCAATGTATTCAATCTTTAATGAATATGAAATCTTTTGAATCTAAAAAGAAAATAGAATCAAAAGTAGAACAACAAAAAAAGCAAGCAAAAAACAAAAAAGGCATTAATAAAAGTCCAAAAATTGACTTAAGTAAAAAAATAATCATTAACACTGCTACTGAGATTAATAATTCACCTAAAAAATTTAGACCTAAACAAGAAAAAAATCTCTCATTAATAGAAAATCACAAAGAAACTCAAGAAGAAAAACTAGCAAGAGAAAATTTCCATTTTGAAGGTGATGATAATACTAAAAACATCCTTGATAAAATAGAAATTAAAAAACCACGTTTTAATTTCCTAAGAAAAAATAAAGCAAAAAAAGTTCAATAAAACATTAGACAATTAAAAACAATAAAAACTCTAATAACATCTTCTTACAATAATTTAAAAAAGGAGCTTAAACAAAACAATGAAAGAAACTTATTTTAGATTAAAAAATATGAAGCTTATGCCACGTTTTGGTCAAGGAACTTGGCACATGGGTGAACAAGAAGATCTATTTGAAAAAGAAGTTGATACCTTAAGATTTGGAATAAACCAAGGTATATCTTTAATTGATACTGCAGAAATGTATGGTGATGGTAATGCTGAAATTGTAGTTTCAGAAGCCATTAAAGGAATAGATAGAAAAAAACTTTTTATCGTCGATAAGATTCTTCCAATAAATGCAAATAAATATAATTTTTATAATTCTTTAACTTCTTCATTAAAAAGATTAAAAACTGATTATATCGATATGTATTTACTCCATTGGAGATACGAAAATAATTTAGAAGAAGTTATTAAACTTATGAAAGAAGCAAAAAATAAAGGACTTATCAAAAACTGGGGTGTTTCTAATTTCGATACTGATGATATGGAAGAACTTTTAAGTCTTAAAGATGGAAATAATTGTTCAATAAATCAATGCCTATATAATATCTCAAGTCGTGGTGTTGAATATAATTTAATTCCATTATTAAAAAAGAATAATATAGGATTTATGGCTTATTGTCCATTAGCTCAACCTTATGAAAAAAGAGAATTTGAATTAATTAAAAATAATAAAATACTGAATCAAATAGCTAAAAAATATAATGTTTCAATATATGCCATAATGATTGCTTTTACCTTAAGAAAAAATATGTTTATATCAATACCTAAAGCTTCAAATAAAGAACATATTATGGATAACATAAAAGGCGCTGAATTAAAAGTTGATGAAAAAGATTGGGATCTATTAGATAACGAATTTAAAGCACCTTCTTATAAAACACCTTTAGACATTAGATAATAATTATTTAACTTTTTTACTATCTATTAAAATTTTATATTGATAAGCCATATTTTGTTTTAAACTTATTTTAGTTGTTTTTTTATCATCTAACTCAAACTTTTCTTCTTTATATTGTTTATTAGAAAGGAAAGCTAAGAAAAAAGATAGATATCCTGTAGCAACAATCAAAATCACAGGAAAAATACTTTTTGTAAAAACTAATGATACAATTAAAAGAATTGAAGAAAAAATTATTTCATTGAGCTGAAAACGTAAAGCTTTAAAAAATGTCACTTTCTCACTTGATTTAGGTGTTACTATAAATTTTGCTTTTTTTCCAAACATACCAAGAAGAGCACTAATAAGTGAAGTAGTTAGCATTGAGCCATAAAGAATTATAACTAAAATAAAATAACTGATAAATCGCAGAGGGTTTATTCTAAAAATCCATGTGATGAAATCATTTAACATTGGTGAAAAAAAGAAAATAACAGTAGGTACAATCATCCAAATCTCATATATGGATGAAAGATTTACTCCAAGCAAAGGTAAAGCAATTAAATTTAGAAAGATGTAGAATGCAAATATCGCAGTAAGTGGAAGATTGTAGGTGAACAAAACAATATCCCATTTCTCAAACCATTTCATCTTAGACTTAATGATTTTGCCAGTGTATTTCTTTATGAATTCAAGATTGCCCTGTGTCCATTTGGAATGTCTTTTTTTGAATGCAAAATAGTCAACAGGGTATTCTTCCATACAAATTATTTCAGGTGCAAATGCTACTAAATAGCCATAGTTCCTAGCCTCAATGCTTAAACATAAGTCTTCTGCTACTAAAGGTGGAAAACCTCCTACTGCTTCATAACATTCCCTTTTTATCATCGCTCCATGACCAAGCATAGTAGAAAAACCATATCTATGTTTCATACCTTGATAAGTGGGCCAATGAGAATTAACACCAATATGAAAAAGTCTCATAAAAAGATTTCTATTTCTAGTAGAGACATGATTGGCTTGAACTAACCCTACATTACTATAACGATAAAAATACTTTAAAGCAGATTTAATAAAATCATCTGGAATAATCTCATCCGAGTCAAGAATAACTGCATAATCGTATTTTCCTTTTACATCCTCTCTTAATAAGTAATGGTTGATATTTCCAGCTTTAAAACCAACTCTATTTTCTCTACGAACAACTTCAAGATTGTATTCATTAGCAAAAGAATCAATTTTTTTCTTATATATTTCATCTGATGAGTCATCAAGTATAACAACTTTGTAGTTTTTATAGTCTTGATGCATGCATTTAAGCAAAGAGGATGGTTCAAAATCATTACAAGTACAATAAAGAAAAAGAACTCTATCATTAGCTAAAAATACATCTGTATTGATAACATCAACATATCTTTTTGATAATTTAACTTTTGCACAATAATACCAAATAACATAAATAAAATCTTTAACGCCATTAAGCCAAAAATACGTGATAAAAATAGCGTTTAGTATAATTATAATTTGAGAAAATATAATTCGCACATTAGAAGGCGTAATTTCTTCTTTGAAAGTTAAATTTTTCATTCCTGTAATAAAACAATACCATAAAAAGACAGCTAACACTGTCCAAATCAAAAACATGAATATGTATAAAGTAGGATTCTTCTTCAATTTTTGCATTTTAAATAAACTCCAATTATCCAAAGGAATTTTACCCCCCCCCCGACAAATGTCAAGAAAATTAAAATTTTGAAGTGAAAATATCTTAAAAAAATAATGCAAACACATTTATAATTATAATTTCTAGATATTTTAAATAATTAAACAAAAATTTTAAATTAATTATTTTAAATTATTTACAAATCAATGAATACACATGATAAACTAGTTTATATCCTAATGATATAATTAAAAAGGCTGAAGTAAATAGGAGACATATTTATGAATGGAATAATTTTATATCAATCAAAATATGGTACAACAAAAAATATGCTAGTTGGCTCTCTAAAGAGACTGGTTTTAAATGCATAGAAACTAAAAACGCTAAGATAAATGAAGTTCTTAAATACGACACTATTATTTTAGGCGGTGGTATATATGCTTCTGGTATCGCTGGATTATCATTTATTAAAAAGAATTTAAATAAATTAATTAATAAAAAAAATATAGTATTTTGTTGCGGTGCATCTCCTTATGAAGAAAATGCATTTAAGCAAATTAAAGAACGCAATTTAAAAGATGACATGTCTAATATTCCATTATTTTATTGCCGTGGTGCTTTTGATTTTGATAATATGTCATTAAAAGATCGAGTATTATGCAATTTACTAAAAAAAGTCGTTTCTAAAAAAGATCCATCCAAATATAAAATATGGGAAAAAGCCCTAATGGAAGCTTTCGATAGTAAAAATGATTGGACTGATGAGAAATATATTAAACCTATAATTGATTATATCAATCAATCAATAAATAATAATTTTTATAAAATCATCATAAATGGACAAGTTAACCTATTTTAATGCGGTTGCGACCCCTAGTTATAATCTGCAACCCCCTTACCAACTTTGCGACCCCTATATAAAGTTGAGGTTTTATCGGTACATTATCATCTATAGGTATAATCTAAGTAATGTTCTGTCCGAAGCGCAATCCACAAAACAGAATCCTCTATTAATATAGGTTTGCACCTGTGGCTTCGTTAAAGAGCTGATTAACAAATAGATAACTAGTAAAACATGCGGTCCAACCTTCACTAATCCACTCTTCCTTATATTGGCTGAAAGTCTTATCCCAATTATCGTAAGAATATGAAGTCATATTATATGTAGGCCCACCTATATCCTCGCTGTAATTGACTTGAGAATATTGTGTTAGCACTGTCCCAGCTCCATATTGCGCTGATGCGCAATAATCAGGATAAGCTACTGATTTCATATTGTCAGAAGTTATAAATGAGGCCTCGTTATCACTTCCCTCTAAATTAAAGAATAAATACCCATCTATTTCGGTATATTTATTCTCAGTCTTTGGCAACAAGAATGTAATTGCTCTGAAGTCACATGTCCTGCCATATGAATCTTTAAAGCCATTAGCACAATATTCTATCGATAAATAAATCCTGCCCCTTGAATCTATATCGACATATCCACCATATTTGCCAACAACTCCAACACCGTCGAGAAGACCTAATTGATAGCCGTCTAACTGACTTAAATAATCTTTAAACACTCCTGTTGCGGAATTATTAAATGCATCTTGTTTATTTTTTTCTGCAATACCATTTCCGATAAAAACACCTGCAACTGCAGCGACTATAGCTACGGCAATACCAACGATTGAAAAAATTATTACTTTTTTACGCTTTCTTGCTTTTGTTGCTTCCCTCTCTCTACGCTGGCGTTCCTGTTCTTGATATATAGCGTACTGTCTTTCTCGTTCTTTTCTTTCTTCCTCTTCTTTTTTTCTTTGTTCTTCAACTCTTTTATCCTCTAAGGCTCTTTCTTCGTCGGACAAAGAGGAGTACCATCTCTCGTATTCAAGCTTTTTCCTTTCTCTTTCTAAAGCCAATCTTTCATTTGCAATTCTTGTTCTCTCTTCTTCTAATTCCCTTTCTTGTCTCCTACTTTCTTCCCTAAGTTGTCGTTCTTTTCTTTGCCTTTCCAAATTTAATGATTCAGCTTCTCTTTGTTTTCTTTTTGCTTCCCTTTCAGCTTCTTCCTGCTTTATATAAGCTGTAACATCACCAGCTCTTTCATAATAAGAACAATGCCAGGAATAAATCGTGGATCCATCCCTATTATTCCCTTTATTTTTTGTACATTGCCCTCTTTCATCAACCTCAAAACTTGAGCCGAAAAAGAAACCGTTCTTGTAATCGCGTTCCCCCGCATAATATTTGCATGACCAACAGCATTTTTGCTTGATGCTGCTTATGCTCCTTTTCATATATTCTTCAAATCCTCCTCGTTAATAGGAATTTTGATTCTCGTTCTTTCAAGTTTCCAAATTTGAGCATTCAGATTATCGTCCCAGCCACTTGCTCTAAAAACACCAGCAAATCTTTTTCTTGTTTTCCCAAAAGAATCCCTATCCTTTACAAAAACAATTCTAATGGTTTCGTTTTTCTCGTCTTCAAGAGCCCATTTCTTTTTTCTTTCATTTAATGAGGAATTATCAGCTCTTTCATAAATAATTGAGTGTGTTTGATTGAAGAAATTCTGCCATGAAGCACGGCTTGTTAAAGTTCCATCATCTTCTTTGACTGACATTACAGGAAACCAAAGCAATTTATAACTAGCTTTTCTCCACCCACTATAATTTTTATCGTAAGCTATGTTAATAATTTCACAATTTGAAGCAAAACAATCATCTAGTTCGATTGTTCCTCTTTGTTGAATATCTTTAAGTTGTTCTTCTCTTGATTTCCAAGTTAAAGGTGTTGTTCTCGAATTTATCTTAATTTTTATTAAATTTACTACTTCATCAATGCGCTTATTAATTTCCTCCAAAGAAACATCATGAGCAATTACTCGCTCAAATTGAATATAATCACCAATACAAGGTTTACTAATTTGTGAATTGATTGATTTTTCTCTCCAGATATCGTGCTTGTGTTGTTCTTCATTAGCGTGATATCCTTCGTCAACTTCAATCGCAATATTGAGTTGAGGCAAGAAGAGGTCAATTAAAGGTCTGTATCCATTTTCTAATGTAATTTCCTTTTGAGTTTCAATAATTAAATTTGGATTATCAACCTTTTGATAAATTGCGTTAATAACGTATGTTTCGTATTTCTTGTTAGTACCTCTACTTAAAGATCTTGCCACATATTCTAATTTATTCATTGTCGTCACCTTGTAATATTATACACTAAGAAGTTATCATTATCTAGTCGATGTTTATCGATATTTTCCATAGTATTCTTCTTCGCCGGCTAACCTTGCTCTTATAGCTTCTCTTTTGGTTTTGAATCTACCTAGCAAGTGGGTCTTCCTTTGAAACATGATCTGGGCGACCCATAGCTTTCTGGTCTTATC
>ERZ808262.289-NODE-289-length-30202-cov-4.304176_pt1 | contig 30202 bp, 35 predicted proteins | sample MGYA00520895_ERZ808262 | MGnify/ENA primary metagenome ERZ808262 (study PRJEB31516, sample SAMN03275588) | gut metagenome | biome: mammalia-associated habitat; material: feces | host: Papio cynocephalus | place: Kenya | collected 2012-08-02 ... | reverse complement strand
CGCCCAGATCGGCAGCTCGGGCGACTACGCCCAGATCGGCAGCTCGGGCAACTCCGCCCAGATCGGCAGCTCGGGCGACTCCGCCAAGATCGATAGTACCGGCGAAGATTCCGTGATCTGCTGCGCGGGACACGGAGCTAAAGCTAAAGCAAAAGCCGGTAGCTGGATCACGCTTGCAGAGTGGGCGTACTCCGAAGAGAAAGATCGGGATATCCCGCGCTGCGTGAAGACAGAGTACGTCGACGGCGAGAAAATCAAGGCCGATACTTGGTATCACCTGAAAAACGGCGAATTTGTGGAGGTAGAGTAAATGGCGATCAAAAAACCCGCTGAATTGGACTTCAGCGACAAGAAATTTATGTGCATCATTTCCGGGCAGCCCGGATTGGGCAAGACAACACTGGCGCTTTCGGCCCCGAAGCCGTTTCTGTTCGATACGGACAACGGCATCGCTCGCGTCCGTCCGGAACAGCGCAGCGTGACGTCCGTGCTGGAGTCCTACGAAGAAATGCTTGGCGATATGGATTCTGAAGAATACAAGGCGGCTGAATCCGTCGTGATCGACACCGGCGGTATGCTGGTGCAGCTTATGAAGGATTGGGCAAAGAAGCAGGACAGTAAGGCCGCGAAGGATGGCCGCGCCATGTACGGCGTGATCAAGGCCGAATTTGACCGGCTGTGCTATCAGATCCGCGCAAAGGATCGGAAGCACCTGATCGTCGTGTTCCACACGACGGAACAGCAGAAGGGCGACACCATTCAGACGCGCCTTTCCTGCGAGGGCGGAGCAAAGGATATCGTCTGGACGCCTGCGGACTTTGGCGGCTATATGTTCATGATGGGCAATAAACGCATGATCGGATTCGCGCCTACCGATGAGTATTTTGCAAAGGGCTGCTTTGGCGTGCGCGGCGTGATGCAGCTCCCGGAGCTCAAACCCGGCCAGAAGTCCACGTTCCTGACAGATCTATTTCGCAAGGCTCAGGAGGATATCAACGCACAGGCCGCGATCTATAGTGGCGAGAAAGTCGCATACGACGCGGCAATGAAAGCCGGACGTGCCTTTATCGCTCTTGTCGGCGATCCGGAAACCGCGCTGAAAGCCCGTGAAGAACTGGCAAAGATCGAACATGCACTGACGAGCGCTGCAGAGCTTGGCGCAGAGTTTAAGCGCAGATGCAAGAAACTCGGCCTGAAATACGATAAGGAGACGAAAACCTATGTACTGGCTGACGCAAAGCCTACTGAGCAGCTGGCAGCACTTTCTTGACGCAGATGATGTATATGCAGACGCGGCTCTGTCTTCCTTTCTCTCCACGCTCCGGCGTGAAGAGAAGGAGACGACCCCGGCTATGCAGGCGAGCATTGACTTCGAAGCGGCGATTAACAGCGCAGTTGTTGACGTACCGGTCGAGCCGGTCGGCACGAAATATGACCAAGCTGTAGCAAAGTTTTCCCGTATCTGCGCGGGCGGTCAGCCGCAAGTGCCGGTTGCAGGGAAACTGCATGTATCGGGCTTGGATTTCCAGCTTTACGGCGTCTGCGACTATGTAAAGGCTGGCGTGATCTACGATATCAAGCGCGTGCAGCGGTACGAATACGGCAAGTATCTGCACAGCCCGCAGCATCCGATGTATCTGCATCTGCTCCCCGGCGCATCAAAATTTACATATCTGATCTTCGACGGCTCGAATACTTACGTGGAGACGTACCGGCGCGGAGATTTTGAGCCGATCGAAGAGACAATCAACCGCTTTATCAACTGGCTGATGGGAAACGGCTATCTTAACGACTATTTTACACATTGGGAAATGAACGACGAAAGGATGGAAAAAGTAGATGGGATTTAAGGCAGTGAAGAACGATGGCGGGCTGATGAAGCCCGGCGATTACGAGGTTTATCTGAAATCATGCGGCTACAGTCTGACGAAAAACAACAACGAATGCATTAAGTTTGATTTCGTTGTCCGCGAGGATGTGGAGCAGGAATACCAGAAGAAACACATCTTCAAAAATTTCTGGCCTGACCGTGATACTGGCGAGTACGACGCTGATAAGATCGGCAAGTATGCCAACGCGCTTGGCATTGAGCCGGGAACGGATTTCGAGCTTGACGATCTGGTAGGCCGCAACTGCATCCTGCATATGGAGCCGTTTGAGGGCGATGACGGCGTGATGCGTGACTGCATCCGGTATCTCAAGCCGAGCAAGGCAGAATCCTTTGTGACGGCTGCACCGGCCAGCCCGGCAGATTTCCAGCAGCTCGACGAGAACGACGACGATCTTCCGTTCTGAGGGCTGAAATATGCCGAACAGAATTATCCGGGAAAGCATCTGCACAAGCGATAGCGTAGACAAACTTTCGTGGTTTGAAGAAGTTCTGTTTTATCGGCTCATTGTAAACTGTGATGATTTCGGACGTTTTGCTGGGGGGGCGGCGGTCGTAAAGAACCGCCTCTTCCCGCTAAAGGAAAACCTCACGCTCAAAACTGTAGAAAACGCTCTTCATGGGCTGGCGAGTGCTGGATTGATTGCTCTGTATGTGTTTGAGGGCAAACGCTTCCTTTACCTACCAACATGGGGCAAGTATCAGACGCAGCGTGCGAAAGTAAGCAAATTTCCTTCACCTGATGACGGGAACCAAGCGGATGAAATCATTTGCAAGCAAATGCATGCAGATGTTCCCGTATTCGAGAATCGAGAATCGGGAATCGAATTCGCTATTCGAGATGCGGAAGATAGCGCGGAGCCGCAAGCGGCGTCCACGCCACCGGCAATCTCTCTGCCGCTGAATGACGGAACGGAATATCCCGTTTCCGTGGAGCAATGCCAGGAATGGGCGGGCTTGTACCCTGCTGTCGACGTGATACAGCAGCTGCGGAACATGAGGGGCTGGTTGGATGCAAATCCGGCCAAACGGAAGACAAAACGCGGAATCAATGCGTTTATCGTCCGTTGGCTGGCAAAAGAACAGGACAAAGGCGGCACGCAGGCGGCGCAGTATAACCACGCTGCAAAGCCCGGCTACGGCGTGCAGGGCCACCATGACCCGTTGAATCCGCTGGAAGAGGCTGCAATCAACAGGCTGTTTGAGAAGCCGCCGAAGGGCGCGGAGAAAATGCGACACGGGGTGCAGATGCACAACGACGAGCTGTCAGCGTTCCAGCAGGCGGCAATAGACCGAATGCTTGCGGAAGACAAGGAGGATGAGACATGAGATTTGTCTGCGACTGCTGCCACGATCTGACGAACATCGAGGCAGACCGGATGGAGATCCGGGACGACAAGCTGATGGCCTACAACCGCGGGCGGCTGGTCTACGTGGCGGATCTTGGCCAGATCATGCTGGCGAAGCTGACGCCGGGGAGGGAGGAGGCAAAATGAAAGAGAATGTGCTGGAGCGAAATGCAAGGCTGGATACCGAACGGAAGATTGCGGATTTTCGAGTAAAACAGCAGATGGATTATGAGTTCAAGGTGAAATACGCCAAAATCCGCGCATGGGAATTCTACGATCACCCAGACGTTGCAGGTAGCTGCTACGTAGCTGTCGGCGGGCTGGATTCCATCACGCTGCTCCTGTTCCTTCGCAGCATCGGTATTGATGTGCCTGCCATCTCGGTATCGTCGCTTGAGGATAAAAGCATTCAGCTGATTCACAAGCAACTCGGCGTGAAGCCGCTGAAACCGCTGAAAAGCAAAGTGGAAGTGCTGCGGGAGTACGGATGGCCGGTGATCTCCAAGGAAGTTGCGGGGAAAATCTCGCTTTTGCAAAATCCAAGCGAGAAAAACGCAACGGTACGCCATGCGATCATCACTGGGGAAACAGGGGCTTACGGCGGGTTCCGCACGGGGACGCGGATGAAGCTGGCGCAAAAATGGCTGGAGATCTTCGGCGGATACGAAAATGAGAATGAGGGCGTTAGCTACAAAACGCCGGATTTTCTCGTATCGGATAAGTGCTGCTATTACCTGAAAGAAAAGCCTTGCAGCGATTATGCCAAAGAAACCGGAAGCTTCCCGTATATGGGCCTGATGGCGTCCGAAGGAGGGCGCAGGCAGAAAGCGTTGATGATGCACGGGTGCAACTACATATCGCCGGGAACGAAACGCAGCTGCCCATTCGCGATTTTTTCGCGGCAGGATCTTTTGCAGCTTGCGCTGGATTTGCAGGTTCCGGTGCCGGAAATCTACGGAGAGATCGTGCGCGACGCATACGGAACACTCAGGACGACAAAAGCACAGAGAACCGGGTGCTCCATGTGCGGGTTCGGCGTGCACATGGAAAAACGCCCACACCGGTTCGACCGGCTGTGGGAGCGGAATCCAAAGGAGTGGGAAATGTGGATGAATCACGTAATGCAGGATGATCGCGGGAACTGGTACGGCTGGGGCCGGGCGCTGGACTACATCGGCGTCGAGTGGCGGGATCCGGAAGCCGCGCTGTTAAATCCGGATGAACTGCCCGGCCAGATGATTTTTGATGGAATGGAGGAGGATACGTTATGACGGATCAAGAGATCGTGCAGGCGCTGCGGTGCTGCGCAGAGGGCGATTGCAAAGACTGCGCCATGCATGAGGATAAGCAGCGCTGCCAAGAGAATTTATTGGCCAAAGCCGCTGAAGCCATCGAGCGCCTGACCGCCGAGAACGCGAAGGCAGAAGCCGAGAGGGACGCGCTGCTGGAATACGCGAAAACGATGCAGGAATGCGAGATGTGCAAGAACGACAGTTTTTGCCATTTGCGAGAGCCAATGGAAGATGATTGCCAGCACTGCCAAAGAGCCTCGGATTGTCCGTGCCAGAAATGCGAGGAAAATAACTGCTGGGAATGGCGCGGCTTGCCGGAAACGCCGGAGGAAGGAGGCAAGGCATGAGTAAAGCTGTTTTGATCAGCATTCGCCAGGGGTGGTGCCAGAAGATTATGAACGGACAGAAGACCATCGAGGTGCGCAAGACGCGCCCGAAGATGAACCCGCCGGTTAAGTGCTATATCTACAAATGCGGAAACGGCAAAGTCATCGGGGAATTTCTGTGCGATGAGATCATTAACATTAACGGCGCGGGAAGGATCCCATCGGACATTGCACGGCCAACCTGCCTGGAGCCTGCGGAGCTGCACCAGTATCTCAGAGCTGCGGTTGGCTACGGCTGGCACATGTGCTACGCCCCGGTGCAGCTGGAGATTGTAAAGGCGCTGCCCGCCGCCGACGTTGCGCCGGTGGTGCATGGGCGGTGGCATCTACTTGACGATTGCGCAAACGCTGGGTTGTATTGCTCGGCTTGCGGCAGAAGAGTCCACCGTGAGGAATTCGCGTACAAAAAGCTGAGATCGAAGTATTGCCCGCACTGCGGCGCGCGGATGGACGGCTGGATGGAGGACGCAGAAAAATGAACATCACACTTTTGAAGTACCCTACCGATGAAGACTGGGCGTTTGCCAAGCAATGCGCCTTAGTCACCATCGGCAAGGAAATGAAAACAGCGCCGGACATGGAGTGGAAACACTCCATCCTCCGGGCGCGGCACAGCCCGATCCGGACGCTGCAGTTTGCGTTTTATCTCGAGGGCGTGCCGTATTGGGTAAGCACGCATCTGGCCCGCCACGTCCACGCGCAGCCGTTTATCCGCAGCCAGCGCAACGACCGGCAGAGCGAATACGACCGGAACGCAGCACGGCAGGACGCACCCGTGGACATGATCTGGTACATGAACGCAGAAGAGCTGATGACGATCGTGGAGAAGCGAATGTGCTATCTGGCGGCGCTCGAGACACGCGACGTTGCTTTGGTGATACGCAAGCTGGTGCTCGAGCAGTGCCCGGAGTTCCACGACCTTCTGGAACCGCCCTGCACGCGGATGCGGACCTGCAGGGAGATGTACCCGTGCAAATACTCGCACGTTCTGACATGGAGGCCCGACTAAATGCCTGAACTGACATATATGGACTGTTGGCATTATATCGCCCCTCTGATCCCTGTGCAGAGCGGGACGGTATCAGTGGAGATATACACGATGGTATTCTGCGCACTGAGAGATGCGGAAGATCGCAGGCGGAAGGAGGAAAAGCAAAATGGGCGTGATCCTCGCGATTGACCCCGGCAATACCCAATCCGGCTATGTCATCGTTGAGCATGACGGCGAGGAGATCCGAAGCGTGTTGGATGCCGGAAAGATCGACAACGAAGAACTGCGGCATAGGCTGCCAGAGATGGTCTACGGTCAAGGATATGATACTGTTATCGAGATGATCGCAGGCATGGGTATGGCCGTCGGTCGAGAGGTATTCGATACCTGCGTGTGGATCGGGCGATTCCAAGAAATTATTTTCCTGTCTACCGGGGATGAACCTGTAAAGATCTTCCGCCGGGAAGAAAAGCTGGATCTGTGCGGCAGCCCGAACGCCAAAGACGCCAACATCCGGCAGGCGCTCGTCGACCGCTACGCACCCGGTCAGCAAAACTTTGGCAAGGGCACGAAAAAGGATCCCGGTTTCTTCTATGGGTTTTCTGCGGACATGTGGGCGGCTATGGCGGTGGCGGTCACGTATTTTGACAAGTACATCAAGGGGGTAAAGCTGTAATGGCAAATATCACAGCGACCTGTCCGGTTTGTGGGAAGGTATTCACCCGGCCCTGCAAGCCGCGCCCGGATGGCCGGTATCTATGCAGCCGGGCATGCGCCGGGGCATGGCGCAAGCTGCACCCTATCTGCCCGGGCAAGCCACGCGGCCGCGCATGGGATGAGGTACGGATCCAGATCACGGCGGTCATCCCGGTCTATCCCGACATGCGCCCGCGCCGGGGTGCAGTGTACGATGCAGAAAAGTACAAAGACAGCAGCAACGCGCCCGGCTATGTCGTGCGCGTCGGCGACAAGCGGGTATGTGTGAGGGTGGACGAATGCAGAGAGATCTGAAGATCAGCCCGTATTCCGCTCCGTGCGGAGACTGCCCCGAAAAAGGCTGCGGGGCAAAGCATACGACCTGCGAGGCGTACATAGCGTTCCGGGAGGCTGTAGACGCGTACAAAAAGAGCAAGGCTGAATCCACCGAACGCAAAAAGGCGACGGGCAGCCTGCGCTCACGGGTCCGGAAGTACGACAGAGCAAAACGCGAAGGGAGGGTGCATTATTGATGGACAAGTATTGGAGTATGGCGAAGGACGGGCGGTATATTTGCCCGGTGTGCAATGAGAGATTCGACGAGGATCTGCTTTCAAGCGGTAAATGCCCGAATTGCGGATTTCACGAGCAGGGCGGCTTGAAGCCTAAAATCAAGGGCGCAAAATACGACGAGGGCAAGCCTCGCCCGTCGCTCGTGCCGGTGGCGGCTATCGAGGCGATCATGCAGGTGCGGGAGTTTGGCAAGGCAAAATACGCCGACGCGGAGGACTGGCGCAAGGTACCGCGTGAGAAGTGGCTGGACGCCCTTCTGCGCCACGTTCTGCATATCTGGGATAATCCGCTGGCGATCGACGATGAGAGCGGCCTACCGGCACTGTGGCATGTTATAACTAACGCTGCGTTTCTGTGTGCGGCGTACAGGGATGATTTATCCAATGCACAGTTGCAGTGGGCAAAGGACGTGCTATATGAGGAGGCGAAGCAATGCGGGGACGCGAGCGGACGCGGCAACGACTGAGGGCGGAGCTGCACCGGCGCAATATCAGGATCAACCAACTGCCGGAGTACATACCGTACTCCGGCAGCACGTGCTACAATTATCTGTCCGGCAAGGTCGCAATGTCGCAGGACTTTGCCGCTGCTGTGCAGCGTGTCATTGATATGTGGGACAATAAGAGAAGCGCCCGGCCTTGATTGGCTGGGCGCTTTCGTTATGCGTGTTTCAGTTCCTTGATCTCTTTGCTGTGCTTCTTGACAACGGACTGCAGCATGACAACGTCTTCTTCCAGTTCGTCAACGCGTTCGCTGGTGACGAAGTCCTTCGACTGCTCTTGCTGCGACTGCAGCGCCTCAAGAATCAGATTCAGCTTCTTGTCAACGGAGCTTTCCAGAATGACGCGCATATTCTGTGCGGACTGCTGCAGGATCCGTTCTTCCATCTCGGTCAGATATTTGAGCTCTTCACTATCAAACATTCGTATTCCTCCTTTATTCTCCGCGCATGATGGCTTTGATGGCCTTTGTGGGGCTGTCGTAGCCGTTTACCATGTATTTATCGATCAGGTCGATCAAGTCCGAGTCGGTGTCGTAGCGCAGCATCAGATTGTAGCGCCGGTATGTCTTCTTGTGATACCGATCGTAGACCTCATTTGTGGTGTAGTTCTTCCGCTTCGGCTTCTCGTCAGGCATGGGCGGGCCTCCGTTCGTTTCTTTCCATGCCGATTGTACCACGCCCGCGCCCGGACCGTCAATCCTGAAAATACTCTGCATAGAACCCGGCATAGCAGGTGGAGTAGATCACGTCGTCGAAAATGTTTTCTGGATCTCCGGCTTTCTGCATCAGGATCTCGACGAGATCGCCGACGCAATAGTCTTCGCAGCCGGTAAACTGCCAGATGAAGTCGACACCGTCCACGACGGTCACAGTGCCCGTATCGTAGTCCAGATCCACAACGAGGCCGGTACGCGTGTAGAAGTTGTCAACGGCCACTGCGGCCAGTCTGGCGGCTTCTGCGGCCTGTGCTTCGGCCTCAGTGACAAGCGCGGCATTCTCGGCCCTGACGGCCTCCAGCTCGGCGGACAAGCGGGCATTCTCGGCACGGAGCGCGTCAATCTCCGTGTTGGCATCAGCTGCGTGGACAGAGGCGCATGCAGTGCAAGAGATGAGGGTGAGAGCGGCGAGGACAACGATGATGATCTTTTTCATGTTTCTTTCTCCTTCCGGCCTGTTGGCCTGTCGTGTGGTGGTTTGCTTCTGTGCTTCACCGAAGCACAGAGGTCTACCTAGTGTCAAGAACTTTTTTCAAAGGGCTGGAAAGATTTTTGTCAAGCCCTTTTCTTACTAACTTTGGAATGCCTGTTTGCCTTAGAGCCGCAAGGGTTTGCGGATTTTTGGCTGTATGTAAATTCTTACAAGCACATTGATTTCGCTGTTATGCTTGCGCTAGCAGCGCAGCGCTGCAAGCGAGCTTGCAAGCGTGCGCAGGCGACGCGCAAGCGCAATTTTTACGCCTCAGGAGGTGGCTGCATGGCGAAGGGCGAGCGGGGAAAGCGTATCAATATTGAGCAGAAAGCCGCCGTCATTGCCGAGTATGCCAACAGCGGCACGATCACTGATGCTGCAAAAGCCGGTGGTGTGAACTGGGAAACGGCGCGGAAGATTATAAACAATAATATGAACGTCGCGGAAGCGGTAAAAAAGACGGCAGAGGAGCGCATGAAAGAGTTCGCTGACAGCCGCCTGGACAAGGTACAGACCGCGTTGGATACCATACTGAATGATCTTCCGGATAAGCTGCAAAAGAGCAATGCGCTGCAGTCTGCGACCGTGCTTGGGATCCTGATGGATAAGTTCGGAGGGCAGCGAGACTTCAACGGCAACGCTGTACAGGTCAACGTGACGTTCGGCAATAAGCAGGGCGACATGGACGCGTTCAAATAGCCAACGCCACCAAATACTCATTTTGTGGCGTTCGTTTTCCGGCAAAAGTTCGGAGAATATGATGAATCTACTAGATACCAGAACTATATGCAGATATACATGCATACAGCGTATATTATGCAGTGCATAAGCAGGGCAGAAGCATGCATAAAGCTATGAACTGCGTGCGCCTGGGCTGCGCGTGTGTGCATCAGTAGGCCCGGGCTGCAGGCCATTAAGGCCCCGCGCCGCACGTGTGTGCAGCCGTGTGTGCGCACCCCTCCACCAAATCAAGAGAGGCATAGGGGAGGGTGGCGGAAAAACACCCGGGTGGTTTCATACTAGTATATATATAATATCCCATCCACGTGTGCGCTCCATCCCAAAGAGGGGTAGCTACAAAACAGGCGGCACCCTTCCGAAACATGCACCTGAAAAATTTCAAAAACCAGACAAAAAGGACCGTGCTGTGTTGGTCTTGCCTGTCTTCGGCAGGCAGGTGAATCCTCCTTGTTTCATCTTTCTTCCCTTCCTCTTGTCCTGTCGGGTGCCAGGAACACCCGGCAGGCAAGACGAGCACAGCACAGAGGTACTGCATGGGCAAGCAATCGTACAAGCGAACAGCGCCGGGCGAGACGGTAAAGATCGACCTCGGGAAGCCGAACAGCGAACCGCAGCGGCAGTTCTTCGCCTCGACGGTGAAGTACACCTGCTACGGCGGTGCGCGAGGCGGCGGCAAGAGCTGGTGCACGCAGAGAAAGCCGGTCGGCGCCTGTCTGTATTATCCGGGATTGAAAATCCTGATCCTCAGACGCCGGTACGAAGACCTCGAGAACAGCGTCATCGACCCGATCGTCAAGCTGGTCCCGGAGACTGTCGCCGTGTACAACGTGCAGAAGCACCTTCTGTCGTTCAAAAACGGCTCGACCATCAAATTCGGCAACATGGACGGCTTCGGCTCCGCTGTCGCCGGTAAGTATCAGGGTCAGGAATACGACTGGATCTTCATAGAAGAAGCGACGCAGTTTACCGAACAGGAGTTCCGCGGGATCGCGGCCTGCTGCCGAGGCGCGACGCCGTTTCCAAAGCGGATGTACCTGACGTGCAACCCGGGCGGCATCGGGCACCAGTGGGTGAAGCGCCTGTTCGTCAAGCGCGACTTCCTGCCGAACGAGAACCCGGACGATTATCTGTTTATCAAAGCGACGGTCGAAGACAACGTCGACCTGCTGGAAGGATCTCCTGACTACGTCAATGCGCTGGACCTTCTGCCGGAGGACGTGCGCAGGGCGCACCGCTACGGCGACTGGGACGCGCTGTCCGGCGGCTTTTTCCCGGAGTTCAGGCGCGGGGTACATACCTTCCCGGAGGATTTCCCAATCGACCCGCGCTGGGCAAAATACCGGGCGTTCGACTACGGCCTCGATATGTTTGCCTGCCTGTGGATCGCGGTCGACTTTTCCGGGCGCTGCTATGTGTACAGGCAGTACAACGAATCTAAGCTCATCGTCTCCGAGGCAGCGAGCGCGGCGATCTCGCTGACGCCCGCGCGGGAGCGCATCGAATACACCATTGCCCCGCCGGATATGTGGTCGACGCAGAAGGACACCGGCAAGACGATGGCGCAGATCTTCAGCGAATGCGGGCTGCCAGTTTTGAAAGCGGCAAACAACCGCGTGCAGGGCTTCATGTCCGTCAAGGAAATGTTGAAGCCGCTTCCGGACGGGAAGCCGGGACTGATGATCTGCGAGAGCTGCAAGAGCCTGATCGACGATATTCAGGCCATCCAGCACGACGAGAAGAACCCGAACGACTGTGCCAAGCAGCCGCACGAGCTGACACACGACGTCGACGCCCTGCGATACTTCTGCGTTATGCGGACACTGAAGCCGGAGAAGCCGGTCGAGGTGGACGACTACGAGGAAGACCAGCTGGACGATTACGACGAATATATGACCGGAGGCGCGCCAAGCGCTTCTTACATCGGCTATTAGATACCAAAAGGAGTACAGGTATGAACACGACGACTGCCGCATGGGTGTTTGCCCGCGCGATCCATCTGATGGACGAGCAGAACGAGACGACCGGCGAGACCTCCACCACGGATACCGCCGAGTACAAGCTCCGGACGCTGTCGATCCTCAATATCCTGCGACACGAGCTGTTCCCGTATTCCGACACCTATGAGGCACAGGACGACGGCACGCGCGACATCTGCACCGAGATCAAGAATTTCACGGACGTCATCGATCTGGACGACGTGCTTGCGCAGGGCATTATGCCCTACGGCCTTGCGGCACATTTGCTGCTTGGAGAGAACGACTCGATGGCGGCATTCTTCAACGCCAAGTATTCCGAGCTGATCCAGACGCTGGCCGCGAAGAAGGCTTCGAAGTGGGAGGACATCACGCCGTACTACGGCGGACTATGCTGCTGATCATGTAAACAAACGGCCTACCATAGCCGTTGAATTGGCCTACCATAGCCAAATACAGGAGGACATAGCATGAACGAGAACGAAACCGATGTTGTTGTGGATGACGACAACTACGACGTGGATCTGAGCGAATACGAAAGTCTGACGGAAGACGACGGCGACGGCAACCAGACCGAGCCGACCGAAACGGAAGATGCTTTGCAGGAGCAGGGATCTGCACAGGACGAGGACGAGCAGGCGCGCGAGGACACGGCCGCTGACGAGCAGCCGGGCACCGAGGAACCGATGTTCGACCTCAAGTACAACAAGGAGACCAAACAATACACCAGGCAGCAGGTCACGGAGCTGGCCCAGAAGGGCCTGAACTATGACCACGTTACAGAGCAGCGCGACCGTCTGCAGCAGGAGAATGCAGACCTTGCCAAGTTCCGTGATGAAAATTCTGCCATCCTCGACACGCTGCGCGCGGCGGCGGAAGCGTCCGGCAAGAGCATTCCGGAGTATCTGACTTCCATCCGCACGAACCTTCTTGTCGCGCAGGGTATCAGCCCGGAGACGGCGCGGGAGCGCATTTTGCGCGAGGACGCCGAGCAGCGGCTCCATTCGCAGCAGAAGGCCGAGGAAGCCGAGGCCAGCAGCAAACGCGACGCCGAGCAGCGACAGAAGGACGATATCGCCCGCTTCCAGAAGAAGTACAAGGATGTCGACCCAAAGTCCATCCCGCAGGAAGTGTGGGAGGCGGTACGCGGCGGCGAGCTTCTGACGGACGCCTACGGCGACTATCAGCGCCGGGAGCTGGAACGACAGCTCAAAGAAGCCAACGAGAAGCTGGCGATCCGGGCCAAAAACGAAAGCAACAGACAAAAATCGCTGGGAAGCCTGCAGTCTACGAAGCAGGAGACCGGCAAAGACCCGTTCCTGGAGGGCTTCCTTAGCGACGACTAAGATAGGAGGCCATAATGGCAAAGACCATCAATCTCGCAGAAAAATATTCCAAGCAGGTACAGGAAAGATTCTACGAAGACAGCTATACCCAGTCTTCGTTTGCAACTGATCTTGATGCTGAGTTTGTAGGCGTCAAGACTGTCCGCGTGTACGAAGTCGACGTTGCGCCGATGAACGACTACACGCGCAGCGGCACTTCCCGCTACGGCACGCCGAAGGAACTCAACGACAACATGTACGAGTTCCAGATGAAGAAGGACCGTTCGTTCACCTACACCATCGACAAGGGCAACCAGGCCGAGCAGATGAACATCAAGGAGGCCGGTAAGACCCTGCGCCGCCAGATGCGCGAAGTTGTGACGCCCGAGATCGACGCATACCGCATGAAGGTCTGGGCAGAGCAGGCCGGTCAGCATGTTGCGCTGACTGCCGCGCCGTCCAAGACGACCATCGTGGAAGCGCTCATGGACGCGAACGTCGCGCTCGACAAGAAGCATGTGCCGAAGAAGAACCGCACGTTCTACATCGACATCAGCTACTACAAGTACCTGAAGCTCGCTTCCGAGTGGATCGGCATCGACGTGCTCGGCAGAAAGTCCCTCGAGCAGGGCGTCATCGGCACGTTTGACGGTGTGCCCGTCAAAGCGCTGGCTACCATGCCCTCGAACGTCTACTTCATGCTGATCTATAAGAACTCGGCCATCTCGCCGATGAAGCTGAAGGACTACAAGATCCACAGCGACGTCCCCGGCATCAGCGGCAACCTCGTCGAAGGCCGCGTCATGTACGACGCTTTCGTCAAGCCGACGATGGCAAACGGCATTTATGTCGCGGCTGCGTCCGGCAAGGTCGCGACCACGCCGACCATTGCGATTGCGTCCAACACCCTCACGCTGACCGGCGGTGACGGTGAGACGCTGATCTACACGACCGACGGTTCCGACCCGCGTTTCTCCGAAACTGCGGCGACCTACAGCTCTTCTTCGAAGCCGACGCTTGAGGCGGGCGACACTGTCCGCGCAGCGGCTACCAAGACCGGCTCGTTCTGGTCTGATCTCGCGGAAGCGAAAAACTGAGATACCACGGAATAAGGGGTGCAGCAATGCACCCCTTTTCTTGGAGGATACCCTATGGCGACAATTTCCACCAAAGACGACAGCAAGGTCTTTACTATCAAGAAATTTCTCGGGCTGAACGAGTCCAACGACGGCGATACGCAGCTGAAATTGGGCGAGGCGTCGGTCCTCAAGAACTTCGAGATCACAAACGAATATCATCTGCGCGTCAGACCGGGTTATAACACCATGCACGCCTTTACCGGCGCTGTCCGCGGCATGTGGCATGGCTACGTTGCAGGCGGCGAGGTGACGGTCTGTGCGGCTGACGGCGCAGTTTGGAATATGACGGAAGACGGGGCGGAGAATATCGGCGATATCCTTGACGCCCCGACGACGTTTTTCGGCTTCGGCGATAAGCTCTATATCCTGAACGGATCCGAGTATCTGGTCTGGGACGGCATCGGATACGTCGAGACCGTCAGCGGCTATGTGCCGGTCGTTGTGACGGCGTCTGCGCCGGGCGGCGGCGGGACGACGCTGGAGCCGGTGAACATGCTGACCGGCAAGCGCCGCGTGCGCTTCTCCGCCGACGGCACATCGACGGTCTACCAGCTGCCGGAGAAGAACGTCACGAGCATTGATTTTGTGTTCGTGGAGAAAGCCGAGGTGACGACGGGCTTCACGGTCGACAAAGAGGCCGGGACCGTCACCTTCACCGAGGCCCCGGCACAGGGCAGCAACAACGTCGAGGTCTTCTACAACGTGGCGAACACGCTGCGGGCGAAGATCGAGAAGATGCGCTTCAGCGAATTTTTCAACGGCGCATCGGATACGCGCGTGTTCCTTTACGGCGACGGCAGCAACAAGGCGTACTACTGCGGCGTGACAGAGACGGGCGAGGCCAGCGCCGAGTATTTCCCGGACCTGTACGAGGTGCAGATCGGCACGGCCAACACGCCCATCACGGCCATGTCCCGGCACTACTCGAAGCTGCTGGTCTTCAAGCCGGAGGCGGTCTATGCGACGAGCTATTCCGCCATCACGCTCGAGGACGGCAGCACGACGGCAGGCTTTTACACCGTCCCCATCCACCGGGAGATCGGCAACGAAGCGCCCGGGCAGGTGCAGCTGGTCAACAACTACCCGCGCTCGATCTGCGCGGGCAACGTGTTCGAATGGCGGCTGGCGACGACGCTGTACGCCGACGAGCGCAACGCGAAAAACATCTCCGCCCGCGTGCAGCAGACCATGAACAGCGCGGACGTGTCGAAGATCTTCACCTTCGACAACAACATGACGCACGAATACTTCCTGTTTTTGAACGACGCGCAGGGGACCGTGCTGGTCAACAACTACGGGACGAACGTCTGGTACATGTTCACCGGCCTCCCGGCGACCTGCGCGTGCGCGGACGGGATGGCAATGTATCTGGGCTTCTCCGACGGGCGGCTGGTCGATTTTGACCATATGCACACGTCGGATGACGGCGCGGCGATCGAGTCCCGGTACGAGTCCGGGAACATGTCGTTCAACGCCGACTACAAGCGCAAGACCAGCTCTATCATCTGGGTCTCGATGAAGCCTGCGACGAATGCGCGAATCCTGATCTCCGCCCGGTCGGACAAAAAGAGCGACTATGCGGAGAAGGAAGTGGCCTCGAGCCTGTCCGGCTTCGACCACGTGAATTTCATCCACTGGTCTTTTTTGACGAACCGCGCGCCGCAGATCGAGCGGATCAAGCTGAAGGTGAAGAAGTTCGTCTATTACAAGATCGTCATTACAAGTGGCTCGACCTTCGGCGACGTGACCGTGCTCGGCATCGACCAGAAGGTCCGCTACACCGGAAATGTGAAATAGGAGGGTGCTATGGAAACGATTCTTGGACTGATCCTGCAGCTGCTGATTTTGGGCTGCCAGATCGCGGTCTGCATTCTCGGCTATGTGCTCGTCACGCGCGGCACCGCGCCGCAGCAGAAGGAGCGGGAGCCGGAAGCGACGGAGTCCGCGCTTGGGGCGACGGACTCGGCGCTGGCCGAGGAAGAACGCCGGATGCAGGAGCAGATGAAGCGCATGATGGACGGCATGAACAATATTTTAGGTTATGACGGCCATCCGCAGGGTGACAGAGAATGAAAGAGAAAATGACGCCGGATAAGGCGTACCGCAGATACGACCGCGGCGTACAGGTCAACACGCAGCTGAATCTGTACGACACGGTCCAGAAAAACGAAAATTTCTTTATCGGCAAGCAGTGGGAGGGCGTGGAGTCGAACGGCCTGCCGACGCCGGTCTTCAACTTCCTCAAGCGCGTCGCGCTTTTCCAGATCGCGACGATCTCGAGCGACAACCTCTCCATGCAGGCTTCGCCGCTGGGCTCTACCAGTATGTATTCGCTCGGGGACCTTGAAAAGGTGGCGGACGTCATGAACAAGCAGTTTGCCGCCATCTTTGAGCGCAACAAGATCGTCACGCTGACGCGCCAGTTCATGCGCAACGCGGCGGTCGACGGCGACGGCGCGACGTACACCTACTTTGACCCCGATATCGAGACCGGGCAGGAGGCAAAGGGCGATATCGTCACCGAGATCATCGAGAACACGCGCGTGCTCTTCGGCAACCCGAACGACCGGCGCGTGCAGACGCAGCCCTATATCATCATCCCCCGCCGCCTCATGGTGGACGAGGTCAAGCGCATTGCCAAGCGCAACGGCGTCAAGAAGGACGATATCGACCGCATCCGGCCGGACACGGAAGACTACAACAACCAGATGGACACCCTGCAGGATAAGCTCTGTACCCTCATCGTCTACCTCTGGAAGGACGATGAGACCGGCACGGTCCACAGCTTCCAGTGCACCAAGGACGTGGAGATCGAGAAGGAGAAGGATACGGGCCTGAAGCTCTACCCGATCACCTGGATGCCGTGGGACTACGTGCAGGATTGCTACCACGGCATGGCGCTCATCGGCGAGCTGATCCCGAACCAGATCTTCGTCAATAAGCTGTTCGCCATGTCGATGCTTTCCCTCATGACCACGGCGTTCCCGAAGATCGTCTACGACAAGACGCGCGTGCCGCGCTGGGACAGCCGCGTCGGCGCGGCCATCGGCATCAACGGCGGCGACGTCAACAACGTGGCGAAAATTTTAGACCCGGCGACCATCTCGCCGCAGGTCTCGCAGTTCATCGACTCCGCCATCAACTACACGCAGAACTTCATGGGCGCGTCCGACGCGGCCCTCGGCGATACCCGGCCGGACAATACGTCCGCCATCGTGGCCCTGCAGCGCGCGTCCAACGCGCCTTTGGAGCTGGTGAAGCTCAACATGTACGAATCCATCGAAGACCTCGGCCGCATCTACCTCGACCACATGCGCGTGTACTACGGCACGCGGTACGTGCAGGTGAAGATGTTGACGAAGGACCAGCTCAATTCGCAGCCGCTCGGCATGACGCTGCCGGAGCAGGATTTCAATACGCCCTTCGACTTCGACATCCTCAACCGCATCCCGCTCTCTCTGAAGCTCGACGTCGGCGCGTCGGCCTACTGGTCGGAGATCACGACGGTGCAGACGCTCGACAATCTGCTCATGCAGGGCAAGATTGAGCTAGTGGACTACCTCGAGCGTATCCCGGAGGGCTACGTCTCGAAGCGGCAGGAGCTGATCGACAAGCTCAAGGGCAATCAGGCCATGAGCCAGATGAACCAGGGCGCGACGAGCGGGAATCTCGTGCCAGAGGTCCCGCAGGCCGGGCAGATCCCGGTCAACGGCGGCAGCGGCTACGGCGAGCTGCAAAGGGCGCTCAACGAAACGGGGGTGGCATAAATGAGCATTCCGACACTCGACACCGATCTCAGCATCATCCAGAAGCTGGACGACTATCCAAACGACATCGGCGGGCTTTCCGCCGCGCAGCTGAAAGCGAAGTTTGACGAGGGCGTGCTTGCCCTGCAGACGTATATCAATACCGTCCTCATCCCCGCGCTCATTGCGGAGAAGCTTCCCTTCACGGCCTCGACGGCCATCAACGCCGACACCATCCAGTCGGCCATCGAAAACGTGCAGTCGCAGCTTTCCCGGGCCGTGGCCGGTACCATCCCGAACAATACCGTCGGCATGGAGAAGCTGACCAAGACCGTGCAGAACGCCATCGCCTCCGGCGGCGGCGCGGCTGCGGCGGTCACGCAGCTTTCCAAGACCGTCGAGCAGAATGTGGCGGCGACGAACGAGAACACGACGGCCATCGCCGCCATCAACGCAGCGAACGTGACCCGCGACGCCGAGATCGCCAAGATCTCCGGCAAGGCCGAACTGTCGCAGGGCGCGACGTTCGTTCTGACGGCGGCGGGCTGGGCGGACGGCAAGCAGACCGTGTCCATCAACATCGGCACGGGGCGCAACGACGCCGTCGGCCTCGACACGTCGGCGACGCTGGCGCAGTGGCAGGAGGCGGCGAAATGCGGCGTCAAGGTCTACAGCGCGAACGAGGAGGGCATTACCTTCTCCTGCGAGACTGCGCCGACGCTCGACCTGCCGTGCGCGTACATTTTGATGTAAGGAGGGGCGTATATGCTCGATCTATTCCCGAAGCAGATCAGCCCGGACGAGACAGCCATCAACACCAAGCTTGGCCGCACCACCGCCGTCACCGAGGACGACACGAATTATACCTCGTACATGGCCCGCGGCCAATCCCTGAACTCGGCTGAGACGACGCCCACGAAGAACGGCCAGATTGCCTGGCGGTACGAATAAGGGGACGAGCTATGAGTTTTAACATTTCGGTCACAGCCGATTCAACATACCCGCCGAGGGTGGGCGAGTATGCCATCAAGTACGATGGTGTCTCCTATGAAACAGGATAAAGCTTTTCCGTCGGCGATGGCTATGTTGAAGTAACGGTATATTCGGAGGGCGCAAGCAGCGGCGAATATGCAGATATGCCGGCATACGTCTATCTGAATTCTGTTCAAGTTCATAATGGCGGAAAGGGTTTCAGCACCTACAAGTATTACCCAAATAACGATGCAACGATAAAACTGACCCGCGTGAGTGGCGACCAAAGTGGAGACGCAACCCGTGCATTCATAACAGAATCGCAGGTATGGAAGGAACCCCAGAGCGGAGGCGGAAATCAGTCCTGCATGGTAAACGGTACGGCCTTGAAACTGAAGCCCGGAAAAACGCTCGTTTCCGGAACTGCTTTTCAGATCAAGAAGGGCAAGACGCTCGTGAATGGTTCCGCATATGAGATCGGGCTTTCCGGCGGCGGCTTCAAGTTTACGGTCAATCCGATCTCAAAGATAGTCCTGCTGCAGATTACGGTGAAGGACTCCAACGGCGCAACCAAGCATGAGTATGCAATGGGTGCTGCGCAGACGGTCACGGCTCCTCTGTGGGGCGATATTCTGCCGACGGATACCATCACCCTGCAGTATAAGGCTACGTCCGGCGACAGCGATACCTCTGCGATCAGCCTGAACGGCCAGCAAAAGGTCAGCGGAAGCAACAAGGGCCTCAGCAGCGGCGTTTCTTATACGCTCGAGAATCTGACCGGAGATATCCAACTCTCTGGCGCAGTGAGCGGCAGCACGTACACGCTGGCCGTCACGATGGGAGGATAAGCGATGAAGTATATCACTCTGCCGCTCACGGAGTGCGAAGCGTTCTTCGAAAAATGGTATCGCAAGCAGTTTCCGTGCAGACTGAGCATGCTGTGCGAACCCGGCGTGATGATGATCGCGCCCGGAAAGCATTACATCAATTTGCCGGATGACGGGAAAGCGTATAAGCTGCTCAAGCTCAACCATTGCGGAGGACCGATCGTCGGCTTCGATGACGGCATCACGCTTTTTGACATCAACAGGAACGAGTGGCGTCCGCTATGGCGGGAAAAGCTCGTAAAGCTGCTTCTGGATAAGGGCATCCCGGCCAGAAACAACGGAAACGACGTTGCAATTCAGGAATTCAAAGTTGCGGGGTATTCTGAGACTGTGCTTGCCGATACCGGCTTTGTGCAGTACGGCATCCACATCTCCATGCATGTCGATGTGGACGAGATCAAGCGGATTTGCCGGAAGCCTATGGTCAAGATACCGAAGGGGCTTGCGGACTACGGGCTGACGCGCGCGGAGGTGCTTCGGGCGCTCGATGTGGAGGAAACGATATGAGTCACAAAACCCTGATCTCCGGCACGGCGTATGAGGTCGTGGGCGGGGTACAGATGATAGATGGCACTAAATTCCAAATGGGGGGGGGAAAAACCCTTGTCGGCGGGACGGCGTTTGACATCCCGTTTGCCAGCGGCGTGCCACTGTCGACGGTGACGCCGGGCGCGATCCTGTACCTGAACGAATCCGGCAGCCCCGTGCCGTTTTATATCGCCAAGCACGACTACGAGAGTGGGCTAAACGGGGCCGGGCGGACGCTGGTGGTAAGGAAAGATTACTACAAAGATGGGATTGCAACTTATCAGCAGAACGAATACGTCAATAGCTGTTTTGCGGATGAGACGAAAACTCTGATAGGAACAACGGCGTTTTACATTTACAAAGCGAATATCGGAGCCGCAGGCAAAGACGAGCAATCTGGATTTTTGCTGTCCTTGTATGAATTTGGAATTACGGCGACAAATGCGGTGAATGAAGGAACGCCGCTTCCGATAGCAGATACGCTCAAGGCGATGACTCGGACTCAGTGGACACGCACGGTAAATACAGCGAACATGGCACGAGCATTTTACGTAGATAGTACCTATGGCGCAGGTTACACAAATGTTTATAACGAACTTGGAATTCGCCCCGCTTTTACCCTTCCTGGAACGCTCAGACTCGCGCAAAACGCCGACGGCACCTACACCCTAGCAGCATAAAGGAGGACCCACATGGGCACACACCACATTTTGAAAGACGGCACATCCTACGCCATCAAAGGCGGCACCGACCTGGTTGCTGGTACAAGTTACCAAATCGGGGGGGGCCGAACTCTGGTGGATGGTACGGAGTATGAGATAGGATTCGCGGAGCCGGTAACTGTAACAATCAGCGGTGACGCAACAATGGGTAAGACACTGGCCACAGTAACCTATAAAGGTGTTGAGTACGAAAATACGACGATTGCCGCAGAAAAGGGTGAAGAACTGATTTTGACTACGGTCTCGTACAACTGGCAGAGCACGAACGGCCAAATCCTCATAAACGGGACAATCGTGCTGAACAAAACAGGATCATATACATATACATTGTCGAAGGATGTAAATATCCAAGTCGGCTTCTACAGCGCAACGGCTATTGGAAGACTTGTTTATGCAGGGCGCATAACAGTAACAGAACAATAAAGATAGGAGGTCAACATGATCTACTTCAAGGCAAATAACACCGAATACCCGGCCAGCATTGCCGGGAAAGTCACCGACCGGGACTGGGGCGGGCGCGAGAGCAAGGCCGTCACGCTCGAGATGACCCACGCTGCCGCCGCGCAGCTGTTTGTGGACGGACTGAGCTGGTCCATCGTGCAGCGCGATACCGTCCCCGTCTACGACACCGACGGCACCCCCACCGGCGCGACCGAGGAACAGGTCCAGGAATGGGACAATTCCGACTACGCCGTCGCAGGGCCTATCACCGATAATCGCGACGGGACTGTGACGGCGAAGATGGGCAAAAAAACAGCCAGCGACGTGCTGGCGGAACTGGAGGCTACCTATGACGGAAACTAAGCTGGCGCAGATGAAAGCGGCTATTCAGGACGGCAAGCTGGTGCAGCAGGCGGGCGGCATCACCTCGACCGTCACGCAGTCGGACAAGCTGGGCTTCGACTGGAAGAATATCTATGTCAACGACGTGCTCGTCCGGCAGGAATACGTCGAGCAGGCCGTCAAGCGCGGCACGGCGGACAATCCCATTGCGTGGGCCTCCGGCATGGCCCTCATCCAGAACGCCTACTATACATACGGCGGCGAAACAAAGGTCTGGATGGGCGAGGCGGGCGCGAAGGCCGACTGGTCGAGCAGCGATTTTGTTGCGATCTGAGTTTGTGAGGTGAGCACATGCCAACGACCGAAGAGCTGCTGAAGCAGGTCTACAAGCAGCAGACGCAGAGCCAGCAGGGGCAGAACGGCAATATCGCCACGACCAGCGCCGACGCCTCCGCTGCCAATCCGCCCGCCAGCACCGAGGCCCCCGCTGCCGGAGCCGGTACGGAAAACACGCCGCAGGCCCCGGCCAACGGCGAATCCACCGCCCCCGCGGCCGATACTGCCGGAACGGGCGACACCGGTCTCACGGGCGAGGCCAGCGGCAAATCCCTCTGGGACCGGTACCGCGACTATCTTGGCAGTCTGGGTGACTACAAGACCCCGACGGCAAACAGTCAGGAAGAACTCATCCGGAAGATGTACGAGGCCAATCTTGCCTCGAACAAATCCCAGCTCGAGAGCGACTACAACCAGAATCTTTCCGACCTCGGCGCGGAGGAAAGCAAGCTCGGCCAGATCTACTACGAGCAGCAGCGGCAGGCACAGGCGGAGTCCGACCGCAACCGGCAGGCGTTTCAGGAGTACGCGAACGCGCGGGGCCTGAACTCCGGCACGGGCGGGCAGGCGGAGCTCGCGCAGAGCAATCAGCTGTCGGCGAACCTCAACGCCCTTCGCCAGTCTGAGGCAGAGAAGCGCGCGGAGGTCGAGCGGCAACGGCAGCTGCTCGGCCAGCAGTACCAGCAGGCCATCCAGAAGGCGCAGGCCGACAACGACCTGAATCTGGCCAAAGCCCTGTACGAGGAAGCCGTCCGCGTCGACGAGTCCATCACCTCCGCCGCGCAGGCCGACGCCGACCGGGCGCTGCAGATCTTCAACATGCTCAACAGTACCGCCCTTTCCGCCGCAGGCGCGTATGCCTCGAAGTCCGGCGACATGTCCCTCTACGAAAAGCTCCTCGCCGGTGACAGCACCTCGGAACTCGAAGACCTCTACAACAAAGCCCAGCAGATCGTATCCTCCGGCGGCTATTACTCCGGCGGCGGAGGCGGCGGCAGCAGCTCCGGCACATATAAGAAGGCAACGAGCGACGAGACAGAATGGGCGCAGTACTATATCGACATCATCCGCAATGCGGGCGGCATTGATAACGTCAAGGACTATCTGTCCACCAATTACAAGAACTATGGTATTCCGTACCAGACTGTCGGGAAGACAACGACCAGCATGGCAGAACGCGCAAGAGGATATTCCACGAACGAATATCAGATCGGTTCTGCAAAGGGCAAGGATATTGCAAACAGTCTTGGTGTCGGCAATACGTATCAGGCTTCAGACGGCTCCGTATGGCGTAAATCTTCCAACGGGAATATCTACGTCACAAAGGATGGCGTGACCATGAAAGCGAACATCAGATAACGGGGGAATTTGCCAATGGCAGATTATTATATCAATTCCGATAAAGGCAAGGAGCTTGCCAACAGTCTCCGTGCTGGTGACATGGCAGAGGCCTCCGACGGCTCTCTTTGGCGTAAGGAATCTGACGGCAGTATTTCCGTTATCAAGAACGGCCAGACCATGACCGGCAGGGTGGGTGTGTCCGCGCCCGCCGTGTCGGAAGCGCCGTCGTTCAGCGCCTCCCCGGCGGTCGAGACGCCGACGCTCGACGCCGCGACCGGCGGCAGCTCGCAGCAAACCACCGCTGCCGATTATACCGGCAGCGCGCAGGAGCAGCGAGACCAGGAGCAGGCGCAGACCGTCCTTGCCTCCGAAAAGGCAAAGGCCGCGACCGAGAAGGTCACGGCCGGTCTCGACCAGTCCTCCGGCGATGAGCTTTTGAATCAGGCCATCCAGCAGGCGTCGACCCCAGAGTACAAGATCAGCTCCGCGCAGGGCGTATTGCTCGCCGATGAGCTGCGCACGGCGGGCGATATGGCAGAGGCCTCGGACGGCTCCACATGGCGGCGCGAGGCCGACGGCAGTATCTCCGTCCGCAAGGGCGACAAGACCTATACGGCCACCATCGACCGCGCAGCTGCGAAGCAGGACCCGCAGTGGGCCGTCCTGACTGCCCCGGCCCCGACCGGGACGGAGACCAGCAGCAAGAAATCCTCCGGGAAGTCTTCCGGCAGCGCTTCTTCCGGCGGATCCGGTACATACACATTCCCGGCTGCTTCCACAGGCACGCAGAAGACGCCGACGACCACGGCTACCGGCACCGACCGCGCGTCTCTGCGCAAGCAGGCCGCGACGGCGCAGAAGGAGATGGGCGACCTCGCCCGGCAGATCTCCGTCGCGAAGATCCGCGGCAAGGACACGTCCGCCCTGCAGGCAAAGTACAACGAGGCCAAGGCCCGGTACGACGTGGCGAACACGCAGATCCAGGCCCCGCAGCAGCTTTCGACCTCCGGCGCGCGGCAGGAGCAGTTCAGCCAGCGGCAGACGCTGATGGAGCTGGCGACGCAGCAGGCGGCGGAGCGGAAGGACGCATGGCAGAGTCTGCCGACTGTGCGGGACTCGGAACGGTTTTCCAATATCGACAACGTGACCACAGGCCGGACGCGCAGCGCAGAACAGCAGCAGATCGCCGGAGCCGTGGAGGAACTGCAGAAGAACGCGTGGCGGAGCCTGCCCACGGTCCGGGACTCTGAGCGGTTCAACATCCCGTCGCAGACCGACGCCCTTCTGCAGCAAGCGGTCGCACAGGCCCCGAGGACGCTTTCCGGTAAGCCCTATCTGCCGGAGAACGACGGCGGTTTTTCGCACAGCAGCGGAAGCACGGAGCGACAAAACGTTCTTGAACGAATCGGGAACGCGGCGCTCGGCGGTCTGATCCAGAGTGGCGGCACGTCGATGGACGCCGCCGGGGCTATGTATCAGGCCGGGCAGGGCGGGCGGAACACGACCTATGACGAAAGCCGCGCGTGGTTCCAGGATCAGCTCGATTCGGAGCTGCGCACACTGAACTCTATGCTGCTGGAAAACCAGGATAACCCTGGTACCTATACGCAAGCGGAAATCAAAAACCAGCGCCGGATCGTCGCCGAAGCACAGGCCAGAGTCAACGCGTTCGCGCTGACGCAGGACGCGCAGGAGCAGTCCGGAGAACTGGCGCGCGACCTTGCCGCCGATGTGTCAAATGCCGGTGCCAGCCGTGTAGCGCAGTCAAAGCGCGGGGCCAGTAAGCTTGGCAGTATGGCGCTTGACGCGCTGGCGTCCGCAGCACAGAGTGGCGCGGACATGGCAACGAATGCGCTGTTGGGAACGTCCGGCAGTATGCTGCCGTTTGCGTTCCGTGCGTTCGGCGGCGGCACGCAGCAGGCGCGGAATGACGGTGCGACGCTCGGCCAGCAGCTGGCCTACGGTGGCACGATGGCGGCAAAGGAAGTCTTCACAGAGAAGATGTTCAATATCGCCGGTCTGCAAAGCAAGGCCTACGGCAAGGGTTCGTTCGACGATTATGTCGAAAAGACTGTTGCCGGGGCAGTCGATAAGCTGGCAAGCACCGACGTAGGCAAACGTCTGCTCGGCGGCGCAGCGCAGTTTATGACCAGCGCTGCGGGCGAAGGTCTGGAAGAACTGATCGGCGACTGGATGGAGTGGCAGCTACCGCGAATTTACGACAAGGACCCGGATTCCGCGAAGGACGTAGCGGTCAACTCTCTTTATGATTTCCTCGTTGGCGCGATTTCCGGCGTTATGGGCAACCTGACCACGCCGGGGCAGTTCACGAACTACGATGTCAATGAGCATCTCGGTGGAAGTCAGGGCCAGCAAGTAAACAGGCAGCTGACACAAGATGAACTGCTCGACGCAGCCATGCAGGCAGCGAACCGCGGTGAGACGCTTACAGGCCCGGTACAGGCCGCGAACCAGACCACCCAGCAAACGACGCAGGCCGCGCAGGAACGCGGCACAGAGGGCGTTATAACAGGCGAAGAATCGTCTGCATTGGACGAGGCCATGCGCAGCACGTTTACCGAGGCACTGAGCGGCATTTCTTCCGACGTTGCAACGAATAAGCCGCAGAACGTGAAAAATCTGCTCAATGCAACGAAAGAGCAGATCACAAGGTTTATTCAGAATGCGTTCAATAAGCAGAACCAATTTCAGTATCTAAAGATCTCCGACGTCTCGCCGGAGCTGGCGGAAACGCTGCGTGCGGCTGGAATCGACGTTGACGGATACGCGCATGCCCTCCGCGACAACGATATCCGGCATGTGGAAAGCTCGCATGGCTCGCAGTCGAACGACAAGTACAAGGTCACGGCCGATATGCTTGGGGACGTCCAAAACGTCATTGACAACTATGATGTTCTGTATCGCGGGTTTGATACACGATTTGGGAACCCGACAGTCGTCTATGAAAAGCGGATGGGAAACCGGACGTTTTACGTTGAGGAAGTTATGTCCGACGGTGTGCTCGGGACAAAGCAGATGGTGGTTACCGGCGAAAACAGTAAGCCTAGCTTCCTGAAAAAATATACAGAAGTAGCTAGTGTTTCCGACGATACCGATGTGCCCGCTCGAAGCGGATCAACAGGCCAAAGCCCCCCCGGCAACCACGTCCCAGACGCCCCGTATAACACTAGCTACGATTCCACTGTAGCACAATCTGGGAATTCTGTCAATCAGAATGTTTCGGCAAACGATATGGGCGCGATGCGCAGCCAGTTTGAATCTGTACCGAAGCAGGCGCAGACGCAGAGCAATACCATAAATAGCATGGAAACCGGCTGGAACGTGCCGGAGGCGCAGCGCACGCCCATCATGTACGACACCGTTTCCGAGGCGAAGAGCCTTGACAACGCCCGGCTGCGGCTGGCGCAGGACTACGCCGGGGAAATGGCAGAGCTGCGAGGAAAGCACAACTGGAGCGGCGAAGAGGTCGACATGGGTATGACGATCCTCGACAACTACCGCAGGGCGGCGGAGCAGACCGGCGACTGGACGGAATATTCCAACTGGCGCAAAGAGGTCTCCGCGCACGGCACGGCAGCCGGTCAGGCGCTGCAGGCGTATGCCAAGTATTCGAGGCAGACGGGCGGCGGTATCGTTGCGGACGCCTCGGCGGCGCTGGAACGCGCGGCAAAGAAGACCAACAAAGCCGAGGTCATGAACCGCGTCAATGCGCTCGCACAGCAGTACGACGCGGCAGTCGGCACCGGGCAGGAGAACGCGAAGGTCAACGTCAACGATCTGGTCGATATCATCAAGAGTGCCAGCACGGCCCGGCAGACCGGTACGCTCATCGGCAACAAGACCCCGCCCATTGTCAATTGGGCTATGAACCGCATTGCGAACTATGCCCGGGCGGAAGCACAGACGGGCGGCGGGAAAAACCTTGATTTCCTCAAAACATTTGCTTCCAATAGTATTTACAATATCGCTGCAGACACGCAGACAGCTTCAGCGGGCGAGAAGGTCAAAACATATCGTAGGCAGGGGATGCTCTCGAAAGTTGCGACTGTCATGCGGAACCTTGTTTCTAATAACGGTTTCGACCCGCTGGATAGCGTAGCAAGAAATATTTCTGTTCCGCTCGACATGCTGGTCTCCAAGTTCACTGGCACGCGCAGTGTTGCGGGTGATGCCTCGTGGCTTTCGAAAGCAAAACGCAAAGGCTCTGCAGATGGACTCGCAAAATCCGTTATGCAAGTTGGCCTTGACGTTGATGCATCTGGAACAATCGGAAAATATGAAAGCACGTCTAACCGTACCTTCAAAATGTCTGGCGGTGTTTTTTCCAAGCTCATGTCCACGTGGGAGGCAGTAGAAGGATATCTCTTAAACTCCACAGACGAATTTCAGAAAGGCGGCATTGAAGCAAGCGTTCAGCAAGGCATTGATCGGCTCTATGAAAGGGGCAAGATCAAGGACGATTCCCTCCGAGACGCGGGCAAACAGGAAGCGCTTTACCGTACATTCCAAGATGACACAGCACTGTCAAAGGCAGTTACAGGATTCCGGAGCGGCATCAATGAAGCGCATCTTGGCGATGTTGGAGTTGGCGACGTTGCATTAACTTTTGCACAGGTTCCCGCAAACTTAGCTTCAAGATCTATCGAGTATTCGCCTGCGGCTTCTGTTTCAGTTTTTGTTGATTTTGCGAATCTGCTTATAGACGCGAAATCCGGGAAAATGACAGCGGCGAAGCAGGCAAAAGCGGTTCAAACTGTAGGTCGCGCGTTAACGGGTACAGGGCTAATTGCGCTATCGGCTGTAGGCCATATGGCCGGGTGGCTCGTTGTTTCTGGTGACGATGACGATAAAAATAAGAGCGCGCTGGATAAACTTCTTGGACTAAATGGAACACAGCTAAACGTAAATGCGTTGCTTCGCCATATTCGCGGTGAAAGTACAGAATTCCAAGAAGGGGATATACTGATCTCTATCGGCTTCATGGATCCGCTAAACGCACTGTTTACAACGGGCGTGCTGGTTGCGGAAGACTATAAAGAGGCACACGCACAAGGGAAAAAACTGACATTTGGACAAGCCGTTGGCGATTCTTTCCTCGGAGCATATCAGGCAGTTATGGAAATGCCGCTGATATCCGATTTTCGGGATATTGCGCAAAACTATCAGTATAGCAGCGGCGAAAAATTCTATCAGAAAGCAGGCGACGCTTTACAAAAATATGCAGCTAGTCAGGTCGCCAGTTTAATCCCGAACTCGCTGCGCGGCATTGCGCAGGGCCTCGACGATACGGAGCGGAACGCCTATTCCTCGGATAACGTCTGGCAGCAGGCGGTCGACAACGCGAAAGCGTCCATTCCCGGCCTGCGGGAGACGCTTCCGGCGAAGACGGATGTGTGGGGGAATCCCATCAAGAACGAGGGCGGTGTCCGGAACTTCATGAACCGGAACATCAACCCCGGCAATATCACGACGTACAAGACCGACGAGGTCTCTACGGAGCTGGGGAAGATCAGCGAGGCGACAGGTGAATCCCTGTATCCAGACCGCACGGCTCCGCGCTCGCTGAAAGTCGACGGCGAGGCCGTCAGCCTGACGTTCGAGCAGCGCAGCATGTATCAGAAGGCTTACGGTGACGCCTATTATGCCGCAGTGACCTCGCTCATGAACGACGAGAACTACAAAGCCATGCCGGACAGTATGAAAGCCGAGATCCTGCAGCAGGCGAAGGACGCCGCGAAGGAACAGGCCCGCGACAGTCTGGGCATCGGTTACGAGATGGACAGCGCTTCGCAGAAGATCTTGGAGAAGTCCGGCGCGGAGCGCAACAACGCGCTGATCTCCGCTGCCGTCAAGGCGCAGCACTATTTGTCCCCCGAGACGCAGAAGCAGCTTTCTGACGTCGACCGGCAGTTCGGCGGGGCTGACTATGTCGGCCTGTCTGACGAGCTTTTCAACGCTGCGAAGGAAAAGGCGAATACCTACTTCGAGGCGGTCGAGGCTGCCAAGTACGGCGGCGAGCTGAACGAGACGCAGAAGGAGCTTGCGGACAAGGACAGCAAGGAGCTGGCGCGGTACTTCATGGACAAGGCTATCGAATCCCGCTATACCGACGCGAATAAGAGCGGGACGAAAGCCGACGAGTATCTGAAAGCGTACCGGCAAGGTGAGTTGAACGATGCAATGGCACTGGCTGTTCTGAGTGACAAGGAGGTCATGGCGTATGACCGCTTCGGCCGGGGCGCGAAGGTCACGCCGGAAATGGCGCTGCAGGCGGCAAACGCCCATGCCGGGATGAAGGATGTCAAGGACGAGGATGGCAAGGTCACGAGCAGCGCGCAGGAGCAGTTCGATGCATGGCTCGACAAGCAAAACTGGACGGATGACCAGAAATCCGCCGTCCGTATGGGCTTCTACTCTGACAGCGTCAAGACCTACAGCTATCTGCCAGACCAGCTTCGCAAGGGCAACATCAAAACGGCTGACGCCAAGAGCGAGCTGACAACTTCGTATCAGGCAGGCTGGTCGAAAAATGTCCGGGACACGGGCGCGAAGATGGCGGATTACATTGACGCGATCGTCGAGTATGAAGACCGGCCAAGCAGCGAGGAACTTGACGATGCAGGGTATAGCTATGTATGGCAGTGGTTCTGTGACTATCTCAATACTACGGACCTGACCAGAGAACAGAAGTATGCTATGGCGATCAGCATCAAGAAGAACGACTATGGTGAAGGAACCATGAAAAAAATCTGGAACAGGCTCAGATAAGGGGGGTATCTATGGTACAGAAGATCAAAAACGTCCTGTATATCACGATGCGCGG
>ERZ808262.287-NODE-287-length-30475-cov-3.867390_pt1 | contig 30475 bp, 37 predicted proteins | sample MGYA00520895_ERZ808262 | MGnify/ENA primary metagenome ERZ808262 (study PRJEB31516, sample SAMN03275588) | gut metagenome | biome: mammalia-associated habitat; material: feces | host: Papio cynocephalus | place: Kenya | collected 2012-08-02 ... | reverse complement strand
ACTCGGCGATCGTTTCCTTGAACAGGCGCTGGATGTCGTCCATGCTGCCGATGCTCGCCAGCTGCAGCAGTTCGCGGATCTTGGCTCTGCGTTCATTTTCTTCCGCTGTGCGATTCCTTCTTGCCATACGAAAACCTCCAGTGTGATGCTTCTATTATACACCATCTTGGAGGTTTACACAAAGTATGGGATGGTCTCCTCGACGGCGTTTGTTCCTTACCCGGTGCTTTGCACCGGGGCAACGAATCTCCTCGGGTTCACTTCTGCCAAAAGCACGCCTGTTTGATATGCTTTTTTCATAATTACCTGGTACTTGGTTCCAAATCAAATTTTCTATACCAATGAGATATTCCGTTCTAAGGAAGCTCTGATGAAATCGGCAAGAGCTGGCAGCGAGAGATTTTGGCACGAATGAAAGTTTGGAAAACGCAGGAATACTGTATGTATTTCAAGTTTTTCAAACTGCACAGTCGGGACAAAATATCCGTTGTCCAGCCGCAGACGATTTATTCAGAGCTTCCCTAAATCCTTACTGCACCAGCACCCTTGGCACGGCATACTCCCACAAGGTGAAAAATAGACTGTACTGAGGTGACGTGCATGGGCTATCGAATTGAATACCCGGAATCCTCCGGTCGGCGGCGTAAATCCGGCCGTCTTTGGGTGCCGGTCTGCGCGGCTGTGTGCGCCCTGGTACTGATGGGTCTATGCTGGAAGGACAGCCGGTATTACATCCGGCGGCTTCTGTTTCCGGGAGACGCAGCCGCGGCTTTGGCGGAATTGGAGCGGCTGGCAGGGAATCTGCGAGGGGGTCAGCCCTTGGGGGAGGCTCTGGAGGCCTTCTGCATCGGGATCGTGAGTCGGTGATAGCAGTTTCTCCCTTTGCCTGCCTATTTGGGGCTTTGCTGCTTCTGACCCTGCCGCTGCCCTGGCTTGCAGCGGCGGTGACCGCCGCGGTCATCCATGAGATGGGGCATTTGCTGATCCTCCGGCTGCTGGGCACCGGGTGCTCAGAAATCCGGGTGGGCTGCGCCGGTGCGAAAATCCACACGGCCTTTTCGGAACCCTGGCGGGAGCTTGTCTGCGCTGCCGCCGGGCCTGCCGTCGGGCTGCTGCTTCTGCCGGCTGCCCGATGGTTTCCCAGGATCGCGGTCTGCGGCCTTGCCCAGAGCGTGTACAACCTGCTGCCCGTTTACCCCCTGGACGGCGGACGGATGCTCCATAGTGCTCTGGAGGAATGGCTTCCGGCAAAAGCGGAGAAAATAACCCGGGTGACGGGGCAGGCGGCGGCCTGGCTTCTGCTGGCCGGGGCAGTGACGGCGCTTCTTTGGCACCAGACGGGAATGGCACTGCTGCTGACGGCCACAGCCCTTCGTTCCGGGGCATTCGGAAAAATACCTTGCAAAAGCGGGGGAAAGGCGGTACAATAGGGCTACCATTTTGGAAGAGGTAGTTTTATGACGGATCTGAAGCAGCGCATTCTGACCGCTGTGCAGAAGCCCGCCCGCTATACCGGCGGCGAGTGGGGCGAAATCAAAAAGGACTTGGCGGACGTCCGGGTCCGGGTGGCCTTCTGCTTCCCGGATACCTATGAGATCGGCATGTCCAACGTGGGAATGCGGATTCTCTACGGGGTCATGAACCGGATGGAAGGGGTCTGGTGCGAGCGGGTCTTCACCCCCTGGGGGGACATGGAAGCCGCCATGCGGGAAAACAGCCTTCCCCTGTGGGCACTGGAGAGCCAGGAGCCGGTAAAGAACTTTGACATGATCGCCTTTACCATCGGCTATGAGATGGCATACTCCAATATTCTGAACATGCTCCGCTTGGCGGGAGTGCCGCTCCGCGCGGCTGAGCGGAAGAGTCTTCAAAACATCGTCTTTGCCGGGGGCGTATGCGCCTTCAATCCGGAGCCTTTGGCGGACTTTGTGGACTTTTTCTCCCTGGGAGAAGGGGAGGACAGCACCGTGGAGATCGTCTCCCTCTATGATAAGGCCAAAGCGGAAGGGTGGAGCAAGGAGAAATTTCTCCTTGCGGTTTCCAAAATCCCCGGAGTCTATGTACCCAGCTTCTATCACCACGAATATAACGAAGACGGCACCCTCCGGGAAGTGATTGCCCTGAACGGCGCGCCGGAAACCGTGACCAAGCGGATCGTGGAGGATCTGGATCACGCCTTTTTCCCCACGGAAATGATCGTGCCTTCCACGGAGATCGTCCATGACCGTTGCAATCTGGAGGCCTTCCGGGGCTGCATCCGGGGCTGCCGGTTCTGCCAGGCAGGCTTCTCCTGCCGCCCGGTGCGCAAAAAAAGCCCGGAGGTGCTCTACCGCCAGGCGGTGGAATTGCTGGAGCAATCCGGCAACAATGAAATTACCGTCTCCAGCCTGTCCACCTCCGACTATCGGGGGCTGAAGGAGCTGACGGACGAGCTGATTCCCTACTGTGAGGCCAACAAAATCAACCTTTCCGTACCGTCCCTTCGGGCGGACAACTTCTCCCGGGAGCTGATGGAGAAGCTGCAGACCGTCCGGAAAAGCGGCCTGACCTTCGCTCCGGAGGCGGGTACCCAGCGGCTGCGGGATGTGATCAACAAGAATCTGACCGAGGCAGAAATTCTGGGTACCTGCACCCAGGCCTTCTCCGGGGGCTGGAACAACGTGAAGCTCTACTTCATGCTGGGGTTGCCTACGGAAACCGACGAGGATGTGCTGGGCATCGCGGAGCTTGTGTACAAGGTCATCCAGGCCTGGAAGGAAAACGCCGCAAACAAGAAGCGGGGATTGCGGGTGCATGTGGCCACGGCCTATTTCGTTCCCAAGCCCCACACCCCCTTCCAGTGGGAAAAGCAGATCAGCCCGCAGGAATATCTGCGCCGGTGCAAGCTGCTGAAATCCCATTTCTATTCCAAATCTATCGTCTACGACTACCACAGCCCGGATTTGAGCCGCCTGGAGGCGGTGTTCGCCCGGGGCGACCGGCGACTGGGGGCGGTGATCCAGGCGGCGGTGGAAAACGGTGCCCGGCTGGATGGCTGGGACGAATACTTTGACTACGGCAAGTGGCTGGATGCCTTCGCAAAGTGCGGGGTGGATGTGGACTACTACACCACCCGGGGCTTCGGCGAGGCGGAGCTGCTGCCCTGGGACGTCATTGACGTGGGCGTAAGCAAGAAATTCCTGCTCCGGGAGCGGAAGCGAGCCTATCAGAACCTGGTGACTCCGGACTGCCGCCATGGCTGTGCCGGGTGCGGAGCCAACCGCCTGCTGAAGGAGGTGGCCTGCGATGCCTAGAGCCTTGTTTGAAAAGCTGGGTAACGCCCGATTTATCTCCCATCTGGACTTGATGCGGCTGTTTCAGCGGGCTTTCAAGCGGGCAGGGCTGCCCCTGACCCACACCCAGGGTTTCAATCCCAGACCCTCCGTGTCCATCGCCCTGCCCCTGAGCCTGGGGGCGGAGAGCCGCTGTGAGCTGCTGGACTTTGACTTAGAGCAGCCCGTTTCTCTGGATGATATCCGTGACCGGCTGAACGATGCCCTCATTGACGGCATCCGGGTGCGGGAGGTTTACGACGGCGGGGCGAAAATCAAAAATTTAGCACTGCTGCAAAGCCGATTGATCCTGGAATACGACGCCGGCGTTCCGGAAGGCGGGGAAGAGGCCATCCGGGAGCTGTTCACTAGGGAAACATTGATTCTGGAAAAGAAGAACCGGAATGGAGTTACCCAGCAGAATATTATTCCCATGATCCGGGATTTGAAGATGTCCCGGATTTCAGACGGGGAGCTGGAGCTTTCTGTGCTCCACTGCTGCCAGAACCCTTCCTTGAATCCCATGCAGCTGGGTGCGGCCATCGGAAAATATCTTCCGGAACGGACACCGGACTATATCCGGGTCTGCCGGGAGGAAATCTATACCGAAGAAAAAACTGTTTTTAGATAAGGAGAACAAATATGGACGAGAAAATTCTTTTGGAAGACTGCCCCATCTGCCGGGGTCCTGGCATGATCCTGCACGAGGGCGGCTGGAGCGTACAGGTGGAGTGCTGCGACTGCAGTGCCCATACCATCTATCTGGAGTACGAGACCGAGGAAGAAAAGAAGGAAGCGGAGAAGACCGTCGCCCACCTGTGGAACATCGGCAAGGTGGTCAGCAACGAACGGGGCGAGTAAAAAGTTCCGGATTTTTCCTTTTTTCCGGAATGGGGCGGCTTTTGTCCCCATTCCGGAAAAGGAAAATTTTTTTGGAAAAAGCGAAAAAAATGCTTGCATTTTTGGCGTCCCTGTGGTATCATATCGAAGTCGCCAAGAGGGCGGCAAACAAACTATCCGGGTGTGGCGAAGTTTGGTATCGCGCTTGAATGGGGTTCAAGAGGCCTCGAGTTCGAATCTCGACACTCGGACCATGAAATCCGAAGGAACGAAAGTTCTTTCGGATTTCATTTTTAGGGGGTAAAAGAAAACGCCTGCAGCCGTAGGAATACGATTGCAGGCGTTTTTCATAAAAAGAAATACAGTGCCAGCGTGAGCAGGGCATTGCCGGAATCCTCCTCGCCGGCCATGAGAAGCAGCAGAAGCACCACCAGCAGATCCTCAATGTCAAAATCCTTGGGAAGCAATTGGCGCAGAAAGCCCAGGGGCGGTTTTGGCGGTGCCTGAGGCTCCCGGCAGGGCGGAGGCACCGGAGGTGCCGGCGGCCGGGGCGGCGGTGGAGGCGGCGGGTTCTGGCAGGGCGGGTTGCCCGGCCGCCGTCCCGGATCCTGCATCCGGTTCCGGCGGTAAGTACCATCCGGCTGGGGAATATAGCGATTGTACATGCCCTCACCTCCCGCCCAATAAGTTCAGCCCATCGGAGCGCAGGAGCACCGAAGCCATCCCCGCCATTTTCGTGGCGCGCATGGCTCGCTCCAGCTTGCCCATCCGCCAGGGGCTGAGATAAGGGGACAGGGCAGAAAGCAAGGCCTGCTCATTGGCATCCATCCGGTTCTGCTGTACCAGGTTCATCAGTCCCTGAAGCTGGGAAAAGTCCGGCTCCGGCGGCTGAGAAGGTGCCGGCGGGGGAGGGGGCGCGGCCTGGGACGGTTGTCCCATAGCCTGAACCAGGGACGAGATCTGCTGCATCAGCTGGGGGTTTGACAGCATGGCTCCCAGCTTTTCCTCCAGTTCACTCATTGGCTCTCCTCCAGTGCTTTCACAAGTGACCGCGCGTCCTCCTGAGCCAGCAGGTCAGAAAGTAAGGCCTGAGCCTGCTGGTAATCTCCGGCGGAGGCCAGGGCAATGGCAGCGGACAGGCGTTCGCCGCCCCGCTGCTGGAGCAGGGCAATGAGCCGCTGACCGGCAGGGGACTGGGCCAAGCGCATCAGCTGCCGCATATCGGAAAAAGAATCCATGACGGGTATCCCTCCTTAAAGCCTATACCACAGCATATGCGTCAGGGTAGGCAGATGTGACCGCTTTTCTTGACAGCCATGATATGATATAAGAAAAAACACTTCCCCAGTTCTGGGGGGATTTGCCGGGTATGGCTTCGGCAGCTTTCACATAAAATGCGTTTGGAGAAGGATTTTATGAGGGTTCTTGTCTTTTCCGATTCCCATTCCAGCCTGGGCTTTATGCGCCGGTGCATGGAAGCCTTTAAGCCCGATGGGGTTATCCATCTGGGGGACTACTTTGACGATGGGGAAGTGATCCGGGAGGAAAATCCCGGCATTCCCTTTTACCAGGTGCCGGGCAACTGCGACCGGTATCGCTGTCTGCCGGATCAGCCGAAGATTCTCATTGACCGGATTTTCGGGGTGGATTTCTACCTGACCCACGGACACAGGCATCATGTGAAGCTGGGAATCGGAGCACTGCTTCAAAGTGCCCGGACGGCGAAGGCGCAGATCGCCCTCTACGGTCACACCCACATCGCCGATTGCCACAAAGAGGACGACGGCCTGTGGGTGCTGAATCCGGGCAGCTGCGGCTACGGGGGTACCGTCGGGCTGATCGAAATTCAGAACGGAGCGATCCAGAGTTGCCGCCTGGTGAAAGAATCTGACCTCTAACTCATGGTGAAGAGAAACAGCATGGCGCTGAGAAAGCCGATGACGGAAACAACTGCTGTGACGGCATCCAATGCCTTTTGCCGGTAGGATTCCCGGCTGGCGGCGTTGGGATACTTGGGGTGGTAGACATAAAGCCCTGGGCGGTTTTGATTGGTCGTACGCTTCATAGAGAGTACCTCCTTGTTTTTTCTACAGTATAAGAAGGATACGGTACAATAAAACGGACTGATTCCCCTTTTCTTAAAAATTTTTGAATCCCGGACGGGCTGACTTGCGGGAAACGTCCGGGTGTGCTATAATGAGCAAAAACAAGCGGAGGTGGCGTATGGCAACATCTACTCGGAGCGGGTTGTCCGGCATGGAAAAGGCCAAGCAGGCGGTGGGAAAGATCAATCATGTCATCAGCACAATCGGCACCTGGCTGTTCCGGCTGAGAAAGCCGGTGATGGCGGCTCCTGTGGTGTATTATGCCGTGAAGCTGGCTCAGTACAACCAGACCCACTTACCGGAGCAGGTGGGGGTGAATCTTCAGTCCACCGGGGAGTTTGCCCAGTATATCAGCCGGAATCTGGCGGTGATGGGGCCTCTGGCTCTGACGGGCGGCTGCCTGATTCTGATGTTCTGCTCCCGGAAGGCCATGTACTCCTGGGCCATCAGTATCTTTACGCTGACACTGCCCCTGCTGCTGCTTCTGAGCAATGCCTACCCGACCTGACAGAAAAAATGTCAAAAATTTGTGAATTTCGTCGATAAATTTTTGCCAAATTGTTCAAGATTTCTTCACCAAATCCCAAATCCATCTGGTATACTGAAGATACACAGCGGGAGGCGATGAGGGAAACCGATGCCGCGGAAGTATTCGCGGATAACCCGACGGCGTACCTGTGACACATGGCGTCCCGGATAGAGACAGGACAAAGGAACACGGCGGCTCGCTTCCGAGCCGCCGTATATTTTTTTGTGCCAAAAGGAAAGAGGGTGTCCGGCGGGCACCCTCGAAATGCGCTATTTGCTTTCAATGTCCCGCACCTTGACTTCTTTTCCGAAGTAGGCGTGCAGGTAGCTGATGAGGGAAATGGTCAGGAATACCCCGTCAATCACTGCAATACCGTTCACCGCGGCACTGTGGATTCCAGGAAAAAGCACCAGGGTGATGAGACTGACAAAGAGCACCGTGGTGCAGACCTTCCCGGCCATCAAAGCCCCTGGAAGCATTTTGCCCCGGCGCAGGAACCGAACGCCCAAGCCCAGCTGTATCAGCTCCTTCACCACAAGCAGCGCCAGCACCGGATAGAGCACCGGATATTTCATGCTCAGGCAGATAATCAGGGTCAGCTGGGTCAGCTTATCCGCCAGAGGATCCAGCACTTTGCCCAGGGTCGTGATCATATTGAATTTCCGGGCGATTTTTCCGTCGATCATGTCCGTCAGACAGGACACCGCCAGAATGCACCCGGCCAGAATGTATTGGGCTCGGGTCTCGGCGTGAAGATAAATGGAAACATACACCGGAATCAGCACCAGCCGGAACAGGCTCAGCAGATTGGGAATTGTCCGGATATCCTTCCTCCAGTTACGGTAAAGCATGCAGTCCACCTCCCGCATATGCGTTATGTCTCAAGAGGTATTATAAGCAATTGCGGTGGTTTTATCAAGTATATCCTGCCAGAACCGTTAAAATTTTACAATTGCGCTTTGCCGTTCTTCTGGTGGAGAGCAGCCGCCAGGGGGTATTGCCGGGTCAGCGCGTCCCAGGTTTTCCGGTCAAGCTGGCGGGTCTGGGGCAGACTGTGCAGCCGCTGGAAGGAGGACAGAGAATCGGCGGTGCTTTCATCCAATCGGCCGGAGCGGGAAGGCTCTGAGATGCTCTGATACTGCTGAGACAGCGTCCCCAGCATACTCTGGGCAAGACCCACATGGGGATGACTTTCCTCGGCTCGGACGGTTTCCTTGGGATTCCAGATCGCGGAAAGGGGAGGGGCGGCATCGACCTCCGCCAGAGCCGGGGCATAGGCCGCGGCGATGGCATCCCAGGTGGGGCGGTCGGTAATGCCCGTGACGGGCAGGCCGTGAGCACGCTGGAAGGCGGCTACGGTCTGCATGGTCTCCGGGCCGTAAATTCCATCGGGAATCAGGGCGCATTCCTGCCCTGCGGCAGCGGCGATGACCTGAAGCATGGTTTGCAGACTGCGGATGGGTTGGCCGAGAAAGGATTCCGGTGGTCTCATCTGGGTGCCTCCTGACTGACCGGATCCTGCTGTCCGGCCCGCAAATTTTCTCCGGGGAACTGGGACATGGTGCCGGTGGCCGCGTAGCGGCTTCTGGGGCTGGTGCTGCCCTGAATGGCGGAGGTGAAGGGGAACTGGGTGGGATCCCGCCAGGTGGTGGTCTCAATGCCGGAAAACTGGTCATAGATGGCCTCCCAGGTGGCATAGTTGACGACGCCGGTCTGGGGCAGGCCAAACCGCCGCTGGGCGGCGATCACCGCGTTTCGGGTCTGGGAGCCGAAAATCCCATCCACCGACAGGCTGGGAATTTCCGGGATGTAAGCCGCCAGTACGCTCAGCATGTATTGCAGGTGCTCGACACGAACGCCCCGATCCCCGGACTGGATGGGGCGGGAATTGGCCCAGTTGATGGAATAGTACCGCTGACCCTGACTGCGCAGCTCGGAAAGTCGATTCACCGCCACATAGAGCCGCACCATGGCGTACCAGGTAGCCCGACCCACGATGCCGTCAGCGGCCAGGTTAAAGACCTCCTGGAAGCGGATGACGGCGGCTTCCGTCTGGGCACCGAAGATTCCGTCCACCTGGGCGACTTTGGGAATGGCCGGGTAGGCCTGGGAAATGCGGTTGAGCATCACCTGAACCACCACCACGCTGGGGCCAGTGGTACCCCGGCGGAGTACTCCGGGGTAGGAGGTGGTGATGCCCCGCACCGGGGCGTTGCTCACGATCTCCACATCGCCGTAGTAGCTGCGTAAGATCTCCGTGGAGGTGAAGCCCTGCCGGGCCAGATTCTGGCTGCCCCACTGGCTCAGGCCTTCACAGGTGACGGTGGTGCCGTTGCAGAACTTGGCGGCCAGCGGCTCCACAAAGCCCGGCCGCCGGAGATAGCTGGTGTACAGCTCATCGGCCAGCCGGGAGATGTTCTCAAAATAGCTTCGGCCGTTGACGAAAAACTGGTCATAGGCGGTGGAGCTGGTGATGTCAAAATCATAGCCCCGGCTCCGGTAGAACTCCGTGTACACCCGGTTCAGGGCGAAGGAGACAATGGCAAGAATGTTGGCTCGCAGGGCACTTTCCTCCCAGGTGGGGTAAATTTCCGAGGAGGCCACATTTTTCACATAGTCGGCAAAGCTGACCGTCACATTGGCCGCGTTGGAATCCGGCGATCCTAGGTGAACGGTGATCCGCTGGGGGATGTAAGGGGTGACTTGGGGCATAGGCGACCTCCTAGAGATTCTGGGGCGGGGTGTCGTACACCACGCTCTGATCCCATTGATCCGGCAGCTCGGACAGAGGGATCATTTCCAGATTCTGGACGGTGGTGGTTCCGGCGAAAACCTGAAGATTTTCCGCCTCGGTCTGCTCGTAGCCCGCCAGGTGGGCGTAGAGATTCACCACCGCGTAGGGGCGTTCGGCCGGGTCGGGAGACTGGCTTTCGGCCAGGGGCGGAACGGGAATGGGGATGGGGGCGATTTTGCCGCTCTGGTCGGTCAGCCGCATGGCGACGGCGGTTCCGTCGGTGGCCGTAATGACGATGGCCACATTTTTTAAGGGGTATTGGGCGGCACTGGTGTAGGCGCGAACCTGTATGTAACCGGTTGCGGACATGGCATCCACTCCTTTCATACTTCGGATTAGTCTATGCCGGGAAAGGTGAATTTGTGAAAGCGGCGCAGAGATTACCCCGCGCCGCTCTGCCATTAAAGAAACCCCTGCATCTGGCGGATATTGGCGGTCTCGCAGTCCAGAAGCTTCTGGGACACCATCTGCACCTGAGAATCCGAGCTGGGAAACTGATGCAGATTTTTCAGCCCCTTGACCATGCCCTTTGTGTTGCCCTGGATCATCATGTCCGCGATTTTTGAGTCCGTGTTCCGTCCGTGAAGCTTCATCCGGGTCATCATGTCCGTCATCATCCGTACCCCCGGATCCAGCTCCTGCAGCTCCCAGCCCCGCTGGGAGGCAATGGTGTGCGCCTCCGTCTCAATGGAGTCGTATTCCCGCAGCTGGGATTCCAGAGCCTTGCGAAGAGACGGCCGCATACTGGTATCCAGGACGCTTCGGATACCCACCTGGCCCATCTGGGCGGTTTTCACCACGCTGGAGAGAATTTCCTTGCTGTTTTTCATCTTCGATCACCCCTAAAGTAACCGCCGATGAAATCGTCTGCGGTTATCGGGCGGATCTTTTGGCCCGACTGTGCAGTTTGAAAAACTTGAAATATAGCGCAGCCGTTGCCAGCGCAAGCTGGCTTACGGATGCGGCATACCCCTTGCGGGTACATACAGTATTCCTGCGTTTTTCAAACTTTCATTCGTGCCAAAATCTCTCGCTGATAACATTTGCCGATTTCATCATCGGTTACTTACCAGTATGCACATTTTTGCCCTGGGCATACATAGGATAATACGATGAAGGGATGTGGTCAAACATGTGCGCAATCGCCGGAATGATCGGACTGGCGGCCAATGAGAAAACCCTGGGTGCCATGCTCCGATCCATGCACCGCAGAGGGCCGGACGCGGAAGGAATCTATTCTGCGGAAGAAGTGACCCTGCTCCACGCCCGGCTGATCATCCGGGATCCTCAGGGCGGAAGGCAGCCCATGGGCCTGAGCTGGGCAGGGGAGCGGTACACCATCGTCTACAACGGCGAGCTTTATAACACAGAGGAAATCCGCTCCGAGCTGGAGCGGGCGGGGCATACCTTCTCAGGTTATTCCGACACGGAGGTGGTGCTCCACGCCTATGCCGAATTCGGAGAAGAATGCCTGGAGCGGTTCAACGGTATTTTCGCCTTCGGCATCTGGGAGGAAAACCGGAAGCGGCTGTTTCTGGCAAGAGACCGGATCGGCGTGAAGCCCCTGTTCTTTATGCGGCATAGAAATGGACTGCTTTTCGCCTCGGAGATGAAGACCATTCTGACATATCCGGGCGTTGGGGCAAGGCTGGACGAGGAAGGGATGGCGCAGCTGATCCTACTGGGGCCGGGGCGGCTTCCGGGCAGCGGGGTCTTCCGGGATATGGAGGAAATCGAACCCGGCTGCTGCGCTGCTTACCAGAATGGAAAGCTGGCGGCGCGCCGATACTGGAAGCTTCGGGATCGGGAGCATCGGGAAAGCTTTGAGGAAACCGTCGAGCACGTCCGGTACCTGGTGACGGACGCTATCCGACGGCAGATGGTTGCCGACGAGCCGGTAGGCACCTTCCTGTCCGGCGGGCTGGATTCCAGCATTATCACGGCCATCTGCACAGGTGAGGAAGCCAGGCGGGGCAGAGCCTTGAAAACCTTCTCCGTGGACTACCGGAACAACGAGCGGTTTTTCCAAAGCAACAAATTCCAGCCCACGGCGGACAGTGCCTATATCGAGATCATGCGCAAGGCCTTCGGCACTGACCAGCACCTGACGGTGCTGGTTCCGGAGGATCTGTGTCAGGCACTGGAGGACGCTACCATCGCCCGGGATTTGCCGGGCATGGCGGACGTGGATTTTTCACTGCTTGCCTTCTGCGGCCAGATCCGTCAGCATACGAAGGTCGCGCTATCCGGGGAGTGCGCGGACGAGATTTTCGGGGGCTACCCCTGGTATCGGGATCCGGAGGTACGGGAGCGAACGGGCTTCCCCTGGGCGCAAAATACGGCTCAGCGAGCCGCCTTGCTTTCCGGGTGGAGCCGGGAGCGCAGCGAGGAATTCGTCATGGATGCCTATCGCCGCACCTGCCGGGAAAGCGATATCCTTCCCGGCACCTCCCCATTGGAAACCCGGATGAAGGAAATGGTGAACCTGAATTTCCGCTGGTTCATGCAGACCTTACTTGATCGGAAGGACAGAATGAGCATGTACCACGGTCTGGAGGTACGGGTGCCCTTCTGCGACTGGCGGATCGCGGAATACCTGTACGGGGTACCCTGGGCCTTTAAGGAATACCAGGGCAAGGAAAAGGGTCTTCTCCGTGCGGCCATGAAGGGACTTTTGCCGGAGGAAGTTCTCTGGCGGAAAAAAAGCCCATACCCAAAGACCTTCGACCCCCATTATACGGAACTGATTGCCGCCCGGTTCCGGCAACTGCTGGAATCCGACAGCCCGGTCTGGGCGTTGGTGCGAAAAGAAAGTCTCCTGGAAATCCTCTCCGGGGACTGCCCCTGGCCCTGGTACGGCCAGCTCATGCGGGTGCCGCAGACCATGGCCTATTTTTTGCAGCTGGATGTGTGGCTGCGGCATTACCGGGTAGAGATTTTACAGCAATCTGATTGACGAGTCCGGCAAATGATGGTAAAATGATCCCGTATCAGAAAATCAGAATCCAGAAAACAGGGAGGAACATATGAGAAAAACGAAGATTATCTGCACCATCGGCCCCTCCAGCGAAAACGAAGAAACGCTAACCCAGATGTGTCTTGCCGGTATGAATGTAGCCCGGCTGAATTTCTCCCATGGCACCCATGAGGAGCATGAAAAGAAAATCGAGCTTATCAAGAAGGTTCGCCAGAAGCTGGGCCTGCCCATTGCCATCATGCTGGACACCAAAGGCCCGGAGTACCGGATCCGTACCTTCGCGGGCGGCAAGGTGACCATTGCCGACGGCAGCGATTTTACCTTCACCACCGATGAGATCGTGGGCGATGAGACCAAGGTGGCCGTAAACTATAAGGCTCTGCACAAGGAGCTGAAGCCCGGCGATATCGTCACCGTCAATAATGGGCTGGTGAAGTTCCAGGTGCAGTCCGTAGAGGGTCACAATATTTACTGCAAGTGCCTGGTGGGCGGCGTCCTCAGCGACCGGAAGAGCATGTCCTTCCCCAATAAGGTCATGTCCGGCCCCTACCTCAGCGAGCAGGATCAGTCGGACATTCTCTTCGGCATCCGCCACGGTGTGGACTTCATCGCCGCCTCCTTCGTCTCCACCAAGCAGGACGTGCTGGATATTCAGGCACTGCTGGATGCCAACGGCGGCAGCGACATTGAGATCATCTCCAAAATCGAGAACCGTTCCGGTGTGGACAACGTGAAGGAAATCTGCTCTGCCTGCGGCGGCGTGATGATCGCCCGGGGCGACCTGGGGGTGGAAATTCCCTATGTGGAGGTGCCTGCCGTTCAGAAGAAGCTGACCCGGATGTGTCGGATGCTGGGCAAGCGGGTCATCACCGCTACGGAAATGCTGGAATCCATGATCCAGAATCCCCGTCCCACCCGGGCGGAGATTTCCGATGTGGCCAACGCCGTCTATGACGGCACCTCCTGTGTGATGCTCTCCGGCGAGTCCGCCGCGGGCAAGTACCCGGTGGAGGCGGTGAAGGCCATGGCCGAGATCGCCGAGTACACCGAGCAGCACACGGACTATAAGCAGCGCTTCCGCAAGACGGAATTTGTGGGGAAGAGCAATCTGGACTGCATTTCTCACGCGGTGTGCTCCATGGCCATTGATGTGGGTGCCAAGGCCATTGTGGTCTGCTCCGTCAGCGGCAAGACCGCCCGGCTGGTCAGCCGCTTCCGCACCCCCGTGGACATCATCGGCATGACCACAGACCGGAAGATCTGGCGGCGGCTGTCCATGAGCTGGGGCGTGACTCCGGTGATGGCCGACCAGTTCCCCGGCATGGAGGTCATGTTCTACTACGCCAAGAAGGAAGCCACCCGGGTGCTGAACCTTCAGCCTGGGGACAATCTGGTGCTTACCGGCGGCCCTGTGAACGGCCAGCAGGGCAATACCAACACCATCAGAATTGAAACCGTCTGACAGAATCCGAACAGCCCCGGCGAAATTCGCCGGGGCTGTACTTGACTTCTGGAGCGATCTATGGTAGGATAAACCAAACAAATTATCGAATATGTTTGGAGAAAAAACGATGGCCTTTGATTTTAAGAAGGAATATAAGGAATGCTACATGCCAAAGGACAAGCCGGAGATCGTGACTGTGCCTGCCGCCAATTACATTGCCCTCCGGGGTCAGGGCGACCCGAATGCGGAAGGGGGAGCCTATCAGCAGGCCATCAGCGTTCTGTACGCCGTGGCCTACACCCTGAAAATGAGCTATAAAACGGACTATAAAATTCCCGGCTTTTTTGAATACGTCGTCCCGCCACTGGAGGGCTTCTGGTGGCAGGATGGACTTGACGGCGGCGTGAATTATAGGGATAAGGCGGGCTTTTCCTGGATTTCGGTCCTCCGTCTGCCGGATTTTGTGACGAAGGCGGACTTTGCCTGGGCAGCGGAAACGGCGGCAAAAAAGAAAAAAACGGACTGCTCCGCTGCGGAATTTCTGACCGTCGAAGAGGGCTTGTGCGTACAGATGCTGCATGTGGGTTCCTATGACGCGGAACCCGCCACCGTTGCCGCCATGGATGCTTTTCTGAAAGCCAACGGCTATGTCAGCGATTTCAGCGGAGAACGACTGCACCACGAAATCTACCTGTCCGATCCCCGCAAAACCGCCCCGGAGAAGCGGAAAACCGTCATCCGACACCCGATTAAAAAGGCCTGAAAGGCAAGAATACAAAGGGATGATGCGCTCGCTTGTCCGGGCGTTTTGGCAGTTTTCAGATACACCCTAATATATTGCAAATAGCAACCCAAAAGACTCTGATGCACTTCCGACGGTGCGGCCGGGGGATTCTTAAGGGGGCTGGCTTTGCCGCCGGCACCCCCTTAAGCCCACGTACTTCTCAAGGCTCTTGCCGGGACAAGAACATTGCCTCCGGAGGAACCGGCACTGAAAGATTCTAGGAGGTAAGGGTTGACTTGCAATATTTTTTAGAAGGCGACCTCATCCGGCTCTTCGAGCCACCTGAACATTATTGTGCAATTGCCACAGGCAATTGATTGATTTGAATTCGCTGCGCGGAGCACCACTCCTCTCAGGAGAAGGCTTGGGGTTACGGATTGCCACACCAGTGCTGCGGCACTGGTTCGCAATGACACAGCTTTCCGACAGCTTTAATCCAGAGAATCGATAGCGGAACGGACGCGCTGGGCGGTGCGCTCGGCGCCCAGAATCTGCATGACGGTATACAGGTCTGGGGAGTTGGTCTGGCCAGTGACCGCCAGACGGATGAAGGTGGAAACATCGGTGACCGTGCCGGGGAAGGCGGCGGGGTCTGCCTTGTAGGCCTTCATGTCGGTGGTGAAGCCGATTCTGGTTGTAATGGCCTTGATTTTGTCAAACCAGGCACCGGAATCGTCTGCCGGGTCGTAGCCCGCCAGGAACCGATTCAGTACGTCCCGGATGACGGCCTTATCAAATTTCCCGCCAAATTCGGGCTTTGCCAGGTATTCATCAAAGAAGAATCCCATGTAGGGCTTTGCGTCCTTCCACACCGCCAGATCCTTCCGGGGCTTCTTGCCGCCACGGCCGATGGCCAGAATCTTCCTGGTATACTCCGGATCGGCGGTGAGCTTCGCCGCAAAGTCCGGGTCAAACTCCTGAGCCCAGGCAGCAAGTTCCGCATAGACCTTATCCGCGGCCATCCGGGAGATGACGTTTTTGGACACATCCACCAGCTTGGCGTAGTCGAACAGAGAGCCTGCCGGATTCAGCTTCTTGGCACTGAACCTGAAGTCCGTAGCAGGAGCATCCGGGTTGGCTCTGCGCCAGTCCTCAAAGTTGGAGTTCAGCAGGGTCATGATATACTCATAGACGGATTCTACCGGGAAGCCCTCAGCCCGATAATAGGTCAGAGCCAGCTCCGGATCCTTGCGCTTGCTGAGCTTGCGCTTGGAGGTGCCGTCCATCTTCATCAGAGGCCCAATGTGGACATACTTGGGCAGCCGAAAGCCCAGAGCCTGGAATAGCTGGATGTGGAAGGGCAGGGTAGCCAGCCACTCGTCGCCCCGAACGACATGGGTGGTGCGCATCAGGTGGTCGTCCACCGCGTGGGCAAAGTGGTAGGTGGGAATGCCGTCGGATTTGAGAAGAACGTGATCGATGTTGTTCTCCGTGATGGTCAGCTTGCCCTTCACCAGGTCGTCGAACTTGAACTGGTTTTCGATGGAGCCGGTGGAGCGGAAGCGAAGCACCCAGGGCTTGCCCGCGTCCAGCTGAGCGCGGATGTCCTCCAGGGAGCGGTCACGCCAGATGGCGTACTTTCCATAATAGCCGGTGGTCTCCTTATTGGCTTCCTGCCGCTGCCGCATGGCGTTCAGCTCATCCTCGGTGCAGAAGCAGGGGTAGGCCATGCCCTGCTGCACCAGCTTCTTGGCATAGACGTGGTAGATGGCTGCCCGCTGACGCTGACGGTAAGGGCCGTAAATACCATTGTCCCCATCCATGGTGGCACCCTCGTCAAAGTGAATGCCATAGTGCTTCAGGGTGTTGATGAGTACCTCCACCGCGCCGGGAACCTCCCGCTTGGCATCCGTGTCCTCCACCCGGAGGAACAGAACGCCGCCGCTCTGGTGAGCCATCCGCTCGGAGGTCAGCCCCTGCACCAGGTTGCCCAGGTGGACAAAGCCCGTGGGGGAGGGAGCCATCCGGGTGACCACCGCGCCTTCCGGCAGGTTCCGGGGGGGATACTTTTCTTCCAGAGCCTCCGGAGTTTCCGTCACGTCCGGAAACAGAAGCTCGGCAAGTGCCTGATAGTCCATATGGTTCAATACCTCTTTTTCTTAGTTTTCTGCATTATAGCATATGGGGTCTGGAAAATCAATTCCGGCGGATGCTTTTTCACTTGCGAAATCCGAGGGGTTGTGCTAGAATGGGAGAAAAACTCTGAAAAAGGAATGTGAGTATTATGAGCGAAATGCTTACCGATCAAACTGCGCCGAAAAAGAGAATGCTTTCCGGCATTCAGCCCTCCGGCGATCTGCATCTGGGGAATTACCTGGGTGCCATCAAAAACTGGGCAGCCCGGTCGGATAATTACGACTGCTTCTATTTTATGGCAGACCTGCACACCATTACCGTCCGCCAGAATCCGGCTGACCTGCGCCGCCGTACCCTGGAGCAGCTGGCTCAGTATATCGCCTGCGGTCTGGACCCGCAGAAGAACACCCTGTTCATCCAGAGCCATGTGCACCAGCATGCGGAGCTGGGCTGGGTGCTGAACTGCTATACCATGTTCGGCGAGCTGTCCCGGATGACCCAGTTCAAGGACAAGGCGGCTAAGCATGCTGACAATGTCAACGGCGGTCTGTTTACTTACCCCTCCCTGATGGCGGCGGACATTCTGCTGTATCAGCCTGACCTGGTGCCTGTAGGCAACGATCAGAAGCAGCACTGCGAACTGACCCGGGACATTGCCAAGCGGTTCAACGGCATTTACGGCGATGTGTTCAAAATTCCGGAGCCCTTCATTCCCGAAACCGGAGCCCGGGTTATGAGCCTGAATGCCCCGGATACCAAGATGTCCAAGTCCATCCCCGATGGCTGCGTGTTCCTGATGGAAAAGCCCGAGGACATTCAGCGCAAATTCAAGCGAGCCATTACCGATTCCGATACAGAAAACTGCATCCGCTATGACCCGGAGAATAAGCCGGGTGTTTCCAACCTGATGAGCATCTACGCCGCCGTTACCGGCAAGACCTATGCCCAGATCGAGCAGGAGTTTGCCGGCTGCGGCTACGGCAAGTTCAAGCCTGCGGTAGGCGACGCGGTGATCGAGCACCTGCGGCCTATCCGGGAGGAGACCGGCCGGATTCTGAAGGATAAGGCGTATCTGGAAAAGGTCTATAAGGAGGGTGCCGAGAAGGCCGGCTTTGTGGCGGAGAAGACCCTGCGCAAGGTTTACAAAAAGGTCGGCTTCGTGGCACGCTGATGGAAAAGCCCGATCTCTTTGAAAGCCAGGAGTTGGATCCCTACGATCGGGAGGAGCGGTGCCGGAAGACCATCCGGGTGGTACTCCGGGCGATGGTCATGCGCCTTCTCGTGGGGGTTCTGCTGCTCGTGGCGGTGCTCCGGGTCGGGGCAAATCCGGCGATGCTGGGGCTGGCAGCCTTTGTGCTGCTGATTGCCGTATCCGGTGCGGTGCCGTTGGGTCGGGAGCTGGCAAAACAGAGGAAGGTTCTGAAGGCGTGCCTGGCACAGCAGGAGAGGCTGGAAAAGAAGGAATAACGAATAAGACCGCCCCGGACAGCAGTCCGGGGCGGTTTGAATCTGTTATGAACATTACGCCGTGGGCTTGGGGCAGGGATAGCCCACCAGCAGAGACACCGCTACGCAGATGACGATGCACACGAATGCCGTCACCATCCACAGGCTTCTTCTGCGGCCTATCTCGCCGGTCAGGCGCAGCCAGCCAACGCATAAAAGTGAGCCGAAAATGGCGATAATGGCGGTGACTACCTTCAGAATGCTCCAGCTCAGACCGGCGCACACCAGATAGCCGATGAATACCAGCAGGTCAGCAAGGATGATTTTGGTCATCATGCTTTCCATTTCACGATAGCGATTACGACTGCGTCTTGCCACTTCTCATCCCTCCAGGATTTATCTTGTGTAGATATCTTACCACATAGAATCGAAAAATGCAATAATTTCTGTGAGAAAGGTCTATTTTTTTTGAAACGCTTGCGCTGTCGGAAAATCAATGGTATAATTCTTCAAAACGAAACGGGGACGGAACAAAGGAACGGAATATGGAAGAACCGCAATACCATCTGGAGGGCATTGTCCGCACGAAGTCCGAGACCATGGAGGATTTTGAAGGGCCTCTGGATGTGATCTTTGAGCTGCTGAGCAAGAACAAAATTGAAATTCAGGACGTGTCCATCACCGCTATCTTAGAGCAGTACTTAAGCTATCTGGCGGAAATGAAGCGGCTTGACATGGAGGTGGCCAGTGAGTTTATCACCATGGCTTCTCACCTGATGCTGATTAAAACCAAGATGCTGCTGTCCGCCGCCGAGCAGGCGGAGGCGGAGTCGGAGCTTGACCTACTGCGCCAGTCCCTGATCGAACGCCGCCGGAAGGAGGCCATGGAGCAGATCCGCAGGGCGGTGGCCGTGCTGGAGCCGAGAAACGAGATCGGCCGGTGCCTGTTTACCAAGGAGCCGGAGCCGCTGAAGCGGGACAATACCTACCGGTATCAGCACGATGTGCTGGATTTGCTCCGGGCTCTGGATATGATCGCCGAGCGAAACGCCCGGCAGCTGCCTCCGCCCACGGCCAATTTCAAGGGCATCGTGGGCAAGGAGCCTTACCCCATCGGACGGAAAACCGGGGAAGTTCTCCGGCAGCTGGTGCTCCGGGGGGTGGAGCGGCTGAAAAATCTGTTCCGGGGCAACAAAAGCCGATCGGAAATTGTGGCCACCTTCCTGGCGGTGCTGGATCTGTGCAAGACCAACTCTGTGACACTGGAGGATGATGTGAACGGGGACAACCCCAACGTCCGGCTGCTGGATGAGGAAGAAAAGAAGGAGATGCTTGCCCATGGAGTTTGAACAGCTGCAAAGAGCCATTGAGGCAATCCTTTTTGCCGCCGGAGAACGGATGGAAATCAGCCGCCTTTCCGAGGTGCTGGAAGCAGACCCGGACGAAATTGAGAAGGCTGCCGATGCCATGGCGGACGAGTTTGCCTTCCAGCGGCGGGGCATCCGGATTCTGAAGCTGGAAAAGGGCTATCAGATGGTTTCCTCTGGGGAGATGGCGGACTTTGTGACCAAGGCTCTGGAGACCCGGAAGCCCCCGAAGCTGTCGGCTTCTCAGCTGGAAACGCTGACCATCGTTGCCTACTATCAGCCGGCGACGAAAGCCATGGTAGAGCAGATCCGGGGGGTGGACAGTGCCTACTCCGTGGCGGCTCTGCTCAATAAAAAGCTCATCGAGGAGGCCGGGCGGCTGAACGTTCCCGGAAGACCCATTCAGTACCGGACCACACCGGATTTTCTGCGAACCTTCGGGCTTTCCACTCTGGAGGAGCTGCCCCCCATCGATAAAATCGCCTTTGGCGAGCCCATCGAGCTGCCCCAGGAGGAAAAAACCGGGGAGGAAAGCTAATGGGCTGGTGGATATTTTTCGGGATACTGCTGGCACTGGCGCTGATTCCCCTGGGAATTCGGGTGCGCTACGACAGCGGCGGATTTGTGGCGCGGGTGATCGTGGGGCCGGTGAAATTCACGATTTTCCCCAAGGAAAAACCAAAGAAAAAGTCCAAAAAAGAGAAAACGGCTCAAAAGACGGAGGAACAGGAAGAGACAGCCGCTTCCAATGCCGGGAAGGCCAAGCCCCAGGAGGAAACCGAGCCGGAGACCCCGGCTCAGTCCGGCGGCAGCCTGGAAAGATTTTTGCCATGGATCAGGCTGGGACTGGATTTCCTGGGGGTTCTCCGGAGAAAAATTCGGCTGGACAATCTGTATCTGCATGTGATCCTGGCAGGAGATGACCCCTGTGACCTGGCGGTCAACTATGGCAGAGCCTGGGCGGCCATCGGGAATCTGATGCCCAGCCTGGAGCGGCTGTTCATCATCCGGAAGCGGGATATTCAGGTTTCCTGCGATTTCACGGGAACGGAAATCAAAATCGCCGCCAAGGGCGATATGACCATTCCCTTAGGCAGAACGCTGTGTCTGGGTGTCGTTTACGGAATCCGGGCACTGAAAATATTCCTAAGGAAGCTCTGATTAAATCGGCAAGAGCTGGGAGCGAGAGATTTTTTGCCTGATCGAGGCACCAAAAGCAGAGGAATACTTTGTGTATTTCCTGCTTTTAATGCTGAAGAGCAGGTGAAAAAGATCCACTCTCCAGCCGCCGACGATTTATTCAGAGTTTCCCTAACAACGAAAAGAAAAGGCGGTGCGGCAGCATGAGTCAGAAGCTTCCCAATATGTTAGAAAGTACCATCCAGAAGATCCGGGAGATGGTGGATGTGAATTCCGTGATGGGGGAACCCATTCACACCCCGGACGGCGTGACCATTATCCCCGTGAGCAAGGTCAGCGTGGGCTTTGGCGGCGGCGGAACGGATTTTGCCACCTCCAAGAGTACCGAAAATCCCTTTGGCGGCGGTGTTGGCGGCGGCGTGAAGGTCACGCCTTTGTGCTTCCTCATTATCCAGGACGGCAACGTGCGGATGATGCCCGTGCCGGTGCCTGCCAGCTCCACGGCGGATCGGATCGTGGAGATGTTCCCGGATACCCTGGAGAGGATCAACGGGATTCTGGACAAAAAATCCGGAAAAACCGGGGAATAACCCCGGAACGCCTGGGTAAACTACATCCGGGTGAGAAATGTGAAAGGATTATCCCTGGGCGCGGCGGCAGCGTTGCTGGCCGCCGCGCTGCTTTTGCCGGTGCCGGCGAGAGCGGTGTCCGCCGACCACGCCTATGTGCTGGACGGGGTCAGCGGACGGGTGTTTTATGAAAAGAATGCCCGGGAGCGGGGGCTGATTGCCAGTACCACGAAAATCATGACCGCCCTTGTGGTCTGCGAGCAGTGCAACGTGCTGGACAGAATGCGGATTCCTAAAGAAGCGGTGGGCATCGAAGGCTCCTCTATGTACCTGAAGGAGGGGGAGGTGCTGACCCTCCAGGAGCTTCTGTACGGGCTGATGCTGTCCTCCGGCAACGATGCGGCGGTGGCTCTGGCTATCTACTGCGGCGGTACGGTGGAGGGCTTCGCGGAGCTGATGAACGACAAGGCCAGAAATCTGGGGCTGACGGATACCCACTTTGAAAACCCCAACGGTCTGGACAGTCCCGGCCATTATTCCACTGCCAGAGACCTGGCCAAGCTTGCGGCCTATGCCATGGAAAATCCCATTTTCCGGAAAACCGTCTCTACCCGGTTGGTGAAGATCGGGGAGCGCTGCCTGACCAACCACAATAAGCTTCTCTGGCGGCTGGAGGGGGCGGACGGGGTGAAAACCGGCTTTACGAAAGCGGCCGGACGGATTCTGGTGTCCAGTGCCAGCCGGATGGATCGGCGGGTGATCTGCGTGACCATGAACGATCCTGACGACTGGAACGACCACTGCGCCCTGCTGAACAAAAGCTTTTCGGACTATCAGATTTGTCCGGTGGTGGGCAAGGGGCAAACCTTAGGAACGCTGGAGGTAGTAGGCGGCGAAAACAGCCGGGTGGAAATTCTGGCGGCGGAGGATTTTTCCTATGCCCTGGCTCCGGAGGAAACCGTTGAAGTTGCCCTGCCAGGGGCGGGCTTCGTATATGCCCCGGCGGTGGAGGGGGCGGAGGCGGGCTTTGCCTACGCCCTGATCTCCGGCAAGGCCGTGGGGAAAATTCCTGTGGTGTTCGGCGCAACCGTGGAACAGACCGCGGAAGCGGAGAAAACGCCCTTCTGGCGCAGATGGCTGCCGGGAGGGGACAAGGAGACATAAATGAAGGAGCGCTTGCAGAAGATATTGTCTGCCCGGGGTGTGGCCTCCAGACGGAAGGCGGAGGCCATGATCCAGGCCGGGCAGGTTACAGTGAACGGATGTGCCGCTGCCCTGGGGGACAGTGCCGACCCGGACGGGGACGAAATCCGCATTGACGGGCGGCTGCTTCCCCGGGAGCAGGGCTTTGTCTATCTGATGCTGAATAAGCCCAGAGGCTTCGTGACCACCCTGTCCGACGAGAAGGGGCGGCGAACGGCTGCCCAGTTGGTTGCGGACTGCGGCACCCGGGTTTACCCCGTGGGGCGGCTGGACATGGATTCTGAGGGACTGCTGCTTTTTACCAACGACGGGGCATTTGCCAACCGGATGATCCACCCTAAGCAGGAGCTTGACAAGGTTTACGAGGTGTGGGTGAATCGGTACACCCCCGGCGGGGAGGAACGGCTTTCCCGGCCTGTGGTGCTGGACGGCTACCAGATCCGCCCGCCGAGGGTGGAGCTGTTTGACTTCCACGGGGATACCGCCCGATTCCGGATCACCATTCACGAGGGTCGGAACCGGCAGATTCGCAGAATGTGCGAAAAAGCCGGGATGCACTGCACCCGGCTGCGCCGGATTCAGGAGGGGAATCTGGCTCTCGGCGACCTTCCAAAGGGCAAATGGCGATACCTGACCTCCGAGGAAGTTGCCAGACTGAAATAAATAATGAATGATGCCGCTTTTGCTCTTGCAAAATGCGGCATCTTTTGTTACTATGGGAACGGTGGAAGCAGACACATCCGCCCATCAAGGAGAATGATATGAGCTACGATATTCTGTCGATATTACAGGAGAAGGACGGAACCTTTTCCAAGGGGCAGCGGCGGATCGCCCGATACATTACCGAGGCCTATGACAAGGCCGCCTTTATGACCGCCAATCAGTTGGGCAAAACCGTAGGCGTTTCCGAGTCCACCGTGGTGCGCTTCGCGGTGGATCTGGGCTTTGACGGCTATCCCAGCATGCAGAAGGCCATGCAGGAAATGGTGCTCAACCGGCTGACCTCCGTTCAGCGGATCGAGGTGGCCAATAACCGCTTGGGCGACCAGGACATCGTGTCCACGGTGCTCCACTCGGATATGGAGAAACTGCGCAAAACCGACGAGATTCTGGATCGGGAGGAATTTGGTGCTGCGGTGAACGCCATCATCAAGGCCAAGCGGGTGTATATTCTTGGTGTTCGGTCTGCAGAGCCGCTGGCCAATTTTTTAGGGTATTATCTGAACTATATGTTCAATAATGTCCATATTTTGTCCGGATTTAGCACAGTGGAGATGTTTGAGAAGATCGTCAGCGTGAATCCGGAGGACGTGCTGATTGCCTTCTCCTTCCCACGGTATTCCTCCACGGCTACCAAAGGTGCCCAGTACTGCCGCAGTGCCGGTGCCACGGTCATTGGCATTACGGACAATCGGCTGTCCCCTCTGGGCAGCAACAGCGACCATGTGCTTATCGCCAAGAGCGACATGGTCTCCCTGGTGGATTCTCTGGTAGCCCCGCTGAGCGTGGTCAACGCCCTGATTGTGGCCATTGCCGCCAAGAAGGAAACGGAGCTTGCCCACACCTTCGAAACCCTGGAGCGGATCTGGGATGAGTATGACGTTTACGAGAAGCAGGTAGAAAAGCATGAGGTTTGACGGGATCGTCATCGGCGGCGGCCCGGCGGGGATGTTCGCGGCCATCACCGCTGCCCGGCAGGGCAGGAATGTGCTGCTTCTGGAGCGCAACGAACGGTTGGGCAGGAAGCTGCTCATCACCGGCAAAGGCCGCTGCAACGTGACAAATGACTGCTCCGGCCAGGAGGTCTTGCAGAATACCCCCAGGAACGGCCGGTTTCTGTACAGTGCCATGACGGCCTTTCCGCCGGAGAAGACCATGGAATTTTTCCGGAACGCCGGATGCGAGCTGAAAACCGAGCGAGGAAGCCGGGTATTTCCGGTTACGGATAAATCCCAGTCCATCCTGGACTGCCTCCAGCGGGAGCTGCGAAGGCTCCATGTGACCGTGCTGACTGACCGGGCAGAGCGGATCCTGGTGCTGGGGGGCAGAGCGGCAGGTGTGGCCTGCCAGAAGCAGAGTCACACGGCGGATTGGGTAATCCTCGCCACCGGCGGCGTATCCTACCCGGCCACCGGCTCCACCGGCGACGGCTATGTCATGGCGCGGGAGCTGGGGCACACTGTCGTTCCCCAGGAGGGAAATCTGGTGCCCCTGGAAATTGCCGGGTCCGACTGCGCGGATATGCAGGGTCTTAGCCTGCGAAACGCAGGCGTCAGGCTGGTAAACGCCAAGGGGAAGGTGCTCTACCAGGACTTCGGAGAAATGCTCTTTACCCATTTCGGGGTCTCTGGCCCTACGGTGCTGTCCGCCAGCTGCCATCTGAAAGGGGAGGGCTGTCGGCTCAGCATTGACCTGAAGCCAGCCCTGGACGAAAAAAAGCTGGACGACCGGATTTTGCGGGACTTGGAACTGTATCAGAACCGGGCTATGGAAAACGCACTGACGGACTTGCTGCCCCGAAGCATGATCCCGGTAGTCCTCCGGCGGCTGGACGTTGACCCTGCCACGCAGGCAAATTCTTTGACCCGGCAAAAACGCCGGGAGCTGGTTTCGCTTCTCAAAGCCTTTTCTCTGGAAATCATAGGAAAACGGCCGGTTTCCGAGGCTATCATCACCTCCGGTGGGGTAAAGGTATCGGAAATTGACCCGAAAACCATGCAGTCGAAACTGGTGTCCGGACTGTACTTTGCCGGGGAGATCATCGACTGCGATGCCTACACCGGGGGCTTTAACCTGCAAATCGCCTGGGCTACGGCCTATGCGGCGGCCATGGGAGCCTCCGTGAAAATCAACCATTGACAAACCAGCCTTTCTATACTAGAATACCTAGCAGATGATGCCTTAGAGATATGTTAGGAGGACTAATCTATGTTTGAGAAACTCAAGAACTATGCGGCACGGCAGCTGGAGCTGGATCCTTCTGAAATTACCCCGGATTCCACCTTTGAGAGCCTGGGAATTGATTCTCTGGATGTGGTGGAGATGATTATGGATCTGGAGAGCGAGCTGGGCGTGGAGCTGGACATGGAGGATCAGAAGATCACCACCTTCCAGGAGCTGGCCGACTTTATCGAGTCTAAGCTGAACTAAGGCAGCACCGCACAATTAGGCAAGCAGATTCGGCAGGAGATTTTTCGTCAAGTCAAGATTTGAAAAGCGGAGGAATACTCTGTGTATTTCAAACTTTTCAAACCGCCGAATTGGCGGGAAAGATTCACCGAAGCGCGCAGACACAATTGCACGGTGTTGCCTTAAAATTAAACAGCCATGTTATAGCTGACCGGCTTATAACAAGGTCGCACTAGTCGGGGAGATAGCGGTGTCCTGTACCTGCAATCCGCTATAGCAGGGATGAATTCCCACACCCGGACGCGTTTTGAATATGAATTCCTGTGTAAGCGGTGTTGACAGAACGGTCTTGCGCAACGGAGACCCGTGAACCATGTCAGGTGGGGAACCAAGCAGCATTCAGCGGATTTCTCCGTGTGCCGCGGGGCTGCCGTTCTTGAGCTGGCTGCACTGGAACTGCGTATTCGCCGCGTACAAATGTGGGTGTGCGATCTTGTTATGAGCCGGTCTGCGTCTTGGGTGTCCTGGACGACGCCCGAAGGAAGGAAGTGAACCCATGTCTGCCTATCAGGCACTGTACCGGAAATACCGTCCCCAGACCTTCGATGATGTGTCCGGGCAGGCAGCGGTGACCCAGACGCTGAAAGCCCAGCTGATGAGCGGGAAAATGAGCCACGCCTACCTGTTCACAGGCTCCCGGGGCACCGGCAAAACCAGCTGCGCCAAAATCCTGGCCAAGGCAGTCAACTGCCTGCACCCGGACAACGGCAACCCCTGCAACAGTTGTGATGCCTGCCGGGCCATCGATTCTGGCTCCTGCATGGACGTGCTGGAAATCGACGCCGCCTCCAATAACGGCGTGGACAACGTCCGGGATCTCCGGGACGATGCCATTTATACCCCCTCTCAGGTGAAAATGCGTGTGTATATCATTGATGAGGTGCACATGCTGTCCATTTCCGCCTTCAACGCCCTGCTCAAAATCATTGAGGAGCCGCCGGAGCATCTGCTGTTTATCTTAGCTACCACTGAGCTTCACAAGGTTCCGGCCACGATTCTGTCCCGGTGTCAGCGGTTTTCCTTCCGGCGCATCAGCCAGGAGGATATTGCCGCGAGACTGCAATATGTTGCCTATCAGGAGAATATCGACCTGGACGACGGTGCTGCACGGGTGCTGGCTCGACTTGCAGACGGCGGTATGCGGGACGGCCTGAGTCTGCTTGACCAGTGCGCCTCGGCGACCGTCGGGGAGCTTACCGCCGAACGGGTGTACGCCTGTCTGGGCATCGCGGGTGAACGGAAATGCGGGGAGCTGATGGGCTATATCGCCGCTCACGACACCCGGAAGGCACTGGAGCTTTTTAACCGGCTCTATGCCGAGGGAAAAGACCTGGGGGCGCTGCTGGATGAGCTGGCTTGCCTGACGAGAGACCTTCTGGTGCTGAAAACCGCGGGAAACGCGGGAATCACCATGCTTTCCGGCGTTGCATCCGACCAGGAAACCCTGGCTCTGGGGAAGACCTTCGGCAGCGGAGAGCTGGTGCGGATGATGGAGCGGATTGAGGAAACGACAGCGGCCTTTACCAGAAGCTCCAGCCGAAGAATGGATGCCGAATTGTGCCTTGTGGAGCTGTGTCAGCCGGAGCTGAACACCGATGTAACCGCTCTGAACGCTCGACTTACCCGACTGGAGGAGCAATGGAAAACCGGTGCCGTGGCCGCACCCCAGAAGGCGGCCAAGCCTGCCGCGCCGGCAGAGGATGAGGAACTTCCGCCTCCGCCGGATGACGGTGACGCGCCGCCGGAGGAGGGAGAAACTCCGGCACCCAAGCCCCAGAATGACGCTCCCGCGGGCTTCTGGCTGGAGCTGTGCGGCGGCGTCCGGAAGGAGCTGAAGCCGCCGGTGACCGGTTTCTTCGCCGGAACTGCCAATGCCCCGGTGCAGGGTGTTCTGACGGGAGACAGGCTGGAGCTGCAATGCACCAACGCCTTCACCGCCCAGATGCTGGACAAGCCGGAGATTCTGGAGGTGGTCAGCCGGAAGGCGGGAGCCATGCTGGGAAGGCCTGCACAGGCGATTGTTGTGGATTTGTCCGCCAAGCCCAAGGGCAATCCCCGGATGGAGCAGCTGATGCGTTTCGGCCGGGAACACGCGGATATTGTAAAAATCAAAGAATAGGAGATTTTGAATTATGGCAAAGGGTGGATTCCGGGGTATGCCCGGTGGAATGAATCAGGCTTCCATGCTCAAGCAGGCTCAGAAGATGCAGCAGGAAATGCTGCGGATGCAGGCCGAGCAGGAGGCCAAGACCTTCACCGCCAAGGCTGGCGGCGGCATGGTCAGCGCCACGGTCAACGGCAAGCACGAGCTGGTTTCAATCGAAATCAATCCCGAGGCAGTGGATCCGGAGGACGTGGAAATGCTCCAGGATATGGTTATGGCCGCGGTGAACGAGGCCATGCGCTCTGCGGACAACGAGGCGGCGAACAACATGTCCCGGCTTACCGGTGGCCTGAACCTGGGCGGCCTCTTCTAAGGAGGCCGATATGCAGTTTTTTCCGGCTGCGCTGCAGAATCTGGCGGATCAGTTTGCCCGGCTTCCCGGCGTGGGCAGCAAAACCGCCCAGCGTCTTGCCTTTCATGTGCTGAGCCTGCCGGACGGGGAGGCGGAGGAATTTGCCAACGCTATTCTGGAGGCAAAAAAGCAAGTGCATACCTGCCCGGTCTGCCAGAATCTGACGGATCGGGAACTGTGTCCCATCTGCGGCGACGATACGAGAGACCACAGCGTGGTCTGCGTGGTGGCTGACCCCAAGGACGTGATCGCTATGGAGCGTTCCCGGGAGTACCGGGGGGTGTACCATGTGCTTCACGGGGTGATTTCGCCGCTGAATCATGTGACCCAGGATGATATCCGCATTCGGGAGCTTCTGAAGCGGGTGTCTCAGGGAGAGATCAAGGAAGTCATCATGGCCACCAACCCCGATACGGAAGGGGAGGCCACGGCCATGTATATTTCCCGGCTTCTTCGTCCCATGGGGGTGAAGGTCACAAGACTTGCCTACGGCATGAGCGTAGGAAGCCAGCTGGAGTATGCTGACGAGGTGACCCTGACCAGAGCCCTGGAGGGACGGCAGGAAATGTAGGGAAGCGCTGATGAATCGGCAAGAGATTTTGGCACGAATGAAAGTTCGAAAAACGCAGGAATCCTGTGTGTACCCGCAAGGGGTATGCCGCATCCGTAAGCCAGCTTGCGCTGGCAACGGATGCGCTATCTTTTCTATTTTTCAAGCTGAAGAAATGGGGAAAAAAGACGGCTGAGGCTCACAGATACAATTGCGCGGTGTTGCCATAATGGAAAATTGTCAGAACCCCCGCATTCGGCAAGCGAACGCAGGGGTTTTCTTGCGTTCCGGCTGTTTCAGCTGAGCAGGATTTCTTTTAGCCTGGCAATGGTTTCCGGAGAAGCAGGGGTCAAGGGCAGACGGCAGGTGCCGCAGTCATAGCCAACAAGCTTCATGGCGGCCTTGACCGGGATGGGATTGACTTCCCGGAAAAGAGCCTCCGTCAGCGGCAGCAGCCGAAGCTGCAAATCTGCGGCGGTGTCAAAATCCCCGTCCAGGGCTGCCCGGGTCAGGGCTTGCATCCGCTCCGGCAGGACATTGGACAAAACGGAAATGACTCCCTGACCGCCAAGAGCCAGAATGGGGGCGGTCAGATCGTCGTTTCCGCTCCAAAGGGCGAAGGAATCCGGGCAGCTTGCCTGGATTTTGCTGATTTTACTCATATCCTTGCTGGCTTCCTTTACGCCAGCAATGTTGGGAAGCTCGGACAGCTTCCGGTAGACGCTGACGGGAATGTCCACCCCCGTCCGGCTGGGGACGTTGTAAACGATAACGGGAATATGTACGGCACCTGCGATGGCGGCATAGTGGGTCAGAAGGCCTTCGGGGGTTGCCTTGTTATAGTATGGGCTTACCACGAGCAACGCGTCCGCGCCGGCTTCTTCCGCTGCCGCGCTCAGAGCAATGGTATGCTGGGTGTCGTTGGTGCCGGTGCCGGCGATAATCCTGCAGCGGCCGTCTGCATAGCGGGCACACCGGCGAAAAATCTCCAGCTTTTCGCAGTCGGAAAGGGTGGGGGATTCACCGGTAGTACCGCAGAGCACCACGGCCTCGATTCCCGCGTCTATTTGCCTGCGAAGGAGCAGCTCCAGCAGGGGATAATTGACGGTGTTTCCAAGAAAGGGTGTGACCAGAGCGGTGCACACGCCGGTAAAAAACGGTTTTTTCATAGACGGATACCTCCCATTGCAGTCTATGCCGGGGACGGATTTTTTGCCAGCGGGAAATCCCATTGACAGACAGTGGGAAAAGGGATAAAATGTAAAAATGAGAATTATACCGTTTTGGGTCTCGACCCTGACGGCTTCCTTTGTGAAAAACAGAAAACCTCTGATGCAATCGGTAAAAGCTGAGAGTGAGAGATTTTTTGATGCGCAAGAGCAGGCAAAAAGCTCCGTTATCCAGCCGCCGACGATTTATTCAGAGCTTTCCTGGCGCAATAACAGGAGAAAAAACATGAAAAAAGCGATTCTTGCGGTTTCTTTCGGTACGTCCTACCCGGTCATGACCATGTCCGGGATGCCGTAGGCCAGCATGGCGTTGGCAAAGGCCTCCATGGCCAGTGCCGTTGTGCAGCGGGAACCCTGGGCGTAGCCTACAAGAATCTTTCTGTTTACAGAGATGATCCCGCAGGTG
>ERZ808262.286-NODE-286-length-30866-cov-3.667554_pt1 | contig 30866 bp, 20 predicted proteins | sample MGYA00520895_ERZ808262 | MGnify/ENA primary metagenome ERZ808262 (study PRJEB31516, sample SAMN03275588) | gut metagenome | biome: mammalia-associated habitat; material: feces | host: Papio cynocephalus | place: Kenya | collected 2012-08-02 ... | reverse complement strand
AGGCGGGTCTTGCCCCCTCAAGCCCCCCCCCCGCTGCTCAGTTATCTGACCTTAAAGCTTTGTTTTTTGACAGTCTGAATATATGCGGCATATACGCAACAAAAGACACCCTGTTTGTGGCAGGGTGCCTTTCGTTTTATATTAGGGGGATAGGAAATTAGCTTGTCAGTGGGCTCAGCCCAGGGTGAGGTAGCCGCTGTCGGCGTCAGCATCGGGAGCCGGAACAGAAGCGGCGGAGGGAGAGGGCAGAGCATCAGTCACGACAACCGGGGCGGAAGCCGCGGGCGCGGCAGCCGTCTTGGGTGCATCCGCCAGGGTCACATCGATGGTGACATTTTCTCCGACCTTGATGGGCTTGTCAAGCTTGATCTCGATATAGCCGTTCGTGTTATCCGTGCCGTCCTTGTTCTTTTCCCATGCGCGCTGCTTCTCTGCGGTTTTGCCTTCTACCGTGACATCCTCGCCGTCAACATATGCGGTGTAGGAATGCGTCAGGCTGGTGATCCTCTTGCCGTCCGGCGGGCACACGAGAAGCGTGTCTCCGCTGGCGACGGTCTCGACTTTCTTGCCGCCGACCTTGAGGATGACCGAAGTATCTCCTTCAACCTCGACCTCGTGCTTATTCGGCGCGAAGGTCACGGTGACGTCTATTTCCTTGGCGTCGGCAGGAACCCTGAACTGATATGTGCCGTTCTTATAATCGGTGATTTTGGCTTCATCAAGCTCCTTGCCGTCTATCTCGACCTTGATGCTGGATCCTACGTCGTAGGTATCATCATTGGCTTTGGCGGTGACAGTGATGCAAGCGCCTACATCTGCGCTGTCGCCGGTGCCGGTCAGCTCTCTCTCGCCGACACTCATAGCGGCGGTGCCGTCACCCTCGGTTGTGAGGGTGATGGCTGCCTGAGAAACAAGCTCAAGCTGAACTTCAACGCTGTCTGCGGTAAGCTGGAAGCTTGCCGATTTGCCGTCGTTGGCTATGGTGACAGTGCTGCTGTACTTTTCATCCGTACCGGCTTTGTACAGTGTCACACTCTTGATGGTGCGGCCGTCAGCGGCTGCCACGGTGACAGTGCTGTTCTGAGTCTGCGAGCCGGTAACGGTTATCGCAGGCGCACCCTCGCGGGCAGTGACAGTTACCTGCTTCCCGCTGGGATCGTAGCTGAACGTGACGTCTGACTTGGGCGCGCTGGTGATCGCGGGGAGATGCTCGGAATCGCCGAAGGTGAATACTACCAAACCCGATCCATCAGTGGGGAGAGTTCCTTTAACAGTGATCTTCTGCTCAACACCGTTGTTGTCGGTGTATGTGACATATGCATCAGTGTTTACAGGGGACTTAGCCGACACCTTGATCGTGTTCAGCCTGCCGATGCCGACGGAGGCTGTTGCCGACGCGCTGTTGGGCGTAAGCTCGTTAAGCCCGGTGATGGTCGCGCCGCCTGCAACGCTGGCGTCAAGCGCATACTTGTCGCTGTTCTTGAGGGCGTAGCGCACGTGGATCTCGCATGCGCCGCTCTCAACGCTGGGCATGGTGAAGTAGTAATCGCCGTTGGTGTAGAGCGCTGCCGCATCCTTGTTGTCGTTATAGAGCACCCAGATGTTCTTTATCTCGAAGCGCTCGTCCTTGCCGCTGGCGACCTCACGCAGAACGACCGTCTTGCCTGTTCCGATGCCGTTTGTGATGGTATCCTGCTGGTACGCCTTGGAATCCTTGCCTGTGTTGCGCGTGATCTCCTGCTGCACGCCGTCAACGAAAACGTCAACCTTGTAGCTGTTGGAGGCGCTCACGCTGCCCTCGTCAGCACCGAATTCATAGATGATGTTCAGCGCCTGAGAGATGGGCGCGAATCTGACCTCGACGGTGACCGCGCTCTGCGGCAGACCGTTGGGCTTTGCAAAGTACCTGCCGTCGGAATCGGGCTCGATCTCCTTCTCGACGAGCAGACCGTTCGCGTCGGTGTAGCTCATGTAGACGCCGTCAAGCTCATAACCCGCGGCGGGCTTGATGTCGGTGATCTCCGCGCCCGGAACAAGCTTCGCGTTGTCGGGCACAGTGTAAGTGCCGTTCGCGGAGGGCTTTGCGATGACGGAGAAGTAATCGTCCGTGTAGACGGGCGTGATGGTGACGTCCTCAAGAGGCATGGTGAAGCAGCAGGTGGTCTCGGTGAGCTGAGTGACCTTGACAGCCTCGTGCGTGGTGTTCGTCTCGACCTTTATCTCCTGGAGATAGTAGCCGGGGAGGGATTCGTGGGCGATGATGACGCTCGTGCCGGCCTTGACATACAGCGGTGACTTGCTCGGGTTGAGCAGCTGACCCATGCCGTTCATGCCGGTGAAGTCGGTGTAGGTGACATTGTCGATGGTGCACTTGATGATGCCCTTTGCGGTGTTGGTGCCTTCGGAGCTGATGCGCTGATACCAGATGCTGTGCATGAGGTTGGTGACGGCGCCGGTGAAGTCAACGGTGACGTCCTGCGCCGGCATCACGAAGCTGTTGTCAATGGGGTCAAAGCTGCACTTGACGGTGATGTCCTCGCCCGTGGCGGTGTCAAGTATCCTGACCTTGTTCCAGTCAAGCGTGTACTCGCTCTTCGGGAACGCGCGGATCCAGACCTTGGAGCTTGCCGCGACACTGTCGGTGTAGCCGAGGGAGGTCATGTAATCGACCGTGCCCCAGGTGTTATCCTTGTCGAGCGGATTGGAGGTTATCTTGTAGCTGGCGATCTCCCTGAACTTGACGAACAGATCGACGCGATTGTTGGAGAGACCCTCGCCGAGCTTGGGAAGCTCGAACTGCCAGTTGCCGGTCTGTGCGTTCCAGTATGCGTCATGCTGGACGCCGTCATAGGTGTAGTAGATCTTGTCAAGCACGTAGCCAATGTTTGCAGCCGGCTTCACGACGACGGTGCTGCCGCCGGCGGCCCACATTTCAACTGTCTGCCCCTCGGTGCCCGCCTTGTCGCTGAGCGTGCGGCCGAGCACGGTGTAGCTGTTGCCCCAGCTCGGGCACTTGTCGTCGCCGTAGAGCGGGTTGTTGCCGTATGCGGGATGCCCCACAAGCTTGACGGACTGCTTGAAGTCCACGCGCACGCGCACGTCGCAGTCGGGCATGACGAATTCGTTGGTGTTTACAAGGGCGTAGCTGCTGCCGTCGGCGTAATAGAGGGTGATGGTGCCGGCGGAGTATCCGTTCTTGATGCCCCAGGTGTTCACGTGCAGCTTCACGCCTGCGCCGCAGCTTGTGATGACAGCGCCGCCGTCAGCCGTGACGTTGAACGAGCCGAGCGCGCCGTTTGCGCTGTCGAGCACAACGCGGTGGTAAACGTAGAACTTGACGTTGACGTTGACGGCGTAATCGGGCATGGTGAAGGTGTTGCCCTCGCCGAGGTTGATGATGGTGCTGCTGTCGCCGACCTTGGTGACAGTGGTGAGGTAGTAGTAATAAGCCTTGGACGAGCTGCCCTCCACCTTGACGGTCTGTCCGGGAGATGCGGAGGTGACCTCCTTGCCGTCAACCGTGATCTTCACCTTGCCGTCGGGGTTCTCCGCGACGTTGATGGCGAATTTCGCGCTGGAAGTGGGCTTGACCACGGCGACGACGGTGACGGGACCGTCCGGCATGTCAAAGCTCATCTTGTCAAGGGCGATGGTCTTGCTGAAGTCGTTGGTGTAGACCTTGATGGACTCGAGAACATAGTTGGCGTTCGGCGTGACGGTGAGAGTGACGCGCTCGCCGGGCTTTGCATATTCGGTCACGGTGTCGCCGATCTTTGCGGTGATGGTGGCGTTAGTGACGTCGGTGAATATCCTGCTGCCCTTTGTGGGGTTATAGTCGGGGTCGATCTTGAACTTCGCCGTGACCGTTACGGGGAAGTTGGGCATGGTGAACTTGCCGTTTTCCACTGCCACGGAGTCACGGTAGTCATTATATGTGACCCTTATATAGTCGAGCATGAAGCCTGCCGCAGGGGTGGTCTTCACGGTGACCTGCGTGCCGGCATATGCCTTGCTGACGGGGGTGTTATCGACCATGGCGACGATGCCGCCGTTGGAGGAGGCGTCGATCGTGATCTCGGACTGCTTTGCCTGCTTGAAGGTGACGCTGACGATGGCAGAGTAGGCGGGCATGACAAAGCTGTTGTTGTTGACGGTCGTGGTGGTGGCGGTGTCGCCTACCTTGGAGACCTTTATCGTATCGACCGCGTAGCCCGTGTCGGGAACGGGGACGATGCTGACGACCTGACCTGCGGCAGCGGTCTTGACGCTCTTGCCGCTGACCTGAAGGTCAAAGCTGCCGTTTTTCGGCGTCTCGCTGACGAGGTTATAGTAGCCGGAGCTGCTGACCGTGCCGGTGGTCGTGCCGCCGCCGGTCGTGCCGCCGGTGACGTTGTTGCTGACGGACACAACGCCGGAAACGGGTATGTACAGAAGCTCACCCACACGGAACGAGCCGAGGTTCGTCCTGTTGTTGAGCGTCTGGAGCATTGCCTGTGCGCTGTTGTAGTTCAGACCGTAATCCGCGCAGACGATGTTGTAAGCGCTCTCACCGGCGCGCATGGCGTGCGCCATGACGGTGGTGTAGGTAGAGCCCGGGAGAGAGGGGTTGGTCGTGGGCAGAAGAAGGGTCTTGCCGGCCTGAATGGCGTTGATGCTGCGGAGGTTATTGAGCTTGACGATCTGGTTTTCATACGTCTTGTAGCTCAGTCCCCATCTGGCGTAGATACCGCCGATGGTCTCGCCCTTCTGGATGGTGTAGGTGGCGAGGTAGTACGCCACGTGGTCGCCGGAGGGCAGAGAGGAGACCGTGCCGGTCGTGAGACCGCCGGAGGTCGTGCCGGCGACTGTCGTGCCGGCCGCGGCAGACGAAACGCCGCCCTTTGCGAGCGCAGCCGCCGCCTGATTGCTGACGGGCAGGCTGAGCTGCGTGCCGACGGAGATGTGGTTGAATGCGCTGTCGCTCGTGAAGCCGTTGAGCTTCATGATCAGGTTTTTATAGGTATAGAAATCTATACCCTTCGCCTGACAGATGCTGAGAACCGTGTCTCCCTTTGCGACGGTCACAGTGGTGACCTGCGCGTCGGCGGATGCAGTCGCGGCAAACACCGAGAACAGGGAAACGAGCATAACCAGCATCATTATGAAACTGATGAGCCGTTTTTTCATGTTTTTGCTCCCCCTAACCGACCCTTGCCGGGTCGTAATTTTGCTGAACCTTTTTCCCGCCCGGGGCTGTCTTTCAGGCAGCCCTCCGAGCAGATCCTAATATAAATGTTAAGCTCGACCCTCGCTCTTTTCAGCGCGTTGGGTGCGCCGGGCTTACTTTGTTGAGGCGGCGGTCGTGCCGTCGATGGTGACGACGCCGCTGATCGGGATATACAGCGCCTCGCCGACCTTGAACGCGGCGAGATTATCTTTCCCGTTGACTGCCTTGAGCATGTCCTGATTCACGTTGAAATCAAGACCGTAGCCCGTGGTGACGACGTTATACGCCGTCTCGCCGGATTTCATCACATGCTTCATGACGCTGTAACGCACATCCGTGCCGGTCGCGGCGACGGTCGTGGGCAGAAGAAGCTGCTTGCCGACGCCGATTTTATTGAAGCCGGAGATGTTGTTGAGGGCGAGGATCTGATTTGTGTAGGTCTTGTAGCCGATGCCCCAGCCCTTGTAGATGCTGTTTATCGTGTCTCCGCTCTGCACCTGGTAGTTGACAATGTAGTAGCCTACGGTGTCGCCGCCGAGGATCTGCGTGGCCATGCCGGGCTCTTTGCTTGCAGAAGTCGTGCCTGCGGCGTTCTGGGAGCTGGACGGAGTGATGGTGACCGATGCGGCGGCGGCGGAAAGCGTCTTTGCCGCAGCCTCCGACACCGGAACGGCAAACTGCCCGCCGACCTTGATCTTGCTGAAATCACTCTCGTCGCTCACGCCGTTGAGCGCCATGACGATCTTTTTGTAGCTGTAGTAATCAAAGCCGTACTTTTTGCAGATGCTGATAACCGTGTCGCCCTTTGCCACGGTCACGATCGTGACCGTCGGCTCGGCGGATGCCGTTACCGTTATTGCCGCGACCATTGCCGCCATCATGAGCACAGTCAGCAGCAAGCTTATCATTCTTTTTTTCATTTTGTTCTCTCCTGACATTTTTGCCTCTTGCTGCTTGTGACGAATAACAGCGCTATATGTTCCCCATGATTCGGTTACAATATTACTACGAGTTCAAACAAATTGCAAGAGGTATTTTACAAAAAGAATCGAAAAATTACAGAAAAATTTCAATAAATTATGTAGACCTGACTGCGCGCTTTTATGCAATGCGCCAATTTGACAAAATCAGGCTGTCAGCTGTCGTAGCCCATAGGGTTTTTCGTCTGCCATGCCCAGGTATCGCGGCACATATCGTCAAGGTCGTGCTCCGCTCTCCAGCCGAGGATCTCCGCGCTCTTGTCGGGGCTGGCATAGACCGTGGCGAGGTCGCCGGGGCGGCGCGCGACGATCTTATAGGGGATATGCTTGCCCGTGACGCGCTCGAATGCCTTGACCATGTCCAGCACGCTGTACCCTACGCCCGTGCCGAGGTTGAAAACGCTTTCCCCGCGGTGGGTCTGCATATATTCTATTGCTGCGACGTGACCGCGCGCCAGATCGACGACGTGGATATAGTCGCGCACGCCCGTGCCGTCGGGGGTGTCATAATCGCCGCCGAAGACGTTCAGGTGATCCAGCCGCCCGATGGCGACCTGGGAGATATAAGGCATGAGATTGTTGGGGATGCCCTGGGGATCCTCGCCGATTAGACCGCTCTCGTGCGCGCCGATGGGGTTGAAGTAGCGCAGCAGCACGACGGACCAGTCGTCTATCGCCTTGGCGGAGTCGCGGAGGATCTGCTCGTTCATGTACTTTGTCCAGCCGTAGGGGTTGGTGCACATACCGGTGTGCGAGGTTTCGCGCAGCGGCATGCTGTTGTCGGCGGAGTAGACCGTCGCCGAGGAGGAGAACACAAAGTTCTTCACGCCGTGATCGCGCATCGCCTCGCACAGCGTCACGGTGGAGAAGAGGTTGTTGTCGTAATACTCCAGCGGCATGTGCACGGATTCGCCCACAGCCTTCAGCCCGGCAAAGTGGATGACGCAGTTGATGTCATGCCTGTCGAATATCTCGTCGAGCACTTTGCGGCTGCGCACATCCTCGGCGTAGAAATCGACATGCTTGCCGGTTATCTCCTCCACGCGCTCTATCGCCTTCGCCTTGGAATTGACGAGGTTGTCTATCACGACGACCTCCATGCCCTTGTTCAAAAGCTCCACGCAGGTGTGGCTTCCTATGTACCCTGCACCGCCCGTTACCAGTACCATCATAGTTTTTTCGGTCAGCGCCGCACATTGTGCCGGACGCGATGCGCGCGCCTTCCAATCCTCCTTTTTATCTTTTTGTTGTTTTTATATGGCTTTATATGTGACGTTGAATGCGCTGCGTCAATCAAGCAGACGCTCGGGGTATATGCCATCGGCGCGCATGCGCGCGACGGCGGCCCTGAACGGTGCAAGATCGTCCTTATATGTGATGCCGTACCATGTCTCATGGCAGTTGAGCACGCGCACGCTGCCCTCGCCGTCCTTTATGAGGGCGTTTGCCACAAACGGCAGGAAATACTCGCACTTGAGCGGGTTTTTCGGCAGATTCTCATCCAGCCATGCGGGGAAGCGCTTTATAAGCTCGTCCATCATCGAATGGGAGAAGCCCCAGCAGTTCATGGACACGAGCGTCTCGCCGGACAGCGGGACAAACGTTGTGCCGTCTTCGGTATATGCGCCGTCGCTGCCGCGCTTTTCAATGTGCGTGCGCTCCACCACGTCCGTGAGCAGCCCGTTTTCCACCTGGCAGATGCCGCGCGCGACATGCCCGCTCTCTGTGACGGTGTTGCGCAGAAGGTAGGCGACCATGGCGTGCTCGTTGTCGGGCTTGCCGGAGGTCAGATAGTCGTAAAGCGCGGTGTACGCCGTGCGCCCGTAAAAATCGTCGGCATTGATGACGGCGAAAGGACCGTCCACGGCATCGGCGGCGCACATGACGGCGTGCCCCGTGCCCCACGGCTTCACGCGCCCCTCGGGCACGGAATACCCCGCGGGAAGGCGGTCAAGCTGCTGGAAAACGTACTTCACGTCGAAATACTTCTCCGCGCGGCGTCCGACGATGGCTTTGAAGTCGTCCTCTATCTCATGCTTTATAATAAACACAACCTTGCGAAAACCGGCGCGGTAAGCGTCGAAAAGCGAAAAATCTATAATGGCATGACCGAAATCGTCAACCGGGGTTATCTGCTTGAGACCGCCGAAGCGGCTGCCCATGCCTGCGGCAAGGATAACAAGAGCGGGCTCTTTCATGGCTGTTTACCTCATATTTCATATATAGTTTGTTTTTCCGAACCGGCGCCCGGCCGTTACGGCTGCGCCGCCGCGTCAAAAGTTCCCTGTCACAAATAGTGTCACCGGCTCATAGCCTCGCGGCAGTAGTAGTTGAAAAGCCGCTCGCGCTCAAGCGTGGTGGGGTCCATATGCCCGGGGTAGACCTCGTAGTCGCCGGGGAGGGAGCAGAGCTTTTTCAGGGACTGAAGCTCCTGCTCCATGCTGCCGCCGGGAAGATCGGTGCGCCCGCAGCTGCCCTTGAAAAGCGTATCTCCCACAAAGAGGGCGTTGCCGCAGCGCAGCGTCACGCCGCCGGGCGTGTGCCCCGGCGTTGCGATAACCTCAAAGCGCAGCCCCGCAGCGTCGATAACATCGCCGCCGGCGTAATGCCGCCCGTTTGCGGGCAGGGAGAACGGATAGTGCAGGGACGAACCGTTCTTTGCCTCATCCAGCGCGTTCATATACACCGGCGCGCCTGTCTCCTCCGCAACTGCCGCCGCAGCGCCCACATGGTCAAAGTGCCCATGTGTGAGGAAGATGGCTTTGCATTTGAGATGGTTGTCCTCAAGGTAGTCAAGAATGGTGTTGCTCTCGTCGCCCGGGTCGATCACGACGCATTCGAGAGTGTCTTCGTTTGTCACAACATAGCAGTTTGTCTCAAACTGCCCGACTGGTAAGGTTTTTATAAGCATGGTTCAAAGCTCCTTCGTGTCCAGAATTATCGTGATAGGTCCGTCGTTGACGGACTCGACCAGCATCTCCGCGGCGAAAATGCCGGTCTGTACATTAAAGCCGCGCGCGCGGCACAGCTCAATGACCTTTTCGTAGAGTGGTATTGCCTTATCCGGGCGCGCCGCCTTGGAAAAGCCGGGGCGGCGTGACTTGCAGTCGGCAAAAAGCGTGAACTGGCTGATGATGAGAAGATTGGGACAGCCCGCGTCGATGGGGTTGAGGTTCATTTTGCCGTCCGCATCGTCAAACACGCGCAGCCCGCATATCTTGTCGGCTATCTTCTCCGCCTCGCGCTCGGTGTCGTCGCCGTGCACGCCCAGCAGCACCAGAAAGCCCTGCCCGATCTCTCCGTTTATCCTGCCCGCGATCTCGACCGACGCCGAGCGCACGCGCGTTACTACTGCCCGCATATGCTGTGGTCTCCTTTATAAATAATTTACTCTTTTCCGTTTCTTGTCACCTGCGTCACGCCGGGCACGCTCGTCAGCCGCGCCATGATGTATTTCAGCTCGGCCGCGCTCTTTACTTCAAGCGTGATGGTGCATATGCCTATCCCGGCGGCATTGTCGCGCGCGGAGAGGTTTCGCACCTTTGCATTGAGGCTGTTGAGCACGGTGGCAATGTCCATCAGAAGCGCGGAGCGATCCTTTGCCACTATTATAATAGTGGTGACATAGCTGTCGGATATCTCGCGCGCCCAGGAGACGTTGACCCAGCGCCCTTCGTTCTCCGGCTGCAGGAGACGCTTGTGGTAATTCTCACAGTCGCGCCGGTGGATGGACACGCCCTGCCCGCGCGTGATGAAGCCGACAATGTCGTCTCCCGGAACCGGGGTGCAGCAGCGCGAAAACTTTACAAGGCAGTTGGACAGTCCCTCCACCAGTATGCCGTGCACCGCCTTGCCTTGCTTCTGTGCGGTCTGCTCGCGCCGTTCCGCCGCCTCGGACATCTTATCGACGACGGTCTTCTTGTCAGTCTTCGCGTTCAGGCGCGTCAGCTCGTCCTTCAGGCGGTTTGCCACGCGCTGCGCCGTCACGCCGCCGTAGCCTATCGCGGCGTAGAGATCGTCCGTGCCGGCAAACGACAGGCGCTTGAGTATGGGCGAGATCACCTCCTCGTCGAGCGCGTCGTCGAGCGAAATGTCGTTGTGGCGCAGCTCATCCTCGAGCATGGAACGCCCGCGTATGATGTTTTCCTCACGGCGCTCTTTCTTGAACCACTGCTTTATCTTTGTGCGTGCAGAACCGCTTTTCGCCATGTTCAGCCAGTCGCGGCTCGGCCCGGGGGCGGATTTTGACGTGCGTATTTCCACAATATCGCCGTTTTGCAGCGCGTGGTCATACGTGACGATGCGCCCGTTGACGGTCGCGCCGACCATGTGGTTGCCGACGTCGGAGTGGATGGAATAGGCGAAATCTATGGGCGTTGCGCCGGCAGGGAGGTTTATCACGTCGCCCTTTGGGGAGAACACGAACACCTCGTCGGAGAACATGTCTATTTTGAGATTATGGAAAAAGTCCGTTGCGTCGGAGTCCTGCTGGCTTTCGAGCAGACGGCGCACCCAGGCGAACTTGTCCTCGTCCCCGCTTTTCACGACGGCGCTGCCGTCGCCCATTTTATACTTCCAGTGCGCGGCAATGCCGTACTCCGCCGTGTGGTGCATTTCCCATGTGCGTATCTGAACCTCGAACGGGATGCCCTCTGAGCCGATGACCGTTGTGTGTACGCTCTGGTACATGTTAGGCTTCGGCGTGGATATATAATCCTTGAAGCGCCCCGGCACGGGCTTGAACATATCGTGGATAACGCCGAGAACGTTATAACAGTCGGGTATGGTGTCAACGATGACGCGGAAAGCGCAGAGGTCAAATATGCCGTTCATGCTGAGATTCTGCGCGTACATCTTGCGGTAAATGCTGTATACGTGCTTTATCCGGCAGTAGATGGTCGCGTCTATGCCCTCGGCGTCAAGGCGCTTTTGGATTTTCTGCTCCATGGAGGACATGAAGTCCTCCAGTATCGGCATTTTCTCTTCGAGCGAGCGGGTGATCTCCTCGTATCCGGTGGGATCAAGGTATTGCAGCGACAGATCCTCCAGCTCCCACTTCGCCCGCTGCATGCCGAGGCGGTGCGCGATGGGCGCGTAGATCTCCATCGTTTCCAGCGACTTTATCCGCTGCTTTTCCGGCGTCTGGTACGCCATGGTGCGCATGTTGTGCAGCCGGTCGGCGATCTTGATGAGTATGACGCGGATGTCCTTCGCCATTGCCATGAGCATCTTGCGCAGGTTTTCCATCTGCTCGTCTTCCTTGCTGGTGTACTGCACGCGCGTCAGCTTTGTCACGCCCTCAACGATGTCCGCCACCGGCTCGCCGAACTGGCGGGCGATATCTGCATGGGTGAGATTCGTGTCCTCGATAACATCGTGCAGAAGTGCGGCGACGATGGAATCCTCGTCCAGCCCCATATCCACGGTGATCTCCGCCGCGGCGACGCAGTGCGTCACATAAGGCGAGCCGTCGCGCCGTTTCTGCCCGGAGTGCGCCATGCACGCCGTGTCATACGCCGCGCGTATGCGCCCCAGATCCATCTGGTGCCCGCTTTCCTTTATCTTCTTTTCAAGCTCGGCATACATTTTGTCTGGATCGAGCACCTGCCCGGGTTCGACCGCCTGCGGCGCGGCGGCTGGTTTCATTTCGTTCTCTGCCATATTTTCACCTCTCACATCGCCTGCCTGAGCGCGCGTATAAGCCGCGTGGCCTCAAGATCCGCCTTGCCGTTTATCGCGGAGCAGCGCGCGCCGTATATACTGCCGCTCTCGCTTTTCAGCAGCCCCGTTTCCAGCAGCACCATCAGGCACAGGCAGAATTTTTCCGGCTGCATATCCGGGATGCACTGCCCTGTGATAGCAGAGACGCTGTCACCGGCGATGAAGTTTTTGCCTATGGCGCGCCATACGCGGATGAAGTCCGCCCTGTTCGGGCAATAGCGCGCCGCGGCATACATTGCGGAAGTGTCCGCGTTGAGAATGGCGGCGCACAGCGGCAGCGCGTCGTGCGCCCTCAGCGCGCAGATGAGAAGCTGCACCGAAACGTGACCGCGAAATTCGTTGATCTGCGGGCAGAACGCCACGTCGATAAGCTCACCCTCACGTATGCCGAGCTCCTGCGCCGTGTGAGAGAAGAATATCCCTTCAAAGTGCGCCCCGTCCAGCACCGCGCGTATGCGCAGATGCCTCCCGCCGCCCACGGCGCTCGCGCTCTCCAGCAGAGCGCCGCTTATGCACATGATGGGCTTGGGGTTGCCGTTGCCGTAAGGCTCCAGAAGATCGAGCGAGCGGACGCTGTCGATGCCGAGCAGCTTCGGGTCGTTTATCAGAAGATCGCACTGCACCTCCGGCAGGGCGTCGGGCTTGTTTGCTTTATAGTATTCCGCGAGTGCGGCGCGAAAATCGTCCAGCTTGTCGCGGCTGATGTTCAGCCCCGCGGCGAGCGCGTGCCCGCCGAAGCCGAGAAGGTGCTGCGAGCAGGCGGATAATGCCTCGAAAAGGTTGAACCCGCCGAAGCTGCGGCATGAGCCCTTGCCCGCATCGCCGTTGAGGCATATCATGATCGCCGGCAGCGAGTAGTGCTCGGCAAGGCGGGAGGCGGCAATGCCGATAACGCCCTGATGCCACTTGTCGCTGGCAAGGACGATGGGCGCGTCAGGGGTCTTGCCCGCAAGACACGCGGTTGCATCCTCCCATATCTCGGTCTCGATGCTCTGGCGCTTGCGGTTGAGCGCGCACAGCTCCGCAGCGAGCGCCGCAGCCTCGCCCTCGTCCGTGCTCATGAGAAGCTTCGCCGCGGTCTCCGCCTGACCCAGCCGCCCTGCGGCGTTCAGACGCGGCGCAAGCGCATAGCCTATCGTCGCGGCGGTGAGCCTGTGTGCGTCAATGCCGGACTCCTTCATCATCGCGGCAATGCCAGGGCGCGGGTCGTCCTCCAGCTTTTTCAGCCCCATACGCACGAGATAGCGGTTTTCCCCCGTCAGGGGCATCACGTCCGCCACCGTGCCCACGGCAACGAGATCGGCATAGCGCCGCAGCATCTCTTCGCTGCTGCCCTCCACCGCGCACACGAGCTTTAGCGCCATGCCCACGCCGGCAAGGTTGGGGTTTGGGTAGGTGTCGCCGCTCTGCCGGCAGTCGATCACTGCCTCCGCCTCCGGCACTTCGCCGGATCTGCACTCATGGTGGTCGGTTATCACCATGTCTATGCCGAGCGTGCGGGCGTAGCGCGCCTCCTCTGCGGCGGTTATGCCGCAGTCCACGGTTATCACCAACGTGATGTCCTCGCGTTTGAGCACATCCAGCGCCGCGCAGTTGAGCCCATAGCCCTCCTCGTTTCTGTCCGGGATATATGCGCGGCATTCCAGCCCCTTTGAGCGCAGATAATCCGTCAGAAGGCAGGTGGAGGTTATTCCGTCCACATCATAGTCACCGTATACCGCCACGCGCTCGCGCGTTTCAATAGCGCGGCGCACGCGCCCGGCAGCCTTGTCCATGCCCATTATGAGCATCGGCTCGTAAACGCACTCGCTTCCGCCGTGTATCATCGCATCGGCGGCGCGCGCGGTGTCTATGCCGCGCAGGGCAAGCACCGCCGCAAGCAGCGGGGGATAGCCTGCGTCTGTCAGCTCCTTCGGAATGTCCGGTTTTTTAAATGGGATGCGCCACTCTTTACTGTTCATATCAATTCGTCTCTTAAAGCCATATATTTCTTTTCATTTTATCATACCAAATCTGTTGACATAATTCAATAGCGGTTGAGAAATTTGTTGACATAATTCGAGAATATTTTTCGTCAGGCACTTTCCGGCTTGACCGGGCAATGCCATTAGGTGTATTATTAAAAAAATTATTCTGAGGTAACTACTATATTATAATGAAGACAATGAAGAGACTTTTGGCGCTGCTGCCATTGCTGACTCTTATGCCGGCGCTCTGCGCCTGCGGCGCACAAACGGCGGACGCTGCCCCGGACGGGCGGCTTGAGATCGCCGCGACGGTGTTTCCCGCCTACGATTTCGCGCACGAGATCGGCGGGGAGCGTGTGGATGTCACGCTGCTTGTTCCGCCCGGCTCGGAGGCGCACAGCTATGAGCCGACGCCGCAGGATGTGCTTTTGCTGGAGCGCTGCGCGCTGCTCGTCGCCAACGGCGGCGAGAGCGAGACCTGGCTTACCACCGTGACGGAAGGGCTCCCGCGCGTGCCGGAGAGCGTATATATGCTCGAATGCGTCCATGCGCTCACGGAGGAGACGCGCGAGGGGATGCAGTCCGGCGGCATTCTCTCCCGCGGGCACCACGACCATGAGCATGATGAGCACGAGGAGGAGTATGACGAGCATGTGTGGACCTCGCCCGTCAATGCTATCAGGATATGCAGCGTCATCTGCGAGCGGCTGTGTGCGCTCGACCCCGACGGCGCGGAGTATTACCGCGCCAACTGCCGCACGTATACGGACAGGCTTGCCGCGCTGGACGAGGGCTTTCGCGCCGCGGCGGAGAATGCAGAATACCACACGCTCATCTTTGCCGACCGCTTCCCCGTGCGCTATTTTGTGGAGGAATACGGCTTTGACTACTACGCTGCGTTTCCGGGCTGCACCGATGACGCGGAGCCTTCCGCGCGCACGGTTGCGTTTTTGATAGACAAGGTGCGCGCAGAGCATGTTCCTGCGGTTTTTTATATTGAGTTTTCAAACGAAAAGATGGCGGACATAATATGCGAGGAAACGGGCTGCAAAAAGCTGCTCTTCCACTCGTGCCACAATGTCACCGCCGCCCAGCTTTCAGAGGGCGTGAGCTATCTTGAGCTGATGGAGCAGAATCTTGTAAATCTGAAGGAGGCGATAGGCTGATGGCGCTGCTCAGATGCAGAGACCTCTCCCTTGCCTATGACGGCAGGACCGTGGTCGAGGGTGTGAATTTTGAAATAGAGCAGGGGGACTATCTCTGCATAGTTGGGGAGAACGGCTCGGGCAAGTCCACGCTGATGCGCGGGCTTCTTGGGCTGAAAAAGCCGAGCGCGGGGACGATTGAACCCGGAGACGGACTGCGCCCGACGGAGATAGGCTATCTCCCGCAGCAGAGCGCCGCGCAGCGCGACTTTCCCGCAAGCGTGTATGAAGTCGTGCTCTCCGGCTGCCTCAATTCGCTTGGGCGGCGGATGCACTACGGCAGGGCGGAGCGTGAGCGCGCCGAGCTCAACCTTGAGCGCATGGGCATAGAGGAGCTGAAAAACGAAAGCTACCAGACGCTCTCCGGCGGGCAGCAGCAGCGCGTGCTGCTTGCCCGCGCGCTGTGCGCAACAAAGAAGCTGCTGCTGCTGGACGAGCCTGTCACCGGGCTTGACCCGATAGCCACGCAGGAGATGTACAACCTCATCAAGCTTGTCAACCTCTGCGACGGCATCGCCGTCATAATGGTCTCGCACGATATACATGAGGCGGTGCGCTATGCCACGAAGATCCTCCATCTCGGGCACAGCCAGCTTTTCTTCGGCACGGCGGCGGAGTATAAGACCAGCCCGCTCGCCCGCCGCTTTCTGGGAGGGAAAACGATATGAGCGCCATTTTCACCATGTTTTCCTATCATTTCATGCTTCGCGCGCTTGTCGTGGGCGTGCTTGTGTCGCTGTGCGCGGCGCTTTTGGGTGTGTCGCTCGTTTTGAAGCGCTATTCCATGATCGGCGACGGGCTTTCGCACGTGGGCTTCGGTTCGCTCGCCATCGCGTCGGCGTTCGGGCTTGCCCCGCTCGCGGTTGCGGTGCCGGTCGTCGTGGCGGCGGCAATATTTCTGCTGCGCCTGCGGCATAGCAGCCGCGTCAAGGGCGATGCCGCCATTGCCATCATATCGTCGAGCGCTCTTGCCATCGGCGTGATAACCGTGTCGCTCACAACGGGCATGAACACCGAGGTCTCAAGCTATATGTTCGGCAGCGTCCTCTCGCTCTCCCATGACGACGCGGTGCTCAGCGTCGTGCTGTCGCTGGCGGTGCTGTCGCTCTTTGTGCTCTTCTACCCGCGCATCTTCGCCGTCACGTTCGACGAGGATTTCTCCCGCGCCACGGGCACGAACACGGAGGTGTTCAACACGCTCCTTGCTGTGCTGACGGCGGTGACGGTGGTGCTTGGCATGCGCATGATGGGCGCGCTGCTCATATCCAGCCTTATCATTTTTCCGGCGCTCTCCGCGATGCGCCTTTGCAGAAGCTTCCGCGCCGTCGTTGTGTCGGCGGCGGTTATATCTGTGACGTGCTTTCTTGCCGGCATCATCGCATCATATTTTCTGGAAACGCCGACCGGCGCAAGCATCGTCGCGGCGGATCTTCTGGCGTTTGGATTGTCATATGGCATAGGAAAATTCACCGGAAGCTGAAAATAATATATAAATTGCCCAAAAACAATGTGCCCGGATCGGCTCGCGGCGGGCGGTTTTGGTCATGTAGCCGTCTTGACGCTTCCTTGACGGAATGATATAATTTTGGCAAAATGAAAACCATGAGGAGGGTTTATTATATGAGAACAATTGCACCTATTGAGCTCGGTATTGGCGGCAATGGCGTCGCCTATCGAAACCTCGCCCCCGCGCAGCTTGTTGAAGCCGCGCTCCGCCGCGGTGAAGGCACACTGTCCGACACCGGCGCGCTCGTTGTCAAGACAGGCAAGTACACCGGACGCAGCCCTGATGACAAGTTCATCGTTGACACACCCGCCGTCCATGACGAGATCGCCTGGGGCAAGATCAACGTTCCCATCGAGAAGGCAAAGTTTGACGCCATAAAGGCGAAGATACTCGCCTATCTCCAGAATAAGGAGCTTTATGTGTTTGACGGCTTTGCCGGCGCCGACCCGAAGTACACCAAGCGCTTCCGCATCGTCAACGAGCTGGCGAGCCAGAACCTCTTTATCCATCAGCTTCTCATCCGCCCCACAGAGGAGCAGCTTGACTCCTACGCCCCGGACTACACCATCTATGCCGCGCCCGGCTTCAAGTGCATTCCCGAGATCGACGGCGTCCACAGCGAGGCCGCCATCATCATCGACTATGAGGCGCACGAGGTCATCATCTGCGGCTCCGGCTACGCCGGCGAGATAAAGAAGAGCGTCTTCTCCGTCATGAATTACGTCCTGCCCAAGGAAGGCATCCTCTCCATGCACTGCTCCGCCAACATCGGCGACGGCGGCGACTCCGCCGTGTTCTTTGGTCTGTCCGGCACGGGCAAGACCACCCTTTCCGCCGACCCCAACCGCAAACTCATCGGCGACGACGAGCACGGCTGGTCCAACGACGGCGTGTTCAACATCGAGGGCGGCTGCTACGCCAAGTGCATCAACCTTGAAAAGGAGCATGAGCCGGAGATCTACGGCGCAATCAAATTCGGCGCTCTTATGGAGAACGTCATCGTCGATGAGACCGGCAAGCCCGACTTCTTTGACGGCTCTCTCACTGAGAACACCCGCGTTGGCTACCCCATCAACTACATCCCCAACGCCGCCATCCCCGGCGTCGGCGGTCAGCCGAAGACTGTCGTGTTCCTCACGGCGGACGCTTTCGGCGTTATCCCGCCGATCTCCAAGCTCGACAATGACAGCGCGATGTATCACTTCGTCTCCGGCTACACCTCCAAGCTCGCCGGCACGGAGCGCGGCATTACCGAGCCTGTCACCACGTTCTCCACGCTCTTCGGCGCTCCTTTCTTCCCGCTCAACGCCTCCGTGTACGCTCAGATGCTCGGCGAGAAGCTCAAGGAGACCGGCGCGAACGTGTTTCTCGTGAACACGGGCTGGTGCGGCGGCGCTGCCGGCACCGTGCCCAGAATGAAGCTCAAATACACCCGCGCCATGGTCACCGCCGCACTCGCCGGTGAGCTCAACGACGTCGAGTATGAGCTTGACCCCATCTTCAATCTCAACATCCCCAAGTCCTGCCCCAACGTTCCCGCGGAGATACTCAATCCCCGCAACGTCTGGACGGACAAGGCAAAGTATGAGGAGTCCGCAAAGGCGCTGGCAAAGAAGTTCCAGGAGAATTTCGCAAAGAAGTACCCCGATATGCCCGCGAACATCACCAACGCCGGTCCCAAGGCAGAGTAAGAAATCTGATACGCATAAAAACGCATACCGGGTCGCCCGGTATGCGTTTTTCTATGCGCCTTCCATGCTCTCTTTCAAAAGGCCTATAAACTGGTGCAGGACGGGGTTTGTGCTGCCGTGCTGCCACGCGGCGATTATCTCCTCCTCCTCGTCCTCGCCCGTCATCGGCACGAAGACGAGATTGTCCGCGTTCCTGAGCTTATCCGTGAAATACGCAGGGAGAATGGATATGCCCTCCTCCGCCGCGATCATCATCAGTATGCTCTCCGCATCGCACGAGCGGAAGAGGATGTTCGGCTTGTAGCCCGCATCCTTGTACAGCTGCATGAAAAATGCGTCGCCGTAGGAGTCGTTCGCGCTGTCGGGCGACATATAGAGTATCGTCTCCCCGCGCAGCTCGGCGCGGCTCAGCTCCCGCCGCCGCGCGAAGGGATGCCCTGCGTACAGCGCCGCGACAAGACGCGCCCGCTCCACGGTCATGTAGTCTATGCCCGGCTGGGTTTTCAGGTTTGTGCTGTCCCATGTGAATATCACGTCGTACTCCTGCTGCAGAAGCCCGGCGGCAAGCTCATTGGTCGGGCAGCGGTAAAAGCTAATCAGCACGCTGCTGTTCTTTTGGTGAAAGCGCCGCATCAAAACCGAAAGGTCGCTCCTCTCATACCCGCGCACATAGCCCACGCGCAGGCTTCCCGCGAGACCCGTGGAGGCGTCGTGCACGCGGTCGGCGGCCTGCGTCATACGCTCGAGTATCGCCTTCGCTTCGATAAGGAATACTCTCCCCGCGCTTGTGAGCGTGACGGGGCGGGTGCTCCTGTCAAACAGCGTGCAGCCGAGAGTGTCCTCAAGCTGGCGTATCTGCTGCGTGATGGCGGTCTGCGTGATATAAAACTGCTCTGCCGCCTTTGTGAAGCTCTGGCTCTCTGCGGCGGCGACGAAGTACTTCAGCTGGTTGCGGTTCATGATCATCCTCAACAGAATAAGTTTTTCTTATTTTATCATGTCGAATAGGGTCTTGTAAAGGGTGATTTTCTCGGCTAATATAAGCACATCTGTTTTGTAATGGGAGAGAGACAATATGGAACGTGAATCCTTCGGCTCGCGGCTGGGCTTTCTGCTCGTCAGCGCGGGCTGCGCAATAGGCATAGGCAATGTGTGGCGCTTCCCGTATATCACGGGGCAGGACGGCGGCGGGCTTTTCGTGCTGATCTACCTCATCTGCCTTCTGATAATGGGCGTGCCGGTGCTGACGATGGAGCTTGCCGTCGGGCGTGCAAGCCGCAAAAGCGCGGTGCTGGCGTACAGAACGCTGGAAGCGCCGGGGCAGCGCTGGCATATACACGGCTGGTTGTGCATGCTGGGGTGCTATGTGCTGATGATGTATTACACCACTGTCACCGGCTGGATGGTCAGCTATTTCGGCAAATTTCTCACCGGCGTATTCAGCTCCGGTATGGACAGCACCTCTGTCAGCGGGGAGTTCACTTCGCTCCTCGGCGCGCCGGGCGAGATGGCTCTGTGGACGGAGCTTGTGGTGCTCGCGGGCTTTATCGTGTGCTCGTTCGGTCTGCAAAAGGGGCTTGAGCGCGTGTCAAAGTACATGATGCTCGCGCTGCTGGCGCTAATTCTCGTGCTCGCCGGGCACAGCCTGACGCTGCCCGGCGCGGCGGAGGGCATGAAGTTTTATCTGCTGCCCTCGGCGCAGAGCATCAAGAGCGTCGGTCTCGGCAGGATAATCACGGACGCGATGAACCAGGCGTTCTTTACGCTCAGCCTTGGCATCGCCGCCATGGAGATATTCGGCAGCTATATGAGCGACAAGCACACGCTCACGGGCGAGGCGGTGCGCATCTGCGCACTGGACACGTTCGTTGCGCTCATGGCGGGCACCATCATCTTCCCCGCGTGCTTTTCGTTCGGCGTTTCTCCGGATCAGGGACCGTCGCTAATCTTCGTGACGCTGCCGCAGGTGTTTGTGAACATGGCGGGCGGGCGCTTCTGGGGCACTCTGTTTTTCCTCTTCATGGTGTTCGCAAGCCTTTCCACAGTGCTTGCCGTGTTTGAAAACATCCTTGCCATCTGCATGGACACCTTCGGCTGGAGCCGCAAAAAGGCTGTCGCCGTCAACTTCGTCATCCTTGCGCTGGCAAGCCTGCCGTGCGTGTTCGGCTATAACATCTGGAGCGATCTGCATCTCATCGGCGGGCGCGACGTGCTCGACAGCGAGGACTTTATCGTCAGCAACCTCCTCCTGCCGATCGGTTCGCTTGTGTATCTGCTGTTCTGCGTGAGCAAGTGGGGCTGGGGCTTTGACAAATATGTTGCCGAGGTCAACCGCGGCACGGGGCTCAGGCTCTCCGCCAAGCTCAAGCCGTACTTCCAGTGGGTGCTGCCTGTGCTGATTCTGATAATCATCGTGCAGGGACTGATATGAAATTCTGCAAATAAGGCATAAAACAGCGCCGCGCTCGAATTGAGCGCGGCGCTTGGGATTTCAAATTCAATTGTCAATGCACGCTCTTGCGCTCATCCGCCGTAGCCGTACTGTGCGGCGGCGGCAGCCATGTCGGCTTCCGCTGCGCCGATGTAGTACCATCCGCCCGCAACCTCGCGCGTGCAGCCGTAGCCGTATATGTCGTTGTACATCACGTTCAGGTCGCTTGCGGTGATCTCCTGCACATAGGGGTTGAGGTGCTCGTTTATCATGTTCAGCCAGTCATAGAGCACGATAACCGCATAGCTGTAACCGCCGATCGTCTTCGGCGCGTTCGGCATAGTGTAAAAGCCGATGTCCTCACTCCTGCACATGAGCGCCTGACGCATGAAGTAGGCGATGTTTTTCGCGCTAAGGTCGGTCACAAGCGAGTCGGAGAGAATGTCAAGCACCTTGCCGACGTTCGGAATGTTGCCCAGCGATATGAACTGATCAAAGCATGCCTTGAGAAACTTGTGCTGCATATCTATGCGCCCGATGTCCGCGCTCGCATACCCCGCGCGGTAGCGCACCAGCGTCATTGCCTCGATGCCTGTCAGATGCGCCTCGCCCGCAGGCTTGGATATATACATATCCTGCCACACATCGTCGTATTCTATCGGCTCATCAAGATACATGTCTATGCCGCCCACAGCGTCCACGACCTTGACGAATGCATCCAGATCTATGAGCGCGTAGCAGTCCACCTCAAAGCCGACGATATCTTTCACGCGCTGCCGCAGCGCGTCTATCCCGCTTTTGCCGAGCTGCTCGGCGTTATAGTATACGGCGTTTATCTTGCGCATGTCTCCGTCCATGTTCAAAAGTGTGTCGCGCGGAATGCTCACAAAGTCCATTTTGTGCGTGTTTGTGTCCACACGGCCGACGACGATCGTGTCCGTGTGCCCGGTGTACATGTCAATGCCAGCCAGCAGCACCGTGTACACGCCGTCGTGCCGCTCGTTGTCGGGCGCGACGCCGCTGTCCAGCACCGGCGTCGGCGTGGGGGACGGCGTCGCGGCGGCGGCATTGACCTCCGCCACGGCACTCTCCCCGGATTGCAGGGCTGTCTGCTGCGCGGCGGACTTTTCCTCCGCGCGCAGCGGCGCCTGCTCCCAGAGAAAGTACGCCGCGATCCCCGCTGCCAGCAGCAGCGCGATCACTATGAGTATTATTATAAACGCCTTTCCGGCGCCGTGCTTTTTCTGATGCATGCTCTCACCTTCCGAGTGTGATATTATAATACTTTGTCAGAAATAATCAAGTGGGACGCGGGCGGCTTTGCCGCAGGAACTGACGCATGTGCACGTCCGCCTTCGTCCACGCGGCGGCGAGCGCCAGCGAGATCGCGCCGCAGGCAAAGAACAAAATAGGCTTGCACTGCTCAAGCGTGAGCCCGAAACGGTCAAGCAGCATGTACCCCGGGCGGATGACGTCCTGATGGATAAGGTAAAACCCGGCGCTCATGTTGCCGAGAAACACGGTGACGCGGTTGGTGAGCAGCCGGGGAATAAGCCCCTTGCCCACGGCAAAGAGATAAACCGTTACACCGGCAAACGGCAGCCACAGCACTGCCGAGCGGAACTGCTCCAACGCGAGGAAGCTGCGGCCGCCGTTAAATGTCCGCACGGCGGCAATGAGCAGCGCTGCTGCGCACAGCGTCATTACCGCGCTCTCGCGGCGGCTCTCGCCCTCGCCGGGGCGGCGGGTGAGGAAGATATAACCGAGGTTGCAGCCCACTGCAAAGTCGATCGCACGCACGGGCGGGAAAATGTACCCGAACCAGAAGGCAAAGCTTGAATAGTCCTCCCCGTACAGTGCGCGCCCCAGCGGCGCGGCGAGAGAGCACAGCCCTGTCTGCACGGCAAAAAGAACAACGCACGCCGCGATCGCTGTGATGCGCGAGCGGTAGGCGCGGATGCACGCGAGTATGTACGGAAAGAGGAAGTACAGCAGCATGGACACCGAAAGGTACCACGCCGCGCCGTTGAGAGTGAGCGCGTACCTGGGCAGCCACGCCTGAACGAGCAGGAGGTTTGCCGCGGTCTCTGCAATGATGAATTCGACGGTCACGCCCGTGGAGCGGCGCGCATATATCTCCAGCGCGAGGATGGGCAGCATGGTCAGAATATGCAGAGGGTAGAGCTTCCACAGCTTTTTCAGCGAGAAGCGCAGACTGACCGCAGGGCTGAGCGAGGCGAAGCTGCGGTCATAATACCCGTAGGACATCAGAAACCCGGACATAACAAAAAACAGGGACACGCCCCAGTACACAAGCTTTGTGATGTAGCAGTGGTGCGCGAATATGCACAGGCACGCGAGAAACCGCAGCGCCTGCATGGAGTCCATGCGTTTTTTCATGCGTACCTATCTCCTTGCGTGAGCGTAATGAAGAAAACAATACATATTCATATTATATATGACAGCGCACAAAAGCACAACAGAGAAAAGACAATGAAAAAATAATAAAAATTAACGAAACCTTTGATTGTTATTTAATGTGAGCTGTGTTATACTGAATGCCGATTGAAACTATACGAACTCGGAGTGGCATATGATTTCTTGGCTCACAGGTACGACTCTCGGCAAATTTGTCGCAACTTTTTTTATCTCCATGGTCCCGATAATCGAGCTGCGCGGCGGGCTGCCGTATGGCATAGGCTTCGGGCTTGACTATCCGCTGGCGCTTACGGCGGCAGTGCTGGGCAACATGGTGCCAGTGCCGTTCATCATCGTGTACATCAGCCGCATATTCCATTGGATGCGCCAGCGTATGCCGAAAATGGACGCATTCATCACAAGGCTGGAGAACAAGGCGCACCTGAAGGGCGAAAAGGTCAAAAAATACGGTCCGATTGCGCTGCTGCTGTTTGTGGGTATACCGCTGCCCGGCACTGGGGCGTGGACCGGCGCGCTTATCGCGGCGCTGCTGGATATGAAGCTCAGGGAAGCCGCGCCGTGCATCTTCCTTGGCATCCTTATGGCGGCGGGGATAATCACTGCGGTAACCTTCGGCGTTATACATATCATATAAAAATGCCCTTTTCGCGGAGCGGAGGATGATTCTTCCGCTCCGCTATATTTTGTGCTTGGAATTGACATGAAAATGATGTATAATAAACTGATTATACAGAAGACATCGGGAGAGTGTGGGTCAGAGAGCTGAGATATTTAACGGAGGAAAAAACATGAAAAAGGAATTTCGTGAAATGCTCAACCAGCGCGGCAGGAAGGCGCTGCCGAACGTGCTCATTGCGGCGGCTGAGTGCGCGCCGCTTTCAAAGACCGGCGGACTTGCCGACGTTGTGGGCACGCTGCCCAAGGCGCTCGCGGCGCTCGGCATCGACGCACGCGTTATCACGCCATACCACCGGATAATTAAAGAAAAATATGCCGACCGGGTGGAGCATATGTTCTATTTCTATGTCGATCTCGGCTGGCGGCACGAATATGTCGGCATTGAAAAGCTCGACCTTGATGGAGTGACCGTCTATCTTGTGGACAGCGAGCGTTACTTTGGCGACTGGATATACCGCGGCGGGTACGACGAGATTGAGCAGTACGCTTTCTTCTGCCGCGCGGTGCTCGACGCCATACCCAGTCTTGACTTCGCGCCCGACGTTGTCCACTGCAACGACTGGCACACCGCCATGATCCCCATGCTCGCGCGCACGCAGTACCCCGGCGCGATGCAGGAAAAGCTGAAATTCCTGCTGACCATCCACAACATCGCTTTTCAGGGCAAATGCGGCTTTGACTTTGTGCAGGATCTTCTGGGGATCGACTCGAAGTACTATACCGCCGAGTATATGGAGCTTTACGGCTGCGCCAACTTCCTCAAGGCAGGGTGCGTGTTTGCAGACAGGATAAACACCGTCTCGCCAAGCTATGCGTGGGAAATACGCACACCGTATTTTTCCGAGGGGCTGGACGGCATACTCAACGCCCGCGCGGACGATCTCTCCGGCATTATAAACGGCATAGACAAAAAGGTCTTCAACCCGAAAACAGACCCGCGCATCCCCGCGCACTTTGACCGCGGGCATCTCAAGGGCAAGGCGCAGTGCAAAACCGCGCTTCAGGCGCGGCTTGGGCTGGAGCAGCGCGCGGACGTGCCGCTTTTTGCGATGGTCACGCGCATGACGGAGCAGAAGGGCTTTGATCTTGTCACCTGCGCGCTCGATGAGCTGATGAGCCGCGAGGACATGCAGTTTGCACTGCTCGGCTCGGGCGAATACAGGTTTGAAGACTTCATGCGCGGCGCGGAGGAGCGCTATAAGGGGCGGCTGTGCGCATACCTGGGCTACAACGAGGATCTGGCGCACCTTGTCTATGCCGGCAGCGATTTTTTCCTCATGCCCTCACGCTTTGAGCCGTGCGGGCTGAGCCAGATGATCGCCATGCGCTATGGCTCGCTGCCGATCGTGCGCGAGACGGGCGGTCTGCGCGACACGGTCACGCCTTACAACCAGTATACCGGCGAGGGCAACGGCTTCTCATTTGCAAACTATGACGCATGGGAGCTGCGCGACGCCGTGCGCCGCGCTCTCGGCTGCTGGCAGAACGGCGAGACGATGCGCACGCTTATCTCAAACGCCATGCGCGCCGACTTCGGCTTTGAAATTTCAGCACAGGAGTACGCAAAACTGTACATATGCATGCTTTGAATGACGTTCAATACACCGTATACTTCGGCGGCAGCTATGCTGAGCACTGGTCGGAGAACTATGCGCTTTCAATAGAATATAAAAACCGCCGCGCCGTCGCTGCCCGCCTCGAAAACGGGCGCTGGCGCGCCGCCGGAGGCGATGAAGAGCTTGCGGCGCTCCTTGAGTCTGACAAGTGCCCGCCGCTCATGCGGCTGTATTTTGACGCGGCGGCGACGGCGTATCACGCGGCGCAGGACTGTCTGCGCCGCGGGCTGACACTTGACCGGCTGCGCGAGTGCTTTTATGCCCAGAGCAACCCGCTTGTCGCGCCGGAGCTGCTGCGCCTTCTGATGGACGACTGCGGCTTTGCGATGAACGTGGCGTATAACGTTGTGACGCACTGCTGCGCGGACATCCGCGCGGACGGCGTGAGCACCGATGAGATGCATGCCCTGCAGCCGCGCACGGCGCACATCATCAGCCTTCTGCGCTCGGCGGCGATGTGCCGGCTGTCCGTGCTGTATGACAGCCGGCTCGACGGCTGCCGCCGTCCCGGCGGCGCGCTGCGCTGCGGGGAGACGGTTCGCCTTGCGTTTCGTGTGCTTGGCGGCAGCGTGCGCACGGCGGCGCTCACGGTGTACGGCGACGCTGGACGCACGGAGTATCCAATGGCGCGCGAGGGGCGGGACTATGCCGCTTACTTCACCGCGCCCGGCACGCCGCAGGCGCTGTGGTTCTTTTTCCGCATCGAGACCGACGACGGCACGCACTGGCTCTGCCCGGATGCAACGGGCTTTATCGGACGCATATACGGACATGAGTGCGGGGGCTTCCGGCTGACGGTCGCGGCGGCGGATTTTGACACGCCCGCGTGGTTTCGCCGCAGCGTCATGTATCAGATATTTCCCGACCGCTTCGCCTTCTCCGACGACGACACCGCAAAGCGCGGCGTGGAATACCATCGCGCTCTCGGACAGACGGCGGAGCTTCACGCGAGCATCGATGAGCCTGTGCGCTGGCAGCCGCGCGCCTTTGAGCGCGACTACAGCCCGGATGATTTTTACGGCGGCACGCTGCGCGGCATAGAGCGGAAGCTGGGCTATCTTGAGGAGCTTGGTATCAGCGTGATATACCTCAACCCCATCGTCGAGGCGCGCTCCAACCACCGCTACGATGCGTCCGACTATATGCGTCCCGATCCCATCCTCGGCACGGAGGAGGACTTTGAGCGGCTGTGCGCCGCGGCGGCGGAGCGCGGCATGCGCATCATCCTCGACGGCGTGTTCTCTCACACCGGCGCGGACAGCATATACTTCAACCGCTACGGCAACTATCCGTCCGTCGGCGCGTGTCAGGGAGAGCAGTCGGAGTTTTATAACTGGTATGATTTCAGGCATTTTCCGGACGATTACCGCTGCTGGTGGGGATTCAAAGACCTTCCGGAGGTCAACGAGCTGAACACCGACTGGGAAAATTACGTTATCCTTGGGCACAACAGCGTTGTAAAAACATGGCTGCGCCGCGGCGCGTCAGGATGGCGGCTCGACGTGGCGGACGAGCTGCCGGATGAGACGCTCTCGCTCATCCGCACATCGGCAAAGCAGGAGAAGCCCGACGCGCTCATTCTGGGCGAGGTGTGGGAGGACGCAGTGATAAAAGAGAGCTACGGCAAGCGCCGCAGCTACGCGCTGGGCTGCTCACTCGACAGCGTGATGAACTATCCGTTCAGAAACGCCGTGCTCGCTTTCGCGCGCGGACATATGGATGCCTACGCCCTGCGCGACTTTCTCATCGCGCAGCAGATGAATTACCCCAAGCCCATGTACTACTCGCTCATGAACCTTCTGGGCACGCACGATGTTGACAGGCTGCGCACGGCGCTGTGCGTGGACTTCAATATCCGCGACCTCAGCCGGGAGGATCAGCTGAAGCTGCAATTTTCCGACGCGGCGCTCCGCCGCGCCGTGGAGCTGGAGCGGCTGTGCGCGCTCATACAATTTGCCGTGCCCGGCGTGCCGAGCGTGTACTACGGCGACGAGCAGGGAATGTGCGGCGTGTGCGACCCATTCAACCGCCAGCCGTTCAAGCCGGGCGAGCGGGAGCTGCATGATTATTATGCCTATCTTGCCCATGAGCGCCGCGCGGCGGACGCGATGAGCACGGGCGAGGCCGTGTTCATGGCGGAAAATTCAGATGTGCTGATGATACTGCGCCATATCACCGGCGGCAGGGACGCTTTCGGCGCGGACGCGCGCGACGGGGCGTATCTAGCGGTGATAAACCGCGGGGACGCGGTGTGCGATTTCGCGGCAGACTGCACGGCAGCGGGGTGCGGCATATATAACGGCACGGTCGCCGCGCACAGTGGGCAGATCTTCGCTGTTAAATAAAAAAGCAGAAATCACGGGAGAGGGGGACTGAATGCCGTGGACATAACGACAAAGCGCGCGGCAGAATATGCCCCCTGCGCCGTGTCAGCGCTTGCCGCCGGGCTTGCCGCCTATTTCTTCGTGTTCACGAATAAGCTTTTGAATCTTGACGAGATCGCAGGGCTTTTCGGCAAGGGCGAGTCCATCTCCTCCGGGCGCTGGGCGCTTGCGCTGACAAGCTATGTGTTTCCCGACATATCCATGCCGTGGATAAACGGCGTTCTGTCGCTGCTGATGCTGACGGCGGCGGCATGTCTCACGGTGCGCATTTTTGAGATAAAAAGCACGCTGTGGCAGGCGCTGCTTGGGGCGCTTCTCGTTGTGTTCCCGTCGCAGATCGTCACGTTCAGCTATATGTTCACCTGCGCGCCTTATGCGCTTTCGGTGCTGCTGGCGGTGGGATCGGTGTATGTGCTGCTGCGCCGGAAGGGGCGCCGGCGCTATATCGCGGCAGGCGCGATGCTGGCGCTGTCGCTTGGAATATACCAGGCGTATCTCTCCGTCGCGGCGAGCTGGTGCGTGGTGTATCTTATCAAACGCACGCTCGACGGCAAATGGGGTGTCAGGCGCATCGTCCGCTGCGGAGTATCGTGCGCGGTATATCTCGCGCTGGCGCTGGCGGCATATTTTGTGATAAATAAGATAGTAATGCTTGCATCGCATACAGAGTATAACTCCTATGCCGATGCGAGCTTCCAGACGGATATAAAATCAATACTTTTCGGGCTTCGCGTGGCATATACGGCGTTTCTCGGGTACTTTTACCGGGGGTATTATCACCTTGTTGCGTCGGATCTGTCAAAGCTGATGCATTATCTGTGCATTGCGTTAGTCGTAGCGGAGCTTGCGCTGTGGTATATAAAGGAAAGACCGCAGCGCGACCGCGCCATACTGGCGGCGGTGCTCCTGGCACTGCTGCCGCTGAGCGTGAACTGCCTTTATGTCATCTCCGCCCAGCGCCATACGCTCATGCTCTACAGCTTCACGGCGGTGTACATTCTTGCCGCGGTCTCGGCGGAGAGCCTGCCGGCGCGCCGCCATGCACCGGCGCGGGATGTGCTTGCTGCGGCGCTTGCAGTCGTCGTGGGCTGCAACGTGCTGTACGCCAACCGGCTTTATCTCAAGATGAAGCTGGAGTATGAGAATGCCTATGAGTTTTATTCCGGCATTACCGCGCGCGTTAAGGCGACGCCTGGCTACGAAGAGGGAACGATGGTGCTTCTCACGGGCGACGCGCATGAGCTTCTGCATTTGTCGGACGAGATCGACACCTCCGACCTTGTGGGGATAATGGAGGGGCTTATCAATGTTTACAGCCGCAATGATTTTCTTACGTATTACGCGGGCTTTGATCCGCCGGCGTTTGACTGGGCGCAGTGGGATGCTTCCGGCGCGGCGGCTGAGATAGAGGATATGTCCATATATCCATATGATGGATCTGTGAAATGCATCGGCGGCTTTGTCGTCGTGAAGCTTGGGTAAAAGGACAGAAAAAAGAGAGGGTGAGAGCATTGCAGGATAAGACGCGATTCCTTCAGCGCATATGGACGCGCTTTATGGCGCTGACAGAGGAGTATAAGCTGCCGCTTATCACGGGATTTGTGTTCGGTCTCGCGGCGAACCTGTATGCTTTCACGAATAAGTTTGTCAACGCGGATGAGCTGGAGTATCTTTTCAGCAAGGGTGCGACGCTCTCCTCCGGACGCTGGGCGCTCGCGCTGACAAGCTTCCTGTTCCCGGACATCTCCATGCCGTGGATATACGGTGTCATCGCCGTCATGATACTGACGGTGTCTGCCTGCGTTATTATCCGCACGTTCGAGATAAAAGGGCGCATATTGCAGTGCCTCCTCGCCGGATTGATCGTGAGTTTCCCGGTGCAGACGCTGACTTATACATATATGTTCACAAGCATGCCTTATGCGCTTGCGGTGCTGCTTGTCACGCTGGCGGTGTATGTCTCACTGCACGGCAGCAGACACACGCGCTGGACCGGCATTGTGCTTCTTGCGCTCGCGCTGGGTATCTATCAGGCGTATATTTCTCTTGCAAGCGGGCTGTTTGTGGCATATCTCATAAGAAAAGCGCCGGAGCGCGAGTGGAGCTGGCGGCGCATGTTCCGGTGCGGCATATGGTGTCTAGCAGTGCTGGCGGGAGGGCTTGCGCTGTACTTTGCGGTCAATAAGCTCGTAATGACGCTCACGGCGACGCAGTACAACGATTATGCCACCGCGTCGATCACCTTTAAGGGGCTTCGTGGACTGTTCAATGCGTATGCGATCTTTTTCAAGGGCATTATGTACCGGTATATGCTTCTTGTGCCGTCGGGGTTTTCGCGTTTGCTGCATCTTCTTTTGATGGGGATAGCGGCGCTCATATGTCTGCATGCACTTGCCAACAAATGGATTAGGAGGGGCAAATGCATACTCCTGGCGCTGCTTGTCATGATATACCCGCTGAGCATCAACTGCCTCGCTGCAGTGACGCCGGGACAGCACACGGTGGAATATTTCAGCTTCTACGCGCTGTATGTGCTCTTTGCGTCGCTTGCGGACGGCATAAGGCTGCCGAGGTTCGGCGGCGCTGTGCGCGACGCCACGGCGGTGCTGCTTGCGCTCGTACTGTGCGCAAATACGGTGTTTTCCAACATGATATTTCTCAAACAGAAGCTTGTGTATGAGGAAAGCTATGGGTTTTGCCAGCAGCTGGTCTCACGCATCAAGGCGCTGCCGGAGTATACGGGCGGTGAGCGTGTGGTGCTTGCGGGCAGAGCTTCCGGCGCACTATACACGGTCTCCGAAATAAACATGTGGAACATCGTCGCCGTGCGTGATGAGCTCATCAGCGCATACAGCCGCGGAAGCTTTTTGCGGGAGTATCTCGGGCTCGACGAGCGCGTGGAGAACGCGAACGTCGAAAACGTAAATTTCGGCTTTGAGCCCGATGAGAGCTTTATGGAACTCTATAACAGTATGCCGGCGTTTCCGGCGGACGGCTCCGTTGTGAAGCGTGATAGGGACATTATTGTAAAGCTCGAATAC
>ERZ808262.283-NODE-283-length-31178-cov-15.328921_pt1 | contig 31178 bp, 29 predicted proteins | sample MGYA00520895_ERZ808262 | MGnify/ENA primary metagenome ERZ808262 (study PRJEB31516, sample SAMN03275588) | gut metagenome | biome: mammalia-associated habitat; material: feces | host: Papio cynocephalus | place: Kenya | collected 2012-08-02 ... | reverse complement strand
AAATCCAAAGTAGTAAGAATATCTATATTTACACCAAGAAAATTAAATTCATCTTTTAATCTTTTTGCCTTGTTAAGATTTGCCTGAAGTTTAGAATAGGCATTTAAAATAAGTAAACCACGCATCCTAAATATTTTAAAATGTTAAAATCTTCTTGTCAAAAAGATTAACTTGTGGTAATGTTTATAAGGGTTTGGGGCTATAGCTCAGCTGGGAGAGCACCTGCTTTGCAAGCAGGGGGTCGCGAGTTCGATCCTCGTTAGCTCCACCAAATTATTAATGTTGGATTTTAAAAACCTTTATATTAATTTAACAAAAATAGGTTTAATTAGTTTATATGTTAAGTTAATATAGAGGTTTTTTGTTTGGGAATTTTTGCAAAAATAGTTGCTTACTTGCAGTAAATAAGATAACGTTTTAAAATATGCTCTAGGAGGAGTTACTTATGAAATTAGAGCAGTCATATGGTGCAGTTTTATTTAAAGGTAAAGAAGTATTAATTGAATACATGACATTAGGCCATATTTCTATTCCTAAGGGACATGTAGAGGGAAAAGAGACTCCAGTTCAAACTGCTAAAAGAGAAATTAAAGAAGAAGTAAATTTAGTTGCCGATATTGATACTAATTATGAATATCAAACTGGATATTGTCCAAAAGAAGGTGTTTATAAAAAAGTTTCATTCTTTTTAGGTTTATATAAATCTGGAGAAATTAAATGTCAACTTTCTGAAGTTGAATCCGCTAAATTTATGAGTGTAGGTGAAGCTTTAAAAATCCTTACTTATGAATCAGATAGAGAAGCTGTTAAAGGGGCTTTTGAATATCTTGAAAAACATTATCATGTATGAGAGATTATGTTTATTTAGAGGATTTAGCTTTAAATAAAATTAAAAGAAGAATAGGTTTTTCTTACTTTTATTTTTTCTTTGGGCCTTTTTACTTGCTTTTTAAAAAGTTTGGATTAGGTTTGTTTTTAGTTTTTGTTTATTATTTTTTATTACCTATTCCTGGTTTAGTTGAATTAGCTAGAATTATTAACAAAAGTTTTGATAATTCTTTTACAAGTGTTCTTTTAAAAATTATTGAATTTATAAGGCCAGATTATTTTCATTTATCATTTTATTTGCTTATTGTTCTTTGTTTTATTTTACATATGTTTTTATCTTTTAAAATTGATAATTTTTTACTTAAGATTCAGTTTAGAAAAAGAAGATTAGCTCCTATTTCTACTCAAGATCTTAATAAGTTACTTTATTATAAAGCATGTCCAATAAGTCAAAAACTTGCTTCTGATGTTTTTATCAATAATGATTTGCAGAAAAGAGCAAATAAAATTTGGGATGAACAAAATTTTGAATTAACAGAAATGTTTAAACCAGCAAATAATTCTAAAAAAACAACAACTTTAAAAAAATATAATACTGATACATCAGATTTATCTAAACCTTATAAAGAAATTAAAAAAACTGATGAGATAAAGCTTTTAAATAAGCAACATGAAGACAATTTAAAATTATATAAGGATAAAAAGATTACAAGAGAAGAATTTGAAATTTTAGAAGAAAGATTAAATAATAAAAAATGAATATAAAAAAAGCTGGTGTTATCCAGCTTTCTTTTTAAATTATAACTTTCTGTTATAGTATTCAACGACACTAGCTTCGTTAATATCTTTAGTAAGCTCTCCTCTTTCAGGAAGTCTAGTAAAGACACCTTCAAGCTTTTCTTTGTCAACAGTGACATAAGGAACAGTAGTTTTATTAACTTCTAAAGCGTCCTTAACAATGGCAAACTTTCTTGCTTTGTCAGATAAAGTGATTTTATCACCAACATTAACTAAGTAAGAAGGAATATCAATTTTCTTGTCGTTTACTTTAACATGACCGTGACAAACTAATTGTCTAGCTTGTCTTCTAGTTCTAGCAAATCCTAAACGATAAACTAAGTTATCTAATCTAGATTCTAGAATTCTCATGAAGGCGAGACCAGTGATTTGCTTATCAGCCTTAGCGAGTTTGAATAATCTTTGGAATTGTCTTTCAGAGACACCATAGGTTTCTCTAAGCTTTTGCTTTTCAGCTAATTGCTTTCCGTATTCAGATAACTTGACTCTTTTGTCTTTGCCGTGTTGACCAGGGGCATAAGGTCTTTTATCTAATTCCTTTCCGGTTTCTAAAATAGAATAACCTAATCTTCTTGAGACTTTCCATGTTGGACCGAGATATCTTGACATGTTCTTTTTCTTTTTCCTTTCTTTTTGCAGATAGGTGTAAATTCCTATATTTCCGGGTGGACTGGCTTCGCACTTATTTAGCTATAAGGTTACTTTTTACACCATCCATTTGACGAAATATGTATTTACATGCTACACATGCTTAAATAAGATACACTACATAAATTTAAAAGTCAAGAGAAAAAAATACTGAAATTTTATCCTTATTTCCTTTATAATAAATAAGATTGTAAAGGATGAATTACTATGGGTTATGATTTTAAGAAAATTGAAGCTAAATGGCAAAAAATTTGGAAAGATAAGGAACTATATAAATGCGATGTTTATGATTTCTCAAAACCAAAGTATTATGTAATGGATATGTTTCCATATCCTTCTGCTCAAGGACTTCATGTTGGCCATATGGAAGGGTATTCTGCAACTGATGCTTTAGCAAGATTTAAAAGAGCACAGGGATTTAATGTATTACACCCAATGGGGTTTGATTCTTTCGGCTTACCAGCTGAACAGTATGCTATTAAAAATAATAAGAACCCTGGCCCATTTACTGAAGCTAATATTGCTAATTTTAGAAAACAAATGGAAATGTGTGGCCTATCTGTTGATTGGTCTAAGCAAATTGAAACTAGCTCTCCTGAATACTATAAATGGACTCAATGGATTTTTTTAAAGCTTTTTGAAAATAAATTGGCTTATGAAGATTTTAGACCAGTAAACTATTGCCCTGAATTAGGAACAGTTTTAGCTAATGAAGAAGTTGTGGATGGTAAATCCGAAAGAGGTGGTTTTCCTGTTATTCAAATTAATATGAAACAGTGGGTTTTAAAAATCACTGCTTATGCTGATAAGTTACTAGAGGGTTTAAAAAATCTAGACTGGCCAGCTTCTACTAAGTTAATGCAAACTAATTGGATTGGTAAATCTACTGGTGTTGAGATTGTTTTTGATGTTTTTAATTCTTTATTATCTTTTAGTGTATTTACTACAAGAGTTGATACACTTTTTGGCTGTACCTATGTTGTTTTAGCCCCAGAACATCCTTTAGTTACTAAGTTAACTACATTAGAAAATAAAGAAAAGGTTGAAGAATATATTGCTAATTGCAAGAAAAAATCTGAAATTGAAAGAACCGCAACAGATAAAGAAAAGACTGGTGTATTTACTGGAAGTTATGCTATTAACCCTATAAATAATAAGAAAGTCCCTATTTATATAGGTGATTATGTTTTATCAAGTTATGGTTCTGGTGCTGTTATGGCAGTTCCAGCTCATGATACTCGTGATTATGAATTTGCTAAAAAACACAATATTGAAATGATCCAAGTTTTAGAAGGTGATATTTCAAAAGAAGCTTTTGTTGGTGATAGTAAGCATATTAATTCTGAGTTTGCAAATGGCTTAGATATTAAAGGTGCTAAAGATGTTATTACTAAAAAACTTGTTGAGCTTGGCAAAGGTAAAGTTAAAGTCAATTATAAGTTAAGAGATTGGTTATTTTCTAGACAACGTTATTGGGGTGAACCAATACCTATTATTCATTTAGATAATGGTAAATTAGTTCCTGTTAGTTATTCTGATTTACCTTTAACATTACCTGAACTTGATTCATATGCTCCTACTGGTGATGGTAAGCCACCTCTTTCTAAGGCTACAAAATGGGTTAATGTTGAAGTTAATGGGATTCATGGAACTAGAGAAACCAATATTATGCCTCAGTGGGCTGGTTCTTCTTGGTACTATATTCGTTATTTAGATCCACATAATTCTCAAGCTATGGCTGATCCTAAATTAATTAAACATTGGCTACCAGTCGATTGTTATATAGGTGGTTCTGAACATGCTGTTTTACATTTATTATATTCACGTTTTTGGCATAAATTTTTATATGATCAAGGATATGTTTTCTGTGAAGAACCATTTAAGAAATTGCGTCATCAAGGTATGATTTTAGGCTCTAATGGCGTTAAAATGTCCAAATCACTTGGAAATGTTGTTAATCCTAATGATTGTGTTAATGAATATGGTGCTGATTCTTTACGTTTATATGAATTATTTAAAGGACCAATTGAACAATCATTACCATGGTCAGATAATGGTCTAACTGGTGCTAATAGATTCTTAAATAGAGTTTATCGTCTTTATACTGATGAATCATATACTAAGCTTTATACAAAAGAAGATAATAAAGATTTGGAAACTATTTTGCATCAAACTATTAAGAAGGTTACTAATGATTATGAAACTTTAAACTTTAATACAGCTATTTCACAAATGATGATTTTTGTTAATAGTTTATATCAGGCAAAAAGTTTACCAATTAATTGTTTAAAAATATTAGTTCAGCTTTTACAACCTATTGCACCTCATATTGCAAGTGAATGTTATGAATTACTTGGTTTTAAAGATGTTTTAGATTTTGTTAAATGGCCGACTTTTGATGAAAACAAGACAAAACTTTCCACTAAAACAATTTCTGTTTCATTTAATGGTAAACACCGTGGAACTTTAGATTTACCTTCTGGATTTAATAATAAAGATGAAGTTTTAAATATGGTTAAAAATAATAAAGATTTAAACCGCTTCTTAGAAGGAAAAACTATTGTTAAATTTATTTTTGTCCCGGACAAAATAATTAATATTGTTATTAAATAAAAATTTGTTAGAGAGTAATTATGGATATTTTAAAAATATTAGCTGAAGAAAATAATCTTACTTTAGATTCTGTAAAAAATACTGTTAACTTATTAGATTCTGGTGCTTCAGTACCTTTTATAGCGCGTTATAGAAAAGACGTTACTAATAATTTAGATGATGTAACAATAAGAAAATTAGCGGAACGTTTAGACTATTTAAGAAAGCTTGAAGAACGTAAAAATACTATTTTATCTTCAATTAAAGAACAAGGTAAATTAACTGATGAACTATCTAAAAAGATAGAAGATACCTTAGTTTTAGCTGAACTTGAAGATATTTATCGTCCTTATAAACCTAAAAGGCAAACTAGAGGACAAATTGCTATTAAAGCTGGTTTAGCCCCATTAGCTAAATTTATCAAAACTGATTTAACTGGAAACTTAGAATTAGAAGCTAAAAAATACCTTAATGAAGAAAATAAGGTTACCGATACTAAAAAAGCTATAAGTATGGCTTTAGATATTTTAGCTGAAGAAATTTCTGATAAAGAAAACTATCGTACTTTTATTAAAAAGCTTATATATAGTGAAGGTAAATTAGAGGCAAAATTAGTTTCAAAGCCAGAAAAAGATACTTACAACAATTATGATAATTTTTCTTGCTTAGTTTCTAAAGTTAAACCACATCAGGTTTTAGCAATTTTTAGAGGCGAAAAACAAAAATGTTTATCCAAAACTATTTCATTAGATGAAGAATATGTTTTAAGTGAAATTTCTAAGCTGGAGATTAAAAAGAATTCACCTTATTTTGAATTGTTAACTCAAATGATTACTGATTCTTTAAAAAGGCTCATTTATCCATCTGTTTTTAATGATGTTTATAATGATTTATTTACAAAGGCTGAAGATTCATCTATTGAGACCTTTAAAGTAAATTTAGAAGAATTATTAATGGTAGCTCCATTAAAATCTAGCGTTGTTTTAGGCTTTGATCCTGGCTATACAAATGGTTGTAAATTAGCAATAGTTAATGAATTTGGAAAAGTTATTTATACTGGTAAAACATTTGTTACTATTCATAAAAATGCTGAGCAAATTGAAAAGGATAGAAATGAACTTTTAAATATTTTAACTAAATTTAAGGTTAAATATATAGCTTTAGGTAATGGAACAGCCTCAAGAGAATCTGAAGCTTTTATTATGGAAACTATTAAAGATTTAAAAGATGTGGATTTAGTTATTGTAAATGAAGCTGGAGCTTCAATTTGGTCCGCTAGTAAAGATGCGCAATTAGAATTTCCTGATTACGATGTAGCATTAAGAAGTGCTGTTAGTATTGCTAGACGTTTAATTGATCCACTTTCTGAATTAGTTAAAATTGCTCCTGAATCAATTGGAGTTGGTCAATATCAATATGATATGAATCAAGTAAAGTTAGCTAATGCCTTAAAAGGTGTTGTAGAAGATTGTGTTAATAAGGTAGGTGTTAATGTAAACTACGCTTCAAAGTCTTTATTGTCTTATGTCTCAGGAATAGGTCCTGCCTTAGCTAACGAAATTGTTGAATATCGTTTATCTAATGGTAAATTTAAATCTAGAGAAGATTTAAAGAAGGTTAAGAAATTTGGTCCTAAAGCCTTTTTAAATGCTGCAGGGTTCTTAAGAATTACTGATGGGACAAATCCTTTAGATTCCACTTCTATTCATCCTGAATCTTATCCAGTAACATTAAAATTATTAAAAGAATTAAAAGTTAATGATTTAAATGATGCTAAAAAGGTTGCTGGGGCTTTAAATGATAGCGAAATTGAGGTTTTATCCCAAAAACTAAGTGTTGGTTATCTTACTTTAAAAGACATTGTAAATGAACTTATTAAACCAGCTAGAGACCCACGTACTAAAGTTGTAAAAGCTCAATTAAAGAGCAATATTACTTCAATTGATGATTTAAAAGAAGGGATGATTTTAGAAGGAACTGTTAGAAATATTATGGATTTTGGTTTCTTTGTTGATATTGGGGTCCATGTTGATGGTTTAGTCCATATTTCTGAGATTTCTAATAAACAATTTATTAAAAACATTCCTGATTTTGTTCATATTAGTGATATAGTTAAAGTGAAAGTTATTGGTATTGATAAAAAAAGAAAGAGAATATCTCTTTCTATGAAACAAGTGTAAGGAGGTCAAAATGAAATATATTAGTCTTGATACTATTGGGGCATCTTATTGTGGAATTTCATCTAAAGCAATCGCTTCTATTACTAGTTCTTGTTTAAAAGAGCTTCCTTATATTAGTTTAGATGTTAATAGAAAAAACGATTCTAGCGATTTAATTACCGTTAAAATAAATTCACCAATATTAGTTAGAATAAATAAAAATAATTCATTTGACATTTATTTTCATGCATCCTTTAGAAAGGGTGAAAATATTGCTAATTTAGCTAATAATATTCAACAAGAAGTCTCTAATGTCTTGCAATCAATGCTTGAAATTAATAATTTTAAAATCAATATTAAAATTGATAATGTAATATTCTGAGGTAAAAATGGAAAAAAATTTATCGCGAACTCAAACTAGAGAAAATTTAATTGCGGCTATATATGATAATTTAATATTAAATGGTAAAGATACAGATATTGATGTAGTTTCTACTCTATTAAAAATTTTTCATAAATCATCTTTAGAGGATATCGATTTGTTTCCTAAGGAAATTTATTTAGCTTGCTATAAAAATTATGATGAAATTGTTACACTAGTTCAATCAAAATTGGTTAAATGGACTTTCTCTCGTTTAAATAATCTTGCTCAAGCCTTATTTTTGGAGGTTGTAGCTGAAAATGTTTATGCAAAATTAACTACTAAAAAAGTGTTAATTGATTTTGCAGTTGATTATGCCAAAAAATATTTATCTAGTACAGATTATCGTTATATTAATGCTGTTTTAGATAAGATTTTAATTGATTTATAAAAATGGAATTAGATAAAAAAGTATTCACAGTTAAAGAAGTTTCAAATCTTATTAGTAACGTGTTTTCTCATGAAGTTTTTCAAAATCTTACTATAAAAGGTGAAATTAATTCAAAATCTGTAAAAGGTGGAAATACTTATTTAAATTTAATTGAAGTTGAAGAAGGAAGAACTGTTGCTAGTTTAGCTGTAAATGTTTTTCGCTATGCTAGTTATTCTATTAAAACTAACTATGAAGTTGGTGATGAAGTTTTAGTTACAGGTGATCTTTCATATTATCCACCATTTGGAAAACTTTCATTAAATGCTAGAGAATTAGAATTAGCTGGTGAGGGATTAGAACTAATTCGTTTACAAAAGTTAAAAGAAAAACTTGAAAAAGAAGGCTTATTCAGTTTAGAAAGAAAAAGAAAATTACCAAAACATATCTCCAAAATTGGCATAATAACTTCTAAATCTGGTGCAGCTTATCAAGATATTTTAAATACTTTAAAAAGAAAAATTCCTGTTTCAACAGTGCTATTTGATGCAGTAGTGCAAGGTAATGATGCACCTGCAAGTTTAATAAGAGCCTTAGATAAAGCAAATAAAAGTGATGTTGATGTTATTATTTTCGGTCGTGGTGGTGGCTCTAAAACAGACTTATCTTGCTTTAATAACGAAGAACTAGTAAGAAAAATTGCTGCTAGTAAGAAAGTAATTATAACTGGAATTGGCCATGAAATAGATACTTCTTTATGTGATTTAGCTGCTGATATTTATGCTATTACTCCTACACAAGCCGCCAATTTAGTTTTACCTGATTTAAATGATGTACTAACAAATATTAATAATTTAAAAAATAAATTATATAGAGAGGTTACTAATTATATAAATAATAAAATTTATTTATTAGACTATTTAAATAGCGCATTAGAAAAAAATTCATTAACAAATAGATTAAATACTTATTTAAGTGATTTTAGAACTTATGAATTTAAATTAAACTCTTATTATCTAAATTATTTAAATAACAAATCACAAATGCTTGAAAAAAAGCAAAATCAGTTGGAACAAGTTTTTTTAAATTTTATAAGTAATAAACAAAATGAATTAAAAAATTATGAATTATCATTAGAAAAAGCCAATCCATTTAATTCCTTAAAAGAAGGTTACGCTTTAATTAAAAAACAAGGAAAGTATGTCTCTAGTGTTTCTAAATTATTAAAAAATGATGAAATAGAAATAGGCTTTAAAGATGGTATTAGTTTAGCTAAGATTATAGGGGAGGAAAAATAATGGCCGAACAGACATTTGAAGAAAAAATAGCTCGTTTAGAAGAAATTATAAAAAAATTAGAAACTAATAATGAACTTCCACTAAAAGAAGTTTCTAATTCTTTTTTAGAAGGGAAGAAATTGTTGAAAGAACTAAATGAGGAATTAGACGAATTGAAAAAGAATGCTAGTAATACAATAGTAGAAAATTAGTAATTATTTAGTAAAATGTCTAACCTAGATTTGGAAAATTTTGATTATCATAAACTAAAAAATCTCAATGATAAACAACTTAGTGAATTAGCTAAGCAAATTAGAGAGGAAATTATTTTAGATGTTTCAAAAAATGGTGGTCACTTATCTAGTAATCTTGGAATTGTAGAACTTACGATTTCTTTATTAAAGATTTTTGATCCTTTAAAAGATGATATATTATTTGATGTTGGTCACCAATGTTATACATATAAAATTTTAACTGGGAGAAATTTAAAGCTTCTACGTTTGAATAACGGAATTTCAGGTTTTCTTTCTAAAGATGAATCAATTTATGATAAATATACTTCAGGCCATTCTGGTTCAGCCTTAGGTATCGGTTTAGGTTTAGCCACCTATAAAAAGATTACTAAAAACAATTCTCATACCATTATTGTTGTTGGTGATGCTTCTTTAGCTAATGGTGTTTCTTTTGAAACTCTAACAAACTTGAATAATAATAATTTTGGTAAAGTTTTAATAATTTTGAATGATAATCAAATGTCTATTTCTCAGCATAAAGGGGGAACAAGTTCTTTATTTTCTCGCTTGCGTAATTCATATTTTTATCAAAATGGTGCCTTAATTTATAATAGATTATTTAACAATAAATATCTTTCTTGGTTTTATAAATTTACTGTAAAAATCAAGGATTCTCTAAAAAGGTTACTTATTCCATCTAATCTTTTTGAAAGCATGAATATTTCATATTTAGGCCCTATTGATGGCTATTCTTTTAAAAAATTAAACAGGTTTATTACTCATCTTGCTAATTTAAATCGTTCTTCAATTTTACAAATAGAAACTAAAAAGGGAAAAGGATATTTATTAGCCGAAAATGATAAAAATGGTTACTATCATGGTGTTGGTCCTTTTAATCCTAAAACTGGTTTAAAATTCCAATTAAAGAAGGATTTTTCTTATTATACTAGCCAAGCTCTTTATCAATTAATGGAAAAAGAAAAAGAGTCTATTATTATCACTCCTGCAATGATAATTGGTGGAAAATTAGAAAATATTTTTAAAAGTTTTCCAAATCGTTCATTTGATGTAGGAATTTCTGAAGAATCCTCATTAAATATTGCTGCTGGATTTGCTTTAAAAGGCAAAGCTATTGTTGAAATTTACTCCTGTTTCATGCAAAGGGCTTATGATCAATTATTAAATGAATTATCTTTAATGAATTTAAAGGCCTTAATAGTTATCGAGAGAGCAGGATTAACTGGACAAGATGGACCTTCACATCAAGGAATTTTTGATATGGATCTTCTTTTGTCATTACCTAATGGAGTAATTTATCAACCACGTTCCGCTAATGAAATTTCTAAGATAATTACAAGTTACGATTTTAATGACCTTTGTTTTGTTAGAATAGAAAAAGAAAATGATGGATTAGATTTAGATATAGTAACTAATTATAAATTACTAAATAAATCTTTAAATTCTACATTGATTCTTATTGGTGTAGAAGCTAATAAATTAGTGAAAGAGAAATTAGACTATAACATTGTTGAGTTAGTAAAGTTAAGACCAATTGATGATAAATTACTTCAATTCTTATTAACGCAAAAAGAAATTATTCTTGTAAATTCTTCTTCTACAAGCACTTATGCTTCCTTTTTTAATTTTGAACTAACTAAGTTAGGCTATAAGGGTTCTTTTAAAACTTATTCTTTAGAAAGAAAATTTAATAAGGTAGCAACAAAGCAAGAACAATTAAAAGATAATCATCTAAATTTAGATTACTTGTTGATGAAATTAAAAAAATAGATTGTTTTTCTATTTAAAATTCTCTTAATGCAGCAAAATTTGCTCTATTAGTTTATAATTAAAAAGAGGTATTTATGTTAGAAGAATTAATAATTGAAAATTTTGCATTAATAAACCACCTAGATTTGAATTTTAAAAAAGGTGAAAATGTTTTTTTAGGTCAAACTGGAGCAGGGAAGTCTATTATTATTGAAGCGATAAATTTATTAACAGGAGCAAGAGTTGAGTTTTCTAAAGTTAGAGATGAAAATAAAAAGGCTTTTGTGCAAGCTTGTTTTAAATTTTCCCCTGAATTTATAAAATCTCACCCTATTTTAAATGATTATTTAGATGGCGAAAATCTTTATATAACCAGAACATTATTTCATAATAAAAATACTATTAAGGCAAATGGTGAAATTATTTCTGCTAATACTTTAAAAAATTTAATGTCAAATGTTATTGATATTTTTTCACAAGGTGAAGCTTCATTTCTAATAAATGAAAGCAAACAACTTTCCTTGCTTGATTCTTATGGAAAAGATAAGATTAAAAATGCTTTAGAAAATTATCAAAAAAGTTATGACTTATATTTAAAATTATTAAAAGAAGAAAAAGAATTTTTGAGTACCTCTAAAGTTGAGATGAAAGATTTTTATGCTTACCAAGTGAAAGAAATTGAATCATATAATTTAAAAGAAAATGAAATTGAGGATTTAAATGATTTAAAAGATAAAATGTCAAAATATGAGGATTTACAGGAAGCATATAAGGGATTTATTGGACTTTTTAATGGTGAATATAATATTAACGATGCTTTAGATTCTTTGAAAAATAATCTTTATAATTTAAAAGATAGTTTATTAGACAAAAATGTAGATAAAATTTTAGATGATATATCTATATTAGAAGATGATATTAAAGATTTAGAATCAAATTATGATAACCTAGACTTTGATCCGCAAAAATTAGATGAAATTAATGCAAGGTTATTTTCTTTATCTACTTTACAGCATAAATTTGGTAAGACAACTGATGAAATATTAGCTAAATATGATGAATATAAAAAAGAATTAGAAAAGATTGATAATTATTCTCAAATTGTAAATTCATTTAAAGAGAAAAAAGAAGCTATTTTAAGCGATTTAAAAGCACAAGCATTAAAATTATCAAATATAAGAAAAGATGTCGCTGATGGCCTTAAAAAAGAGTGTAATGAGCAATTAGAATCTTTAGGTCTTCTTAAAGATGGCTTCAACATTGAATTTGCAGAAAAAGAATTGGACCAACATGGTATTGATAATGTTCAATTTTTAGTGTGCTTAAATAAGGGAAGTAAATTTTTAACTTTGAAAAATGCCTTATCTGGTGGCGAAAATGCTAGATTGAATTTAGCTTTAAAAGTTGTATTTAACAATCAAAGTAATTCCGATACTCTTATATTAGATGAAATTGATACTGGTATTTCTGGTTCAATTGCTTTAAAGGCTGGTAAAAAAATAAAAGAATTATCAAAAAAATCTATGGTCATAGTTATTTCACATTTACCACAGGTGATTTGTTATGCTGATAATGCATTTTTAGTTTATAAAAAAGAAGAGAAGGGTATAACTAATTCCTATGTTACAAATTTAAATGAAGAAGATTTTATTAAGCAAATCGCTCTTATTTCTTCTGGCTTGCAATTAACTGATTCTAGTTTACAAGTGGCAAAAGATTTAAGAAAAGCTGCTTTAGATAACAAATAATTTTATACTAAATAACTACTAATAATTAACTACTATTCTACTAAAATGAAAAATATTGTTCATATTGATTTAAATGCTTTTTTTGCTCAATGCGAAGAAAATAGAAATCCCGAATATAAAAACGTCCCATTAGCTATAGGTTATGATGGAAAAAGGGGAGTAGTTTCTACTGCAAATTATATAGCTAGAAAATTTAATGTCAATTCAGGAATGCCAATGTATAAAGCGAAGCAGAATTGTCCTAATCTTGTAATAGTTAAAGGGGATTATAATTTATATTCACAAGTTTCTAGACGTTTTATGTCGTTTTTAAAGAATAAATTTCCAAAACTTGAAACTGCTAGTATTGATGAATGCTATTTAGATATGAGTGACTATTTTAATGAAGAAAATGCTAAATCTTTCTTAACAGATTTACAGCTTGAAATTTATTTTAAGTTGCATTTAAAGTGCTCAATAGGTTACTCATATAATCGTTTTTTAGCTAAAATGTCCTCTGATTATAAAAAACCAATGGGTTTAACTATTTGTTTACATGAAGATTATAAAAAATTATTCTGGCCAATGAAAATTTCTAAAATGTATGGCATTGGAAAAAAGACTAGTCCTAAATTGGAAGAATTAGGGATTAAGACTATTAAGGATTTAGCTTTGACAAATTCAAAAGATGTTAAAGAACTTTTAGGTTCTGGCTTCCAACTTTTCCACAATTGGGCTAATGGTGTTGCCTCAGATGAAATTACAATTATCCCTGGTGAAAATAAGTCATTATCTAATATGGAAACATTAGAAAATGATGAAGATGATGTATCAATTTTAAAATCTGTTTTGCGTGTGTTGGTTAAAAATTTATACTTTGAATTAAAGAAAATGAATAAAACAAGTTCATCTATATGTTTAACTTTGCGCGACCAAAATTTTGTAACTCATTCTAAAAGAAAAACTATTAATAATTTTAATACTTTTGAAGAACTCTATTTTTATACTGATAAACTTTTTGATGAATTTTATAATGGGGAAAAAATTAGATTAATTGGTTTTGGTTTTGAAAATTTAAAAAATAAAGATGCTAAAAAAATAACAGATGAGTTTAATCTTTTTACTGAAGAAAATGAAAATACTGAAAATACAAACACTCTTATAAGGGATTTAGAAAGTAAATATAATTTAAAGCTTACAACTTTAAATAACATAAATAAAAATGATAATTAGAGATTATTTTGATGAATTTTTAGCTTATCTTAGCGTTGAAAAAGGGGATAGTAAAGCTACTATTAACACTTATCTTTCGGATTTAAAAAGATTTGAAAAATTTACTAACAGTTGTAAAATTGAGGAATTAAGCAAAAAAACTCTAGATGATTTTATTTTATATCTATCTAAACAAAATAAAAAAGAAAGTACAATTATTAGGGAAGTAAATACTATTAAGTCTTTTTATGTGTATCTAAATCATATGAAATTAATAAATGTTTCATTAATTGGTTTTTATCTTCCAAAGTTATCAAGAAAATTACCTCAAGTATTAAATTATGATCAAATTGAATCATTATTAAATGCACCTGATATTTCAAAAAAATTAGAATTAAGAGATAAGGCAATGCTAGAATTAATGTATTCAAGTGGTTTACGTGTTTCTGAATTAGTTAATTTAGAAAAAGGGAATATTAATTTAAGTGAAAAATATCTGAAAATAGTTGGAAAAGGGAATAAGCAAAGAGTGGTTCCACTAGGTGATTACGCTATTTCTTTTTTAATTAAATATGTTTTAGAGGTAAGAAATAAGTCAAAATTTAAAAATTCTAAATATCTCTTTTTAAATCAAAAAGGTTTACCTCTTTCTCGTCAGTATTTTTTTAATCAAGTTAAAAAATATGCTTCTAGGGCTGGTATTCCTATAAATATTTCACCACATACTTTAAGACACTGTTTTGCGACTCATTTATTAGAAAACGGGGCGAATTTAAAAGAGGTTCAATCGCTTTTAGGACACTCTAAAATAGAAACAACACAAATTTATACACATGTTTCAAAAAAGAAAATTCGCATTGATTATGATAAGTATATGTCTTAGAGATTTTTTATTAGTTTGCTATAATTAACTTGTGAGGTATATAAATATATGAAATTTAAAAGAATATTTGTTATAGTTTGTGATTCATTAGGTATCGGCTATGATCCTAAAGCCAAAGAATATGGTGATGAAGGGGCTAATACCTATTTGCATATTGCTAATAGTATGCCTAATAAAAAATTAGATATTCCTACTTTAAACTCTTTGGGGTTAAATGATTTAGAAAATATTCCAGGTACTAGTAAGGTAAATCATCCACAAAGTTATGTTACTACATTGTTAGAAGCTTCTAAAGGTAAAGATACAATGACAGGGCATTGGGAAATGATGGGTATTAAAACAGCTCATCCATTTAAAACTTTTACTGATACTGGATTTCCAAAAGAATTAATTGAAGAGTTAGAAGCTAAATGGGGAAGAAAAATTATTGGTAATATTGCTGCAAGTGGAACTGAAATTATTAAACAATTAGGCCCTCAGCAAATGAAAGATGGTTCTTTAATTGTTTACACTTCTTCAGATTCTGTTTTACAGGTTGCTGCAAATACTAGTGTTGTACCTTTAAGTGAACTTTATAAAGATTGTGAAATAGCAAGAGAAATTGTTAATAGACCCGAATACCGTTTAGGAAGAGTAATTGCTAGACCATATATTGGGACAGATCCTTCTAATTTTAAGAGAACTGCTGACCGTTATGATTACGCTTTAAAACCTACTGGAAGAACTGCCATGGATGATTTAAAAGATGCTGGTTTTATGACTTCTTGTGTTGGTAAAATTGCTAATATTTTTGATCAACAGGGTGTAACAAAAACCGTTCATACTGTTTCTGATCAAGAAGGTATGGAAATTACTTTAAATTACATTAAAAATGATAATTTTACTGGTTTATGCTTTGTTAACTTAGTAGAGTTTGATTCTGAATATGGCCATAGACGAAATCCAGTTGGTTATGGAAATCACATTCAAGATTTTGATAAATGGCTAAAACCTTTATTAGAAGCCTCTAAAGAAGATGATTTAATTATGATTACTGCTGACCATGGAAATGATCCTACATGGCATGGAACTGATCACACTAGGGAAAGAGTGCCACTTTTAATGTATTCTAAATTATTTAAAGAAGGGAAAGAACTCGCTCAAAGAAAGTCTTTTGCTGATATTGGTGCGACAGTTTTAGCTAATTTTAATGTTTCACCTTCCGCTAATGAAATAGGTACACCTATTGAAGAGATATTAAAATAAAAGTATTTCGATTGAATATTTTATATATGTTCAATAAAATATAAATGTTTTGAGGGGGCACAATCATGAAATTTAATAAATTACTTTTAATTCCGATTTTATTTGGTTTAGCTAGTTGCGAACAGACTATAAATTCGGCTTCAATTCCAACTTCAAGTTCGTCAAATAATGATAGTACTGGAACTTCTTCAACAATTTTAGATGATCGCCCAGTTTTAGATTTTAAAGTTTTATCACCTAAGGGTGCTCCATCTGTTTTATATTCTTCTTTTATGAAGAAATCTTTAGACAAGGTAACAATTGCTGCTCCAAATTCTATTCCAGCTGAGTTTACTAAAGGCGAATATGGCGCTATTATTTTTGATGCAACTAAAGGTGCAAATTTCGCTAAAAAGGGAACTAGTAAATATAAACTTGCTTCCATTTTAACCACAGGTAATGCATATTTAGTCTCTTTAGGAACTAAGGATGTAAATGATACTATTAGTGATGATGATGTAATAGTTTCTTTTACTAAAGATGCTATTTTTACTAAAATCTTTGAAAAGGTTCATAATGTTTCTATTGACCATGAAGTTAGTGATGTTTCATCAGCTTTAGTGGTGGCTAAAACTGGCAAAGTAGAGAATACAAATGTAGATTACGTTATTTTATCAGAACCAATGTTAACTAGTTTATTTGTTTCTTATAAGAATAATGATGGTACTGTTTTAACTAAACCTACTTTAAAAGAAAACATTACAGAAAGTTGGAAAAAATATTCAAAAGAACAAGGTTTTAATAATAATCAAGGTTTTAATGGTTTCCCACAAGCTGGTTTATTTATAAACGTCGATTTAGAAAATGATGAAACTAAAAAGGGAAGTGTTCAATCATTTATTGATGTTATTAAAAATAATGCGTTAGATTTTGAAACTAACAATGGTAATAATGTTATGGAAACAGTTTTAAACGATGTAAAAAATAATCTCTATCCAGAAGATCAATTTGGTGTTAAAGCTAATTTATTAAAGCAAATTACTAATAAAGAGACAAATATTAATAAAATAAATAACGCTTTAGCTTTTAATGGTGAAGCTTATGACTTTAATGCCTTTTTAAACGAAGCCAACCTTGATGGTTTTACTGCTTATCCTGAGACTATTTTCTCTAGCTTTTATTTAAAATAATTAAAAATTAAACATCTTAAGAGCATTATTTAAATTGATGAAATTCTTAAGTTAATGCTATTAAGATGTTTTTTATTGCTTTTAAAGATATAATAAAAAGGCAATGAGCAAGATTTTTAAAAAATACCAGAAGGGAATTTATCTATTAATTGGTATCCTTTTATTAATATTAATTTGGGAAATTATTTCTTTTTCAACAAAAAATCTCGTTTTTCCTGAATTTTTTTTAGTGTTAAAAAACACTTTTATATTACTTTTTGAAAAAAATGTTTTATTATCTACTGGATTAAGTATATATAGAATTTTTATATCTATTATTATTAGCGCTTTTTTAGGCTATTTTTTAGGCACTTTATCATCTTTTTTTAAACCATTAGAAAATATTTTTAAACCTATAATTTATCTATTAACTTCGTTTCCTACAGCTTCCTTGATTTTTATTTTAATTATATATACTAAACTAACCACTTATTTTTTAGTTTGTTTATTAACTTTTCCTTTAATTTATAAAGCCTGTCTACAGGGCGGAAACTTCATTTATAAAACATATGGAAATATTATGCTATTAGAAGGGAAGTATTCTTTAAAAAATTACACCAAAGTCATTTTACCTTTAGATTTACCTTATTTATCTTTAGGTTTATTGCAAACTATTCCTTTAGCTCTAAAAGTAGAGATTATGGGGGAAGTTTTTGTTTCTAATAATCACTATATTGGTCTAGGTACTTTAATATACCAAGCTTATTTAAATGTTGAATTTGTTCAATTATTTTCATTAACATTACTAGCTATTTTGTTTACAGCTTTATTTGATCTTGTTTTTTCTTTTTTTAAAAGAAAATTTATTAAAAAATTCAGTTTTTAATGATAGTAGTTTAGTAGTAGATTTTTAGTAAGTTATTAGTAAGCATTTATTTTATTTGATTTTTTACTTAACATAATAGAGATTATACGAAGTTGATTTATATTAAAAAAATAAGCCCCATTTTAGAAGCTTATCACATTTAGATTTCACTTTCGTCAACAGTTAATTCTTCATTAAGGATATGAAGTAAAATACTTGCTGCCCTTCTAGCTGATAAAGAAGTAAATTCAGTAAAAACATCATCCTGAGCTTTAATATCATCCATTAATTGATCAGAAATTCCTCTAATAACATTAAATGGAATATTTAAGCGTCTAGCGATTTGCCCTACTGATGCTGATTCCATATCAATTGCTAAAGGATTATCAAAATTTGATAAAAGTTCTTTTGTTATATTCTTTTTTGTTGCAAAACTATCACCTGAAATTACTAGACCTTGTCTTAATGTTAATGTAGTGTTTAAAAAATTAGAAATCTTTAAGATTCTTTTATCACATTCAAAGTAAAGAGGTTCTCCAGCCATCTGCCCTATTTGATGTTTTCCATCAGAAGTAATATCAACATCGTAATAACATACTTTAGTAGCTAAAACGACATTTAAAGGCATAATATCATTTACTAAAGAAGCAGAGACACCTAAAACAAATAAATGATTAAATTCAATTTGGCTAGCTAAATAGCCTAAATCAAAACCAGTATTAGTCTTCCCTATTTTTCCTAAAAAGGTGAAACAATGCCCCATTTTAGTATCGAATTCATAAACTTTGATGCCTTTATAATCTTTTTCCTCGTATTTAACTTTTTTTAATAGCTCTTCTAATTCAGCTTCCATAGGAACTATAATTCCAATATTCATATGTTTTTTTCTCCTTTAAATTGTCTTCTTACCTTTATAAGTAGAATAATCTATATTAGGACAATCTTTATAAATCTCATCTAAACGATATTTAGCTCTAGTTTCAGATGTAAATATGTGTATAACTATATCATTAGCATCAATAACAACCCATGTTGTATTATTAGAATCTTCTACATGGTTTATACTGGCTTTACTATTTCCAATAATATCCAATACTTCTTGTTTTAAACCATTTAATTTTCTTTGGTTATCAGCAGAAACAAAAATGTAAAAGCGCGCCAAAGGTGTTTTATTTTCTACATTTTTAATAACAACATTTTCACCTTTATGAAAATCTAAGAGATAAGCAATTTTTTTAGCTAAGTGTTTTGTTTGATACATGTTAATTTTTTCCTTCTAAATAAGCTTTATAGCAGCTTAATGTTAATAAATTCTCGTCGGTTAATGAATATGATTTTTGAGCTTCTAAATATTCTTTATTCGCTTTAAGAACCATTTGGAACCCTGAATCAATATTCTCTATTAAATCTAAGTAAAAATCTTTAGAAATAAAATCCCTATTAGGCTCGATTTTGTCAACCGCAAAAATTATTTTATCAAGTTTTGACATATTTGTTGAGCCAGTTGTATGGAAATTTATGGCCTTTAAAACCTCTTTATTATTTATTTTATATTCTTTTTCTAAATATAAGGGTGCGGTAAACTGGTGATATAAAAATAAAGGTATTTTCCCTTTAAAATATTTAGCGAATTTCTCATCAACTTCCTTAAAATAATTTTCAGAAATTTTATTTTCTCTAGTTATATCATGATAATACCCTGCCATATAAGCAATATATGGGTCTACTTGGTTATTATTAGCAACATTAAAAGCGTTATTTGCTACAGAAATCATATGAAGATAACGATGTAAATTTACCATTTTTCTAACTTTACTGGCAAAAAATAATTGGTATTGAGTGAAAAAATTTAATTCAATCAAGGGAAAATGAAATTCCCTTCCCTCTAAACAATCATTTTTATCTATATATTCAAAATCTAAATAAAATTCGCTTCCATCCACTTTTTTATTTGAATAGCTAACTTTTTTACCAATAGATAAAATATTATCTAGATCAATTAAGTTCTCTTCTATATTATTAAAATCTTTAATTTCAATATAGTCTAAATCATATGAATTTTTAACCATTTTAAATAAAAGCTTATTTAATCTTTCTTCATTAGTTAAAATAACAAAACAAGCTTTTTCTTTTTTATTAAAATAATTATATGCGAATAAATCAGAATTAGTAAATGGTAAATTTTTAGTATATAAATAGTACATTTTTAGTCAATCAAAAGTTTTATTGCAACATTTTTAGGAAGATAAATCTTGAATTTTTGGCCAATTCCTTTAAAAGTGATTCTTAATAAACCAAAAATAACAAGTGTAACTTCTTTGTCAACATTAGGAACTTCAACTTCCTGAACACTTAAATCGTCTAAAGTTTTAATCTGTTCAGAAATTGGTTTTACTGCATTTGTAACAATTAAATTATTAAATGTCTTTTCAAGTTTATCTAACTTAATAATAGTAAAATCAACTGCATTAGAAACCCTAAATGTATATTCAGTTTTTTCACCTGATTCAATGGTAAAAGCAAAGATGGCTCCAGCAATGATTCCCATTTTTTTAGATAAAATAATTTTTCTTAAATTAACTTCCTCACGAGGAACAATATATTTACTAGTATTACGTTCTAACTGATTTAAAATCGAATTTGGATTAAATATACCTGGAGTATCATACATAGAAGAATTTTCATCTAATGGAATTTCCATAACATCTAAATAGGTTCCTTCTATTTGCTTAGTAGTTATCATTCTTGAAGTGTTATTTACATATTGACGAAGCATCTCAGTAACAATAGAAGATTTACCAACTAAACTAGCTCCAATAAAATAAACATCCTTCCCTTTTCTTTCTTCATTCATAATATTAAACAATTTAGTAATATTAAGTTGAGTAATGGAAGAAAATAATAAGATTTTTCGAGGAATAATATTCTCAACTTTTAATCTTTTTAAAGCGTCTGAGATTAGCTTATCATCATTAAAAAGTGGACCTAAAATATCTCTTTTATTTAAAATTACAATTAAATTATCAGGCAGATATTTTCCAATATTAGGAATTAATGAAGGTTCAAAAGAGAAAAGATCCAAAACATAAACTATTAAGGCCTGATCATTTTTAGCTTTATTTAAAATTTTAATATAGTCAGCATTAAATTCATTATTATTAGAAGCATTAAAATGTCTTAAATTATAGCAACGATTACAAAACCCTTCTTCAATATGTTTTTCTAAACGATTTGGAGAAATATAACCTGATTTTTTAGGATCATCAGTTTGTAAAATTTGACCACAAGATGAACAGCGATTAATTCTAATTTGACTAGTAATAGTAGTAGGTGCAGTTTCTTTCTTTTTAAATAACATCTTTATTCCTCACTTTCTTTTAAATATGTCCCTAAACGATTTTCTTTAATAAGTCTTTTTTTATAAGCCTTATCAAAAGGACGAATAAGCTTAGTGTATATATTATCTTTTTTACTAATGGGGTTAACTAATAACCCATCAACTTTTAAGCTTCTAGAGAGATACATATCATTAATGATTTGATCTCCTACTAATAAAATTTTACTCTTATTTAACCCATTTTGTAAAATAAAGCGTTCAATTTTAAATTTAAATGGTTTAAAAGCATGGTAAACATAACTTACTTTTAAACGAGAAGCAAATTCTTCTACTCTTTTTTTATGATTATTTGAAATAATATAAGCATCTATTCCTAACTTATAAAGTCTTTCAAATAAATCATAAGAGCGTTTATCAGGTTTTTTAGAAAATGGACTAGTTAAAGTATTATCTAAATCAATTAAAAAAACTTTATACCCTTTTTTAGCAAGCAATTCTAAAGGTAAAGAAAATAATGAATTAGCATAATATTTACTAACTTCCCTTTTCATTATTTCTTTTCTTCTTTTTCAAACATAGAAAATAATGTTAAATTTTCATCATCATTTTCTTTTTTCTCTTCATTATTAGTTTCAATTTTAATAATTTCTTTCCCTAATTTAAAAGTCTTATTAATCACAGATGAATGATGATTAACACCAATAATATTTTCTTTAAAATCAATATTTGACTTAAATCCTGTACCAATTTCTGGAGCAAAATCAATATTATTAAATTTAATTTCCTTAGTAGAACTATTTGAGTAAATAACAAAATTCTCTTCATTATCTATAAAGGCATCAATTATGTTGCAAGGGTTAGACTTAAAGACTTTTACCAAGTCTAATTTTGCTTTTAATCTTCCAGTATTGCTAATCTTTTTACTATTGATACCTTTGATAGCAGCTTTATCACCTACTAAAATAACTTTAGAATCATCATTTTTATTTAAAACCAATAAAGAAGAGCAATAAACATCATCTTTTAAGTTATCAATAGCTTTAACACCACTAGCTTTTAATCCTAATGGGGCTAATTCACTTTCTGAATATCTATTGATAAAACCATTATTTTGAATAATTACTAAATCTGAGTCTCTTCTAGTAATACAAACTTTAATGACTTTGTCATCACTTACTAAAGACATATACTTTATTGGACGAGCAGTAAGCTTTTTTTGTTCAAATTCTTTTAATTTAGTACGCTTAATTTTTCCTTGTTTAGTTAAAAATACAAAATATGTATCTAAATCAAAATCTTCTAAAACAAAGGCAGATACAATTTTATCTTCAGATTTAAGATTCTTTACTAATAAGGATAGATGTTTCCCTTCTTCTTTCCATTTAGCTTCAGGAATTTGATAGACAGGAATTACAACATAATTTCCGGAAGCAAAAAAAGCAATTAATAAATCATGAGTTGAAGATTTTAAATTTAAAATGGTTCCATCACCAGGTTTTAATTTAGGTAAATCTTTTTCTAAATCACCAACTAAGCTAGCTTGATATGAACGCATGTTGGTACGTTTTAAGTAACAATCTTTACTTAAAACAACCATTGTTTCTTCTTTAGCAATAAGTTGAGTAATATCAACATCTTCTATGATTTTTTGCTCATCTAAAATTAAAGTTTTACGTGGTTTAGCAAATTCCTTCTTAACTTCTTTTAAGGCAGTAATAATAAATTTATCTAAATAGTTTTCATCTTCTTTAAGTTTAGTTAATTCACTAATAAAATCTTCTAATGTTTTCTTTTCATCTTGAAAAATTGAATAATCTAAAGTGTTGATTTTATATAAGTTAAGCATGACAATTGCTTCAGCTTGATCATTATCAAAACCGAATTTTTCCATAATCTTATTTTTAGCATCTTGCTTACCTTTACAAGTTTTAATTAATTTTATTAATGGATCAATAATATCAACACATTTAATTAAGGCGTTAACAATGTTTAATCTAAATTTAGACTTTGCTAAATCAAAATTTACTCTTCTTAATTCTGTTTGACGATAATGAGCAATATAAGCGTTAATAATATCTAGCAGATTCATAGTCTTTGGATGACCCTTATCAATTGCTAACATATTAGCGCCAAATGTTACTTTTAATAGTCCTTTTTTGCGTAAAAAGTCCAATATCGCTTGGGCTGATTGTCCTGGTTTAATATCTAAAACAATACGTATATCCTCAGTAGATTCATCTCTAATTTCTAAAATATTATCAATATTATTATCAATTCTTTGTTTATCTAAATTAGCAACAAAATCAGACTTAATTGCACCATATGGAATTGAATCAATGATAATTTGATTAGTTTTTAAATCAACATGAGCAGTAGAATTAATATAAAAACTTGCCTGTCCAGTTTCATATAGTTTATTTAAGGCATCTTTTTGATCAATATATCCACCTGTTGGAAAATCAGGACCTAAAATAAATTTTCTTAAATCCTCAACAGTTGCTCTTTTATGTGAAATAGCAAAAACACAAGCATCAATAACTTCACCTAAATTATGGGTTGGAATATTGGTAACAGCACCTACAGCAATACCTTGTGCACCATTTACAAGTAAATTAGGAAATCTTGCAGGTAAAACAGTTGGTTCATATTCTTCATCAGAGAAGTTTAACTGCATATCTACAGTATTTTTATCTAAATCTTGAACAAGGAGATTAGATATTTTAGCTAATTTAGCTTCAGTATATCTACTAGCAGCGGCTGGATCATTATCAATAGAACCATTATTACCTTGCATAATTACCAAAGGTACTTCCATTTTCCAATCCTGAGAAAGTCTTACTAATGCCTCATAAATTGAAGAATCACCATGTGGATGAAAATGACCCATTACATAACCGACACTTGTAGCAGACTTTTTAGTTGGTTTTTCAAAGGTATTTCCTTCTTTGTACATACCAAAAATTATTCTTCTTTGAACTGGTTTCATTCCATCTCTAACGTCTGGAATCGCTCTATCAGCTAAAACTGCTTTGGCATAACGATTAAAATCACCAGCCATTACTAAAGACATTGGAGTAGGCTCAATGATTTCTTGAGTTAAAATATTTGAATTTTTCTTATTACTTTTCATTAGCTTTTATCTCCTCAAAATGATCTTGTTTAAAAGTAAAATCAACATTATTATCAATCCATTCTTTTCTTTGTGAGGCAAAATCCTTATCCATAAAAAGTTTAACTTTATCAGTACACTCATCTAAATCATCAATAATAACTTGTATCAACTTACGTGAGTCTTTATTCATAGTTGTTTCACCGAGTTGGTTATAATTCATTTCACCTAAACCTTTATAACGTGATAAAACATATCCATTTCCCATTTTTACTCTTGCTTTATCTAATTCTTCATTTGTCCAACAATACATTTCATCACCATTTTTCTTTGCTAATCTATATAAAGGAGGACAGGCAATATATAAACGTCCAGCTTCTATTAAAGGACGCATATGCTCATAAAAGAAAGCAATTAAAAGATTTTGAATATGGCAACCATCATCATCAGCATCAGTCATAATGATTATTTTCCCATATCGCATATCCTTAAGCTTAAAATCTTTATCACAACCAGCACCAATAGTATAAACAATAGTATTTAATTCTTTATTATCATAAATATCAGCATTAGTTTCCCCTACTACATTTTTAGGTTTACCTCTTAAAGGTAAAATTGCTTGGTGTTCCCTATCACGACATTTTTTGGCTGAACCACCTGCAGAATCACCTTCAACAATAAATAACTCATTGTTTTTATAATCTTTTGATGAAGCTGGAGTTAATTTACCTGAAAGATTAGATAATTTTGCCCTATCTTGTTTTGATAATTTTTTAACTTGTTCTTTTGCTTTATTAGAAGCTAGTCTTTCTTCTAAGGAAGTTAAAATTTTTCCAAAAATGTTATTAGCATCTTTGGCATGTTCTTCTAAATAGTAATAAAGTTTATTTTCAATAACATCATCAACAGCATTTAAAGCCTCTTTAGTTCCTAATTTGGATTTAGTTTGGCCTTCAAAAATAATGTAATTTTCTGGAACAGTAATAGAAAGAATACAATTCAAACCAGTTCTAATATCACTACCCTCTAAACTCACATTGTTTTTAATTAGTTTATGGTTTAAACCATATTTATTAAAAACTATTGTTAATCCCTTTTTTAAACCAGCAACATGACTACCACCTTCGCTAGTCCTTACACCATTTGTAAAAGAAAAAATTTGTTCAGTATTTAAATCATCGTAATATTGACCGATAAATTCAACATGAATTATTTCTTTTTTCTTATTATTTTCATTTGGAATTAAATAATCACCTTCGATATAAATAGGTTCACAAAGAGGATATTTTGATTGTAAATGAGAAATAAAATATTCTTTTAGACCATCCTTATAATAAAAAACTTGCTTTCTATTAGATCTTTGATCTGTTAATGTAAAAGTAACTCCCTTATTTAAACCAGCACGATCATCTAAACTAGTAGCAATTCTTTCATAAGAAAAATTTGTATCTTGGAATATAGTTGGATCAGGTAAAAAAGTAACTTTAGTACCTGTTTTAAATTTATCTAATTTTTCTCTTTTAATGGGTGTAGCGTCTTTTTCACCTTTAGTAGATCCTTTTTTATTAGTATATCTTATCCAGTTATCATAACCATCACGATAAGAATGGATTTCCATAAATGATGATAAAGCATTAACAACAGCACCACCAACACCATGTAAACCACCAGCAGCGTGATAATTTGATTCATCAAATTTTCCACCAGAATGTAACTTTAAATAAACCATATCAAAGCCAGAAATTTTTTCCTTATGATTAATATCACAAGGAACACCTCTTCCTTGATCCTCTACAGTAATAGAACCATCTGTATTGATAGTAACATCAATTCTTTTTCCATAACCTTCTTTAGCTTCATCTACAGCATTATCAATTATTTCCCATGCTAAATGATGTAAACCATTTAAATCAGTAGAACCTATGTACATTCCTGGTCTTTTTCTGACCGCTTCCATTTCAGAAAGAGATTTCAAATTATCCGCAGTATAACTATTTCCCATATAAAAAATCCTTACTATTTAATCATTTTATTTTATCAAATTTGATAGATTAATTTAATACTCTTTTATTTATGTACTTTTATTTTTAAAAAAAGTTAAAAATGTAGATAAATTATCTCTTTTTCTTTTCCTTACTGCGCTTGTCATTAATCTCATTCATAACCTTTTCATCAATTAAGGTAATATTATTTTCTTTGGCATAATTTACACAACCATTTAAAACTGTTTTTAAAAAAATTCTAGGTACCCTAACTAATTTTTGGCAAGCTTCCTTAGTAAATTTAACTTTATCATCTATTCTATTTGCAGCATATATTACTGATTGAATATCCGCCTCTTTTCCAGCTGGTATAGGTTCTTTATGTGGTCTTCTAAATTTTGAATACCAGAAATTAGTAGAATCACGATACCCATAATCCACTGGTACTCTAGGAAAAGATGAGCTTTTAACACCATTAATAATGGCATTAAAAAACTTTTCTTTCATTAAGATTTTGTCGATTTTCAAAATAAAATGACAACCAAATTTTGATGTAATACCATTAAAATTACGATAAGGTGGTTCAACACCTTCAAGTTGACCTACTCTTTTTTTATCTAAATAAGCATCTTCTAAACTATCATCCCAACTACATTCAAAAACTTGATAAGCTTTTGAAATAACTAGTGGTCTATTTTCACCATTAGCAAGTCCTTTTTCTAATACAAATGGACAATTAGCCATTTTTTCTTTACTTGTTTCACCTGGAAACCCTAATCTTACTGTTTCTTTAAAATCTTTTCTATTATCTTCAAGAAAATTTAATGCACATTTTCCACGTTTTAAAATATTTTGAGCAGTGTTAGAGGAATTACGACATTCCAAAATCATCGCATAATAATTTTTACCAGCTATATAATAAGGAAAGCATAAACTATAAGCACCTATTGTTGTTTTACCTTCATCATCAACAGTAGAAATTAAAATGGTAGGCATAGGAAAAAAAGCAGATGTTTGATAAAAATTATCAACGATTCTTAGATCTTTAAAATTTGACATTATTAATTATTCCCTTCTTATATATATTTTATCAATTTTATATTTTATAAACTAATTTTTTTATTTTAACTTTAAATTAAAGAGTATTTTTAGTATGATTTTAGCGAGGTGTTAAAATGAATATTTTTTATCTAGTATTATTAACTTTAGGTATTTTATTAAGTTCTTATTTAATAGGTTCAATTTCCTGGGCTACAATTATTGCAAAATATTTCTACCATATAGACATTCATAAATTTGGTTCTGGAAATGCAGGAGGCACTAATTTAGGTCGAGCCTGTGGAAAAAAGGCTGCCTATATTTGTATTTTACTAGATGTTTTTAAAGTTGTTATTGCGGTTTGGTCTTGGTTCTTTATTTTAGAATTAACCCCTTTAAAAGATTTTATTTATTCAATAAATGAACATTTATCTTTAGGTTTATTTTATTATTTAGGCGGAATAGGTGCCGCTTTAGGACATTGCTTCCCAATATTTGAACATTTCAAAGGAGGAAAATGTGTTTCTTGTTATGGTGGTTTTTGTTTATGTACTAATTACATGTTAGCAATCTTAGGCTTTTCAATTTTTTTAATTATATTTGCCATTAAAAAGAAAGTATCCTTAGCTTCCATTTTAGGTGTTTTTATAGTCTTATTATTTTCAATTACTTTTTCAACAATTGAGTATTTTATTCCTGGTTCTACCTTATGGATGTACTGGTTCCCCTCTAGCTTAAAATTAGACCCAAGTTTTTATTTTACTTTTTACATCTTTGTTTATACTATTTTAGTAATTAGTCTTCATCACGCAAATATTAAAAGATTGATTAATAAAACTGAACCTGATACACATTACAAAAAATAATATAAAAAAACCAATTAATAATTTAATTACTAATTGGTTTATTTTTTTACTTATTAGCGTCGTTCATCGCTCTCATAACGGCTTTAATTTGAGCTTCGGAAGCAGTACGACCCATTTGTTTATACATGGCACGAATTGCTTTCTCAGAGATTGGTGGATGTTTCTTTAATTGATTTTTAAAAACCCATTTAGAAATATAATATCCGATTATTATACCACCAAAAGTACAAACTAAAACAGTTAAAGTGATTATCCAAGGATAACTCATATCTAGTTATTTACACGAGAATCATAAAGTCCATCTTTAGTAGAAACATAGACTTCTTCCCCGTTTTTAATGAACATAGGAACTTTAATAACTAAACCAGTTTCTAAAGTAGCATCTTTTCTTGGATTGTTAATGGTATCGCCTCTAACAGCATCATCAGTTTGAACAATCTTTAAAGCAACTTTGGCAGGTAATTCAACACCTAATAATTCATCACCATAGTAAGTAACAGTAACTTCAGAATTATCTTTCATGAAGTTCTTTTCCCATTTTAATCTTTCATGAGGGATTGATACTTGTTCATAAGTATTTCCATCCATAAAGACATAAGAAGATCCATCATCATATAAATAAGTCATCTTCTTTTTATCAAGATAAATGGTTTGAACTTTATCACCACCAGTGAAAGTAACATCGTTAATAGTACCAGTTCTTAAATTTTTAACCTTAACTTTAACAACCATCTTTCTCATAGCGGTTTTATTGTGTTCGATATCTAAGCAGGTATAGATTTGTCCATCTTTAGTAAACATCTTACCTGGACCTAAATCGTTACAAATAATGATATCAGCCATAAACTATTATCTCTTTTCTTTATGAAGTGTAGCTTTTCTACATCTAGGACAATATTTGTGTAATTCAATACGTTCAGTATTGTTCTTTTTGTTTTTAGTAGAAATGTAGTTTTCTTCGCCACATTCACTGCATTTTAATGTAATTTCAGTTCTTGCTTCAGCCATAAATAACTCCTTTCAATGCAACTTAAATATTTTATCATAGCTTTAAATTTCTTTAAAGGCTAAATCGCTTAATTATTTTATATTTAAAACAAATAAAAGTCAAAAGTTATTATCTATATTAATCTAAATAATTAGTGATAAAATATGAATATGAGAAAAATTAAGAAAGAATTAAGAATCGGAAACAAAATCTTAGGTGGTAACAATCCTATATTAATCCAAACGATGGCTAATATTAAAACTAGCAAAATAGATGAAGTATTAAAACTTATTGAAGATTGTAAAAAATTAGGAAATGATTTAATGCGTCTATCAATTTTGGATCCTACTGATTATGAAAGTTTTAAAATATTAACCAAAAAAACTGATGTGCCATTAATTGCTGATATTCATTTTAATTATGAATATGCTATAAATGCTATAAAAAATGGTGCAAGTGCTATTAGAATCAATCCTGGTAATATTAGAAATATAGAACATTTAAAAGAAATAATTCATGTTGCAAAAGAATACAATATACCTATTAGAATAGGTGTAAATTCAGGGTCTTTGCCTTTAAAATATAAAAAAGATAAACATTTAGCATCATCCTTAATTAATTCACTAGATGAATATGTAAAACTTTTTGAGGAAAATGATTTTAAAAACCTGGTCCTTTCATTAAAATCTTCAGATCCTTTACTAACTTTAGAGGCTTATAGATTAACTAATGAAAAATACGACTATCCTTTACATATTGGTGTCACTGAGGCTGGTGGAGGTTATATTGGAGCAATTCGCTCATCTGTTGCCTTAGTTCCTTTATTACTTGAAGGTATTGGTGACACTATTAGAATTTCCTTAACAGAAGCCCCTCAAGATGAAGTTATTTGTTGTAAAAATTTATTATCAGCTTTAAATTTAAGAAAAAATGTACCAACTTTAGTTTCATGCCCAACCTGTGGAAGAACTCAAGTTAATCTTTTTAAGATTTACAATATAATTAATGAAAAAATAAAATATATAAATAAACCAATAAAAATTGCCGTTATGGGTTGTATAGTTAATGGACCTGGAGAAGCAAAAGATGCAGATATTGGCATTGCTGGTGGTAAAAACGAATTCTTAATATTTAAAAAAGGACAAGTTATTAAGACTTGTCCAGAAAAAGAAGCCTTAGAGTTCCTTTTAAGTGAGATAGATAAATTTTAATTATCTTTTCTTTTTACCAGGATAATTTTTCTCTATAAATGAGAAATTTGTCTCCTCATTTTTATTTCTTTTTGAAAGATTAGTTTTGATAATATCTTCTTTATGTTTTTGTTTAACTCTTTCAATCATTCTTTTTATTTTCTTTTTATAATTTGGTTTGACTTTTTTACTTCTAAGTTTATAGATCTTTTTTCTAATTTCTTGTTCTAAATAAAGATTGTTTTTCTTTGGTTTTTTACCAATTTCAGAAAGATTTCTTTCTTTTTTAAGTTCAGTCCCTTTTAAAGTTAAAAAAGTAAAATTAACACCCTTTTTTATTAATTCTTTAACTTTAGTTGTTTGATCATCATTATAAAAAACAAAAGAAGAACCAAGTTTATCAAAACGACCAGTTCTACCAGCACGATGGAAATAATATGTTAAATCATAAGGAAGATCAACAGAAATTACATCAGTAATATCAGGAATATCAAA
>ERZ808262.281-NODE-281-length-31311-cov-3.500544_pt1 | contig 31311 bp, 34 predicted proteins | sample MGYA00520895_ERZ808262 | MGnify/ENA primary metagenome ERZ808262 (study PRJEB31516, sample SAMN03275588) | gut metagenome | biome: mammalia-associated habitat; material: feces | host: Papio cynocephalus | place: Kenya | collected 2012-08-02 ... | reverse complement strand
AACGTTGGCCGTGGCCGGGGCGATGATGACCAAGTCTGTTCGCTGAGCCAGGGAAATGTGCTCCACCTGATGGGAGAAATTCCGGTCGAAGGTATCGACCATGGCGCGGCGGCCGGTGAGCTGCTCGAAGGTCAGGGGCGTTACGAACTGAGTGGCGTTCTGGGTCATGACTACCTCCACCGCCGCGTGCTGCTTGACCAGCAGGGAAGCCAGAGCGGCGGCCTTGTAGGCGGCAATCCCGCCGGTGACACCCAGCAGAACGGTTTTTCCTTTCAGCATGAAAATACCTCCCAAATGATTTCCTTCATTATAGCGGGAAGGAAAGCCTGTGTAAAGAGCTGATTTGTACTTGTATTTTTTTCAAAGTTCTGGTATAATACAGCACCGGGTTTCAAACCCAAAAATTTGCGCTGTATCTCACAAATGAAAAGAGAACGGCAGCAGGAGGAACTGAATATGCAAAAACGGAAAATGGATACCCGCTGCATGGCGACCCTTGCCATGCTCTGCGGCGTTCTGCTGGTCATGGGCATGACGGGAATCGGCTTTATTCCGCTGCCCGTCATCAAGGCCACCACCATGCACATCCCGGTGATTCTGGGTGCGGTTCTGCTGGGTCCGGCGGCAGGCGCGGCACTGGGCGGGGTGTTCGGCCTGTGCTCCATCTGGGCAAACACCACGGCTCCGGGACTTCTGGCCTTCGCCTTCTCCCCGTTCATGACCACGGAGGGGCTGCCAGGAGTGCTGAAAAGCCTGTGGATCGCCCTGGGCTGCCGGATTGCCCTGGGCGTCATCGCCGGCTGGCTCTGGCGGCTGACGAAAAAGACACTGAAAGAGGACTATCTGGCGTTGCCAGTCACCGCGGCGGTATCCACCATCTGTCATACCATTCTTGTGATGGGCAGCATCTATCTGCTGCTTGCCCAGCAGTATGCCCAGGCGAAAAACGTAGCCGTCACCGCGGTATTCGGCCTGGTTATGGGCACCGTCACCGCCTCCGGCATCCCGGAGGCCATTGCCGCCGCTGTCTTAGTGACCGTCATCGGCAAGGCATTGCTCCATCTGACGGAGCGAATGAAAAAACGGTAAAGGAGTGCGCCTATGCTTCTGGCAATTGATATTGGCAACACCAATCTGGTGATCGGCTGTTTTGAAAACGACAAAATTCTCTTTAAGGCGCGGATCGCCACGGATCACACCCGAACCTCCGACCAGTACGGCGTGGAGATCAAGAGTATGCTGGAAGCCTACGGCGCGCGGATTGCCGACATTGACGACTGTATCATTTCCTCCGTGGTGCCTCCGGTGTTCAACTCGGTCCGCACCGGCGTCTACAAGGTCATCGGCAAGCAGCCCATGGTGGTAGGCCCAGGGCTGAAAACCGGGCTGAACATCCATGTGGATGTGCCCAGCCAGGTGGGCAGCGACCGGATCGTCATCGCGGTTGCGGCTCTGGCGGAGTACCAGGCTCCGCTGATTCTGATGGATCTGGGTACGGCCACCACCATTGAGGTGGTGGAGCCGGAGAATGTCTACCTGGGCGGCGTGATTTTCCCTGGCGTTCGGGTGTCCCTGGATGCCCTGACCAGCCGGGCGGCTCAGCTTCCCGGCATCAGCCTGGACAAGCCCAAGCAGGTCATCGGCAAGAATACCGTGGACTGCATGCGAAGCGGCATGATGTACGGCACCGCCGCCATGATCGATGGACTGGTGGAGCGGATGGAGGAAGAGCTGGGACACCGCTGCACACTGATCGCCACCGGGGGGCTTGCCCAGTTCATTACGCCCCTGTGCAAGCGGGAGATCATCCTGGAAAAGAATCTGCTGCTGAAGGGTCTGAACATCATTTACAAGAAGAATAAAAAATGACACGCTGAGCCGTCTCGCCGAAGGGCGAGACGGCTTTTTACTGCCCCAAAGCATGGGGGTGCTATCCGGCGGACTGGCCGCATAGGCTGTCTCAGGAGTGATGCGAATGAAGTGCCAATGGGAAAAGCTGACAGCCATTCTGCCGCCGGAGATTGCCCGACAGCTGGACGGACGGGATCGGGAGAACGCCCGGGAAATCCGTCTGCGGCTGGGCGCGGCTCCGGAGATCAATCTGGGAACCGGCCGAAGGGTGCTTTGCGGGCAGGTGTCCCAGGAAAATCTGACCTACGCCATCAATCTGGCAAGCAAATATTCCCCCTGGTGTGCCGCCACCCTGGCTCAGGGCTATCTGACGGCACCGGGAGGCCACCGGATCGGCGTCTGCGGGGATGGGATTTTCCGCCAGGGTCAAACCGATGGCTTTCGGAGCGTCCGCTCCCTGTGCATCCGCGTTGCCCGGGATTTTCCGGGGATCGGGACGGGATTGGAAAGGGTCTCGACCCTGATCGTAGGTGCGCCCGGCTGGGGGAAGACCACCTTACTGCGGGATTTGTCCCGGCAGATCAGCAAGCAGGAAACGGTCAGCGTGGTGGACGAGCGGGGAGAGCTGTTCCCCCAGGGCTTTGAGACCGGACGGCATATGGACATCCTTACCGGAGTGCCCAAGCCCCAGGGGGTGGAGATGGTTCTGAAAACCATGGGGCCGGCGTATATTGCAGTGGACGAGATCACCTCCGAGGCGGACTGTCAGGCCATGCTCCAGGCCGCGAACTGCGGCGTGAGGCTGCTGGCCACCGCCCATGGGGCGGGGCTTTCGGATCTGCGGGAGCGACCCATGTACCGGCGGCTTCTGGAAGCGGGGGTGTTCCGACAGATTCTGGTACTGAGCCGGGAGCAGTCTTACCGAAGGGAAAGGGTGACAATATGAGCACAAAATGGATGGGCGCGGTATTTGTTCTGGTCAGCTGCGGGGGCTTTGGCGCGGGGATCGCCGGAGGCTATCGGCGAAGAGAGCGGCTTCTGCGGCAGCTGATGAACATTCTGGAAAATATGGAGGCGGAATTGGGCTTCCATCTGATTGCCCTGCCGGAGCTGACAAAACAGGCGGCGGGTGACGCGGGCGGAATCCTGCGGGACGTGTTTCTGAATCTGACCCGGGAGCTGAGCTGGCAGGCGCAGCCCGATGCCAGCGGCTGCATGTACGCGGCCATGGAAAAGACCCACGACCTGCCTGGCTGTCTGCGGCGACCCCTTGCCCAGCTGGGACAAACCCTGGGTCGGTTTGATCTGGAGGGTCAGATACAGGGGTTGGAAGCAACCCGTCAGACCTGCCGCCGGGAGCTTTCCCGGCTGGAAAAGAATCGGGACTTGCGTCTGCGAAGCTATCAGACCCTGGGGCTGTGCGCCGGGGCGGCTCTGGTCATTCTGTTTCTGTGAACGATGGAAATTGATCTGATTTTCAAAATCGCCGCGGTGGGGATCATCGTGTCCATCCTCAACCAGGTACTCTCCCGCTCCGGCCGGGAGGAGCAGGCCACCATGACCAGTCTGGCGGGGCTTGTGGTGGTGCTGATGATCCTGGCGCAAAAAATCGCGGAATTATTCGATTTGGTTAAGGATCTGTTTGAATTCTGATGGAAGCTTTTTGGAAAATTACCGGGGCGGTGCTGCTGAGCCTGGTGCTGGGTCTGGCGGTGGACAAGCAGGAGCGGGACATCGGACTGGTTCTGAGCATTCTGGTGTGCTGCCTGGCAAGCCTGGGGGCGGTGAGCTGTCTGGAGCCGGTGCTGGACTTTTTCCGGGAGCTTCAGGGAGCCTCCGGCTTTCCGGCGGGGCTGCTCATGAGCCTGGTAAAGGCCGTGGGAATTGCCCTGGTCGCGGAAATCGCCGCCACCATCTGCGCGGACGCGGGAAAGACCGCCCTGGGAAAAATGCTGCAAATGCTGGGCAGCGCGGCGGTGCTGGCCCTGTCGCTGCCCCTGTTTCGGGAACTCATGGGAATCATCAAGGAGATGGTAAGAGACCTGTGACCAGAATACTTACGCTTGCGCTCCTATTGGCTCTTGTGTGTCTGCCGGTTTCGGCGGCGGCGTTTTCCGCGCCTACTGTGCCGGATTCCGGACAAGCCCTGATGCCGGAGGACACGGGAAATTTCGGGAAGGGACTGATGGAGCTGGTGAGGAACGCGCTGACCCGGCTGCGGCCGGATCTTGCTCAATGCGCCCGGGTCTGCGCCGGGGTGCTGGGCGCGGCCATGCTCACGGGGCTTCTGCGGTGCTTTTCCGGTGGGGAAAAGGGTCTTGTGAATCTGGCAGGGGTGCTGGTGATCTCCGCGCTGCTGGGTACCACCGCCAACAGTATGATTGTCCTGGGGCGGGAGACCGTACAGGAGATCAGCGACTACGGAAAGCTGCTGCTTCCCGTGATGACGGCGGCTCTGGCCGGACAGGGCGGCGTGACCACCTCTACGGCTCTGTATGTGGGTACGGCGGCCTTTGACACCGCCCTGGGCGGGGTGATCGCCAAGATGCTGATTCCCATGGTTTACGGCTTTCTGGTGCTGGGGATCGGTGCCTGCGCCCTGGGAGAGCAGACCCTTGGGAAGCTTCAGGAACTGGCGAAGGGGCTTGTGACCTGGACGCTGAAAACCATGCTCATCGTCTTCACCTCTTACATGGGCATTACCGGGGTGGTCAGCGGAGCCACCGACGCGGCGGCGCTGAAGGCGGCAAAGCTGACCATGTCCACGGTGGTTCCGGTGGTGGGAAGCATTCTCTCCGATGCCTCGGAATCTGTACTGGTGGGCATGGGCACCATGAAAAACGCCGCGGGAATTTACGGAATCCTGGCGGCGGGAGCCATCTTTCTGGAGCCATTTCTGAAAATCGCCGCCCACTACCTGTCCCTGAAGATCACAGGCAGCCTATGCGCGGTGCTGTCCGACGGGGAGCTGGGGAAGCTGGTGGACACATTCTCCGGCGCCATGGGGCTGATGCTGGCCATGACCGGAGCCGCCTGTCTGCTGCTCTTCGTCAGCACGGTTTGCTTCCTGAAGGGGGTGGGCTGATGGAGGGCTTGCGCTCCTACCTGCTGGGAATCCTCTGCGCCGCGGCCGTTTGCGGCATCGCGAACCGAATGGCAAAGGACTGCGGCTGCGCCCCGGTGATCCGGCTGCTGTGCGGGGTGTTTCTCACCATCGTTCTGGTGCAGCCTTTGAGAACCTTCTCCTTCGATACACCCCTGCAATGGGTCGGAGGCCTGGAGGATATGGCATCCGGTATCACAGATCAGGGGAGCCGGGAGGCGGAAGCCCAAAAAGAAGCCATCATAAAGACCAGGCTGGAAGCATATATCGTAGAGAAAGCCAGACAGGCCAACGCCTCGGTCACGGCGGACATCACCCTGGGTCAGGAGGGGCTGCCCCAAGCCGTCACAGTCACGGGGGCACTGTCTCCGGCGGCACGGGGACGGCTGAAGCAGATACTGACGCAGGAGCTGGGAATCCCGGAGGTACGACAGCAATGGAATGGATAACGGCTCACAAGCAGGAGCTTCGCGCTGCCCTGAAAAAATATCGCCTTGCTTTGCTGGTGCTGCTGGCAGGGATCGGCCTGATGCTCCTGCCCACCGGACAGCAGCCCACGGAAAGCCCGGAGGCTCTGCCCACGGAGCCGGAAACATCCTTGCAGGAATCCTTGGAAGCCATTCTGGGACAGATCGCCGGGGCAGGGGAGGTGCGGGTGCTGCTGACGGAAAAAAGCGGGGCGGAGACCGTCTATCAGATGAATGAGGATCGAGCCACCGGGGATAATCGGGAGGACACCCGCCGGGAGGCGGTGCTGATCTCCGACGGTTCCCGGGAGAAAACCGGTCTGGTTCGCAAAGTCAACAGGCCTACTTATCAGGGGGCGGTGGTGGTCTGCCAGGGGGCAGACAGTCCGGCGGTTCGTCTGGCCATTGCCCAGGCGGTGAAAAGTGCCACCGGACTCACCGCCGATTGCATCAGTGTGTTGAAAATGAAATGACTGGAGGCATTTTTATGAAGGTTTGGAAGAAAAATCTGGTAGCGGCAGCAATTCTTATCACCGTGTGCGCCGGGATTTATGTCAACTGGCTCTACACCGAGGACAACGCCGCGGCAAGCCTGGAGGACTCTCTGGACGCGGAAAAGGTCATGAGTGACGACTCCCTGGCACTGGAGGGGGACATGGCGGCCATCGCCGCCGGAGAGGACGTGGCCACCACCGCTTCCGACTATTTCGCGGCGGTACGGCTGTCCCGGCAGCAGGCAAGGGACAACGCGGTGAATCTTTTGCAGGAGGCCATGGCCTACGCGGACACCACCAGCAGCAAGGAGCTGGAGTCGGCGGCCAGCCTGGACGATATTGTCCAGACGGCACTGAGCGAAGCCCAGATTGAAAGTCTGGTCATTGCCAAGGGCTACGCCGACTGCGTGGCCTACATGTCCGGCGACGGGATCTCCGTGGCCGTGTCCTCTCCGGAGGGAGGTCTGCAGCAGGCGGACGTGGCCGTCATCGCGGACATCGTCATGAGCCAGTCGGATTACACGATGAGCGATATCCGGGTGGTGGAGGTACAATAAGGGAAGCCCCGCAGGCAATCGCCTGCGGGGCTTCCGCTCATTCGTGGGGATAATCCAAAACTTCCTTGGCAATATAAATGGGGCGGTCTTTTCCTTGCTCGAAGATACGACCCACATACTCGCCGATGATACCGATGCAGAACAGCTGAATGCTGGAAAACAGCAGAAGCAGCACAATGATGGTGGCGTAGCCGGGAACGGCAATGCCCCTGGTCAGCTTTTCTAGGATGACACAAATCAGGTACACAATGGCCGCAATGCCCGTCACCGTGCCGCAGAGGGTCGCCAGCCGCAGGGGCGCGGTGGAAAAGCCGATGATGCCCTCGACGGCGTAGTTCACCAGCTTCCAGAAGTTCCACTTGGTGGTGCCGGAGGCTCTGGCGCAGGCAGTGTAGGGGATAAAGCGGGTCTCATAGCCCACCCAGGCGAACAGGCCCTTGGAGAACCGGTGGTACTCAGGCAGTGCCAGCAGGCTGTCCCGGACGCTCCGGCGGAAGGTGCGGAAATCGCTGGCGTCCGGCTGGAGCCGAACCTTGGAAAGGCGGTTAATGAGGCTGTAGAAGCCCTTTTTAAAGAAGGAGAGCACCTTGCCCTCGCCCCGGCGATCCTGGTAGGCCGCCACCACGTCCACCTGTGGCTCTTCATCGAGGATTTGCACCATCTGGCGCACAAGCTCCGGCCGCTGCTGCAGATCCGCGTCGATGAGGGAAAGATAGTCCCCCCGGGCGTGCTCCAGCCCCGCGTAAATGCCCGCCTCCTTGCCGAAATTCCGGGAGAAGGAGATGACCTGCACCGGGCAGGTATTGGCTGCGTGGAGCTTTTTCAGGTTATGCAGGGTTGCGTCCCGACTGCCGTCGTCAATATACACAATTTCATAGTCATAGCCGCAGCCTTCAAAGGCTTCCAGCACTGCCTGCTGGAAGGCGGCTACATTTTCCGCCTCGTTGTAGCAGGGAACGATCAGGGAAAGCTTCATACTGTTCACGCTCATTTCAAAGGAATCCCTGCCATTATAAGAATTGCGTTCCCGTTCGTCAAGAGAATTCCAACATTTTATTGACATTGGCCGAAAAATGTGTTACCCTAAAAGCCAAACGTGAAGAAGGGGAGGTTCCGCTTCCCGAAGCTTTTCAGAGAGTGTCCGGGTGGTGCGAGGGCATAAAGCGATAAGCGGATGGTCGCCCCGGAGTGGATTTCCTGAAGGTAAAGGAAGCTCTGATGAAATCGGCAAGAGCTGGGAGCGAGAGATTTTTCGCTAGCAGAAGGGTTCAAAAGCGGAGGAATACTTCGTGTATTGCCCACTTTTGAAGCCGCACGGATAGGGGAAAAGATCCGCTATCCAGCCGCAGACGATTTATTCAGAGGTTCCTATAGGTAGGGAAGTACGGGTGAGCCCGTTACAGCTTTTGAGTGCCCGAAAGGGAATTCAGGTGGTACCGCGGAAAAGCTTTTCGCCCTGAGTCAATTTAGACTCGGGGCGTTTCTATTTTACAAAGGAGCGAAACAAAATGAGAGAGTTACCGAAGATCTATGAGCCTCGGCAGACCGAAGAACGAATCTACCGGATGTGGCAGGAGGGGGGCTACTTCCACGCCGAGGTCGACGAGCGCAAGAAGCCCTTCACCATCGTCATGCCGCCACCCAACGTCACCGGCCAGCTGCACATGGGTCACGCCATGGATGCCACCCTGCAGGATACCCTGATCCGGTTCAAGCGGATGCAGGGCTACAACGCCCTGTGGGTTCCCGGCGTTGACCATGCGGGTATCGCCACCCAGATCAAGGTGGAGGAAGAGCTGCGCAAGGAAGGCCTGACCCGCTACGACTTAGGTCGGGAGAAGTTCCTGGAGCGGGTCTGGGACTGGAAGAATAAGTACGGCAACCGGATTGTTGAGCAGCAGAAGAAGCTGGGTGCCTCCTGCGACTGGGAGCGAGCCCGGTTTACCATGGACGAGGGCTGCTCCAGAGCCGTCCGGGAGGTTTTCGTGAACCTGTATGAAAAGGGCTATATCTACAAGGGCAGCCGGATCATCAACTGGTGTCCCCACTGCGTCACCGCCCTGAGTGATGCCGAGGTGGAATATGTGGACAAGCCCGGCCATCTGTGGCACATCCGCTACCCCCTGGCCGACGGCACCGGCGAGGTGATCGTAGCTACCACCCGGCCGGAGACCATGCTGGGCGACTCCGGCGTCTGCGTAAACCCCAACGATGAGCGGTACAAGGACATCGTGGGCAAGAAGGTCATTCTGCCCCTGGTGAACAAGGAGATTCCCGTGGTGGCCGACGACTACGCCGAAATGGAATTCGGCACCGGCTGCGTGAAGATGACTCCCGCTCACGACCCCAACGACTTTGAGGTGGGTCTGCGGCACAACCTGGAGGTCATCCGGGTGCTGGATGACCACGGTGTTGTCAACGAGTTCGGCGGCAAGTATCAGGGTCTGGATCGCTACGAGGCCAGAAAGCAGGTCGTGGCCGACCTGGATGCCCAGGGGTATCTGGTGAAGGTGGAGGATTACTCCCACAATGTGGGCACCTGCTACCGCTGCCATCAGGACGTGGAGCCGATCATCTCCGCCCAGTGGTTCGTGAAGATGAAGCCCCTGGCCAAGGAGGCCATCCGGGTGGTGAAGGACGGGGAGACGAAGTTCGTCCCCGACCGGTTCAGCAAGACCTATATGAACTGGATGGAGAACGTCCGGGACTGGTGCATTTCCCGGCAGCTGTGGTGGGGGCATCAGATTCCCGCCTGGACCTGCGCCGATTGCGGCCACATCACCGTGTCCCGGCAGGATCCCTGTAAGTGCGAGAAGTGCGGCAGCACCCACATTACCCGGGAGGAGGATGTGCTGGACACCTGGTTCTCCTCTGCGCTGTGGCCTTTTGAGACCCTGGGCTGGCCGGAAAAAACCAAGGATTACAACTATTTCTATCCCACGGACGTGCTGGTCACGGGCTACGACATTATTTTCTTCTGGGTGGCCAGAATGATCTTCTCCGGCTGTGAGCACACCGGAAAGACCCCCTTCCACACCGTGCTGATCCACGGCCTGGTTCGGGACAACCTGGGAAGAAAAATGAGTAAGTCCCTGGGCAACGGCATTGACCCCCTGGAGATGATCGATAAGTACGGCTGCGACGCTCTGCGGATGAACATGGTCACCAGCAACTCTCCCGGAAACGACATGCGCTTCTACACCGAGCGGTGCGAGGCCATGCGCAACTTTGCCAACAAGCTGTGGAATGCCTCCCGGTATGTGCTGATGAACCTGGGTGAGGGTGCGGTGAACGAGCTGCCCGCCGCTGACAAGCTGGAGATCGCCGACAAGTGGGTGCTGTCCAAGCTGAACACCCTGATTGCCGAGGTCACGGAGAATCTGGAAAAGTACGAGCTGGGCGTGGCCGTCCAGAAGGTCTACGACTTCATCTGGGACACCTACTGCGACTGGTATATTGAGCTGACCAAGGCTCGTCTGTACTCCGAGGACGCTGACCGGAAGCAGACGGCTCTGCAGGTTCTGGTGTACGTCCTTGACCAGGTGCTGCGGCTGCTGCATCCGTTCATGCCCTTCATCACCGAGGAAATCTGGCAGAGCCTGCCCCATGAAGGCCCGGCTCTGATCGTAGCCAAGTGGCCTGAATACCGGGAGGATCTGAGCTTTGCCGCGGAGCAGAGCCACATGGAGTCTGTGATGGAGGCCATCCGGGCCATCCGTGCCCGCCGGACGGAAATGAACGTTCCGCCCAGCAAGAAGGCGGCACTGTTCATCCTCACCGGTAAGCCCCAGGTCTATGCGGAGGGTGAGGGCTTCATCCAGCGGCTTGCCTACGCCGACACCGTGACCCTGCTGAACGCGGAGCCGGAAAACCTGGACGGCATGGTGACCATCACCACCGCCGATGCCAAGCTCTATATTCCCATGGGCCAGCTGGTGGACGTTGCCAAGGAGCTGGCGCGGATCGGCAAGGAGCTGGCGGATGCCAGGAAGTTCCTGGCCAGCACCGAAAGCAAGCTGGCAAACGAGAAGTTTGTCTCCCGGGCTCCCGAGGCTGTGGTGGATGCGGAGCGTCAGAAGGCTCAGAAGACCCGGGATCTGATTGCCCAGCTGGAGCAGAACGAGCAGGCGATGCGGAAGCTTGCAAATTAAAAGCACCCTTTTCCGAGAGCCATAATAGAATTTGTAGCCCATAGCAGCCCGAAACATTCTGACGCACTTCCGGCGGTGCGGCCGGGGGATTCTTAAGGGGGCGGCTTTTCGGCAGTGCCCCTTAAGCCGGCTCCTTATCAATGTTCTTGCCGGGACAAGAACATTGCCCCCGGAGGGTCGTTCTAAGCATTTCGGATAGAATAAGAGTTTTTTGACAAACTGTATCGGGGCGTGTACCAAACGTACACGCTCCGGTTTTTTCTTGGGTTCCCTCTTTCGACTGAAAAAGCGAAAGGGGGCTTTTATACTTAAGGAGATAAAAAACAAAGGAGGATTTTTCCATGCACTTTACCAGTTTTCTGGAGGAAGGACGGCTGACGGTGGCACTGACCGGGGAAATCGATCACCACTGTGCCAAGGCATATATTCAGGCAATCGCGGCAAAAATCGAGGCATACATGCCGACCGTATGTATTCTCGATTTCCGGGAAGTGACCTTCGTGGATTCCTCTGGAATCGCGGTGGTGATCAACGCCCTTCGCAGCATGACCCAGATCGAGGGACAGCTGCTGCTGACGGGCATCGCGCCCCAGCCCATGCGGGTGTTCCGGGCATCCGGCATCGACAAGCTGGTGGAAATCAGGGAGGCAGTGTCATGAAATTTGAAAATTATATGGTTCTGGAATTTCCCAGCCGCTCCACCAACGAGGCCTTCGCCCGAAGCGCGGTGGCCTGCTTCGCCGCCCAGATGGATCCAACGATGGACGAGCTGGGGGACATCCGCACGGCGGTTTCTGAAGCCGTGACCAACTGCATCGTCCACGCCTATCCCGAAAAACTGGGCACCATTACTCTGCGCTGCCGGATTCTCAAGGACAATGTGCTGGACATTGTGGTCAAGGACAAGGGGGTTGGCATTGCGGACATTGACCAGGCTCGGCGGCCGGCCTTTACCACCGGCGGCATGGAGCGCAGCGGCATGGGCTTTACCATTATGGAAAGCTTCATGACCAATCTGGAGATTTCCTCCAAGCCCGGCAGGGGAACCACGGTACATATGCGCAGGAAGCTGCAGCGGCGCATATGAGCGTCTGCGAAGCACTGATCCGCCGGGCTCAGGCCGGAGACCGGGATGCCTCGGAGCAGCTGGTAACGGAGAATTCCGGGCTGATCTGGGCGGTAACCCGACGATTCCTAGGCCGGGGGGTGGAGGCGGATGATCTGTATCAGCTGGGCTGCATCGGCTTTCTCAAGGCTCTGGAGGGCTTCGACCCGGCCTTCGGCACCCAGTTTTCCACCTACGCCGTGCCGAAAATCGCGGGAGAAATCCGGCGATTTTTACGGGACGACGGGGCGGTGAAGGTTTCCCGGAGCCTGAAGGAGCGAGCCTGCGCCATCCGGGCGACCCGGAATAAGCTTTCCGCCCAGCTGGGTCGGGAGCCAACGGTGACGGAGATTGGAGAGCTTCTGGGAATCACCCCGGAAGACATCGCAATGGCGGAAACCGCCACTGCCGCCACGGAATCCATCCAGCGGGAATCCGGAGAGGAGGGGTTTTCCCTGGAGGACGTGCTGACGGACACAGAGTCCGAGGAACAGATGCTGGAAAAAATAGCTCTGCGTCAGGCCATTTCTCAGCTGCCCCAGCGGGAACGGATGGTGGTGCAGCTGCGGTATTTCCACTGCCTGACCCAGCAAAAGGTCGCCGCCATTCTGGATATCAGCCAGGTGCAGGTATCCCGGATTGAGAAAAAGGCCATGGTACAGCTGCGGCAATTTTTAGCCTAGGGAATTGATTCGGAGTTTCCCAAAAACAAGGCTTTACCTTTGGCGAAAAATGAGGTAAAATAACACCACTCCAGTAACCAATGATGAAATCGGCAAGAGTTATCAGCGAGAGATTTTGTCACGAATGAAAGTTTGAAAAGCGCAGGAATACTGTATGTATTTCAAGCTTTTCAAACTGCACAGTCGGGGCAAAAGATCCGTTGATAACCGCAGACAATTTCATCAGCGGTTACTCTACAAAAGATGGAATGGTGTAATCATGAGCGAACAACTGGATGCAAGATTTCTGGCGGCACGCCGCCAATATATTGAAAATCAGTTCCGCCAGCTGAACGAGGAGCAGCGTCGGGCTGTAATGACTACGGAAGGCCCCCTGCTTCTGCTGGCGGGAGCGGGCAGCGGCAAAACCACGGTGCTCATCAACCGGATCGCCAACCTCATGCGCTTCGGCCGGGGCAGTGATACCCAGGAGATTCCGGAGGACATTACGGAAGAGGACGTGACCTTCCTGGAGCACCTGGGGGAGGAAGTTGGGGAAGCGGAACGCCGCCGGGCGGACAGCCTGTGCGCCGTGGAGCCGGCTCTGCCCTGGACGATTCTTGCCATCACCTTCACCAACAAGGCGGCAAACGAAATCCGGGAGCGGCTGACGAACCTGCTGGGCGAAGCCGCCCAGGACATCTGGGCCATGACCTTCCACTCGGCCTGCTGCCGGATCCTTCGCCGGGATGGTGAGCGGATGGGCTACACCCGCAGCTTTACCATTTACGACACCGCCGACTCCGAGCGGATCATGAAGGATATCATCCGGGACATGGGCCTGGATGACAAGGCCTTCCCGGCCAAGTATGTGCTGGGAGCCATCAGCCGGGAGAAGGACAAGCTGGTGTCTTCAGAGGAAATGCTTTCTAAGGCGGAGGCCAGCGGCGATCTGCGGGTACTGCACATTGCCCGGTGTTATCAGAAGTACCAGGAGCGGCTGAAGGATAACAACGCCCTGGATTTTGACGATATTATTTATGTGACCGTTAAACTTCTTCTGGAAAACGAAGATGTGAAGCAGTATTATCAAAAGAAATTCCGCTATGTGCTGGTGGATGAGTATCAGGACACCAACCATCTGCAGTACTTACTGACCTCCCTTCTTGCGGGGGGCTACGAGAATGTATGCGTGGTGGGCGACGACGACCAGAGCATTTACCGGTTCCGGGGAGCCACCATCGAGAACATTCTGAATTTCGAGAAGCAGTACCGGGGCTGCCGCACCATCCGCCTTGAGCAGAATTACCGCTCCACCCAGTCCATTCTGGACGCGGCCAACGCGGTGATTTCCCACAACTTGGGTCGGAAGGGCAAGCGGCTCTGGACGGCCAACGGCCAGGGAAATCCCATCACCGTCTACGAGGCCGCCGACGGTGCGGCGGAAAGCAACTATGTGGCCGCCAAGATCATCGCCGGAACCAATCAGGGTCACTTCAAGGATTTTGCCATTTTGTACCGGACGAATGCCCAGTCCAACGCACTGGAATATGCCTTCAAGCACAATGGCATTCCCTACCGGATCATCGGCGGCACCCGGTTCTTCGACCGGGCGGAGGTCAAGGACATGGTGTCCTATCTGTGCGTCATCAACAACCGGGCGGACGACCTGCGGCTGCGGCGGATCATCAACAACCCGCCCCGGGGTCTGGGGGCGAAAACCATCGAAATGGCTGAGCGTCTGGCGGAAACCGCCGGAAAGCCCCTGTACGACGTGATCTCCGATCCTTATTCCTATGCCGCCCTGGAAAAGCCTGCCATGAAGTTGCTCCAGTTCTCCGCCATGATCGAGGAAATGGCTCAGCTGCTCGACGATGGCATGAGCCTGACGGACTTTTACGACGAGCTGCTTATCCGCACGGGCTATGTGGATATGCTGAACGCCAAGGACACCGAGGAAAACAAGACGAGGCTGGAAAACGTCCGAGAACTGAAATCCAGCATCCTGTCCTACCTTGAGAATGCGGAAACGCCGACGCTGGCGGGCTTCCTGGAGGAAATCGCTCTGTATACAGATTTGGAGCAGTACAACGACAGCGACGACGCGGTGGTGATGATGACCATGCACTCAGCCAAGGGACTGGAATTTCCCAATGTGTTCCTGGTGGGCTTTGAGGACGGCCTGTTTCCGGGAATGCGAGCCATCGGCGACGCAGAGGAAATGGAAGAGGAACGGCGGCTTTGCTATGTGGCCATTACCCGTGCCAAGCAGAATCTGACCATCTCCTATGCCCGGCAGCGGATGCTCTACGGCCGCACCAACGCGGCACTGCCTTCGAGATTTCTGAAGGAAATTCCTGAGGAATGTATGGTGAAAAAGGGCGGCTACCGGTACCCGTCGGAAAACGCCGCCGGACACGGGGGCTACGGCCAGGGCTATCAGACCCATGTCAGAAAGCCCATTCATCAGGTGTCCAGTCCCATGGTGAGTGCTGCCTCCGCGCCCATTCTTGATCTAAACGCCGGGGACATGATTACCCATGCGGCCTTTGGCCGGGGCATGGTGCTGTCCGTCATGAAAATGGGCGGGGACGCACTGCTGGAAATTGCCTTTGACGACATCGGCACCAAGAAGCTGATGGCAAAGGCGGCTTCCGCCCACATGAAAAAGCTGTAATACGATTTGCCTTTGCCGCATAGCCTGTTCCGGGAGGGATGGGTTATGCTGCGGTGGCTGCGAAGACTGGCAATCTGGCTGATGCTGATTGGAGCGGGGCTGTGTCTGGCCTTTCTCATGCTGCGAAGCCGCTACCGGGAGGTCATCCGGGATTTGGCGCAGACCCAGGTGAAGAACACCACCTCCGACCTGACCAACGACGCCATCGCCAAGCAGATCGCCCAGGGGGTTATCCGCTACGACCGGATCGTGTTCTTCGAGAAGGACTTAGACGGCCGGATCACCGCCCTGAAAACCAATATGAGCGAGGTCAACCGGCTGAAAACCGACATCCTAAACCTCATCAACGACGAAATTCTGGCTCTGGACACCTCGGACATCGGCATTCCCCTGGGCAGCGTTTTTCTGCCGGAGCTGCTGTCCGGAAAGGGGCCAACCATCCCGGTACACATTCTGGCTATCCGTAATTCCGACGCGGTGTTTTCCAGCTCCTTTTCCCAGGCGGGGATCAATCAGACCCTCCACCGGCTGAACATGGATGTCAGCGTGGATGTGGCCGTGCTGGTGCTGGGGCAGACCAGCAGCTTCACCGTGGACAGCCAGGTGGTGGTGGCCGAGACCATCATTGTGGGCAACGTGCCCAGCACTTTTTTACAAACCGGAGGAACTTATGAATCCGAAAGACAGAATTGACGAACTGACCCGCGTACTGACCCAGGCGAATTACGAGTATTATGTCCTGGATAACCCGACTATGCTGGATTTTGAATACGATGCCGCCCTGCGGGAGCTGGAGGAGCTGGAGAAGGCTCATCCGGAGCTTGCCCGGCCTGATTCTCCCACCCGGCGGGTTGGGGGTCAGGCGGTAAACACCTTCGCCCAGGTGATTCACCCGGTGCCTCTGATGAGCCTTCAGGATGTGTTCAGCATGGAAGAGCTGAATGATTTTCTGGTGCACACCCGGAATGCGGTAGCAAACCCGGAATTTTCCGTGGAACCGAAGATCGACGGCCTGTCCGTGGCTCTGGAATACGAAAACGGACTGTTCGTCCGGGGAGCCACCCGTGGGGACGGCACTGTTGGGGAGGATGTGACGGAGAATCTGCGCACCATCCGCTCCATCCCCATGTCCCTGGAAAATGCCCCCGCCCGGCTCATCGTTCGGGGCGAGGTGTATATGCCCAAGAAGACCTTCCATGCCCTGAACGCGGCGTTGGAGGAAAACGGGGAGAAGACCTTCGCCAATCCCCGAAACGCCGCCGCCGGCTCTCTGCGGCAGAAGGATCCTAAGGTCACGGCAAAGCGGAAGCTGGACATTCTGGTGTTCAACATCCAGCTGGTGGAGGGCATGTCCTTCACCAGTCATTGTGAGACTCTGGAATACCTGAAAGGGCTGCGTTTCAAGGTGATTCCCTATAAAAAGCTGTCGGAAATTGCGGAAATCGATCGGGAAGTTCTGCGCATCAACGAGGAGCGGGAGAAGCTTCCCTGTGACATTGACGGCGCGGTCATCAAGCTGGACAACCTATCCGATCGGCAGACACTGGGCTCCACCGCCAAATTCCCCCGGTGGGCGGCGGCCTACAAGTACCCGCCGGAAATCAAGCCTACGGTGGTACAGGATATCGTCGTACAGGTGGGAAGAACCGGCGTGCTGACCCCCAAGGCTGTGGTGGCTCCGGTACGTCTGGCAGGCACCACCGTCACCAGCGCCACGCTGCACAATCAGGATTTCATTTCCTCCCGGGATATCCGGGTGGGGGATACGGTTCTCATCCGCAAGGCAGGGGAGATCATTCCGGAAATTCTGAAGGTAGATCTTTCCAAGCGGCCTGAGGGCACCGTTCCCTACCGGCTGCCCGATCGATGCCCCGCCTGCGGCGCGCCGGTGGAGCAGGATGAAAACGGGGCTTTCCTCCGGTGCACCGGTGCCGAGTGTCCCGCCCAGCTCAGCCGGAATATCGCCCATTTTGCCAGCCGGGACGCCATGGATATTGACGGCCTGGGTTCCGCCATTGTGGATGCGCTCATTGAAAAGGGGCTGCTGCGCTCCCCGGCGGATATTTACTATCTGACCCTGGAGGACATCGGAAGTCTGTGGAAGTCCGGCTCCACTGCCGCGCAGAAGCTTCTGAACGCCATTGCCGCCAGCAAGGCTCAGGACGTGTCCCGGCTGATTTACGCCCTGGGCATCCGCCAGGTGGGTGCGAAAACCGGCAAGGTGCTGGCATCCCGATTTGGCTCCCTGGACGCGCTGATGAACGCCTCCCTGGAGGAACTGACGGCAGTGCCGGACGTAGGCGAAATCACCGCCCGGAGCATTTATGAGTGGTTCCGGCAGCCCCAGTCGGAGCACCTGATCTCCCGGCTGCGGGCGGCAGGAGTGAATTTTGAAAGTCTGCGGGTAGTGACGGACAACCGGTTTGAAGGGAAGACCTTCGTCCTAACTGGTGCCTTGAGCAAGTTCACCCGGGAGGAAGCAACGGAAAAAATTGAGCTTTTGGGCGGTAAGGTTTCCGGCTCTGTTTCCAAGAAGACCAGCTTTGTGGTGGTGGGCGAGAACGCCGGCTCCAAGGAGCGCAAGGCCAGAGAGCTGGGAATTCCGATTCTGACAGAAGATGAATTTCTGAAATACCTGAATTAAAAAACGGAGGTCAGCGGGAATGCTGACCTCCGTCTACATTTTCACGAAACGATGGCAGATGTTAAGAATCCGTAGGGGCCAATGCCCACATTGGCCCGTGAATTGCAACTCTATTCTTATATTCCAAGTCTCCCAGAAGCTTTCAGTGTGGTTCCCTCCGGGGGCAATGTTCTTGTCCCGGCAAGAACATTGATAAGTAAGCGGGCTTAAGTAACCGGTGATGAAATCAGCAAGCGTTATCGGCGAGAGATTTTGTCACGAATGAAAGCTTGAAAAACGCCGGAATACTGTATGTACCCGCAAGGGGTATGCCGCATCCGTAAGCCAGCTTGCGCTGGCAACGGCTGCGCTATATTTCAAGTTTTTCAAGCTGCACAGTCGGGGCAAAAGATCCGCTGATAGCCGCAGACGATTTCATCAGCGGTTACGAAAGGGCGCTGCCGAAAAGCCGCCCCCCCTAAGTACCCCCCAGCCGCACCGCCGGAAGCGCAGAGGAATTTTTTGGTGCGCTAGAGGGATTTTATAAAATCGGTGCCAAGTTTTAAGGGTCATTACAAAGAGTAATCCTCTTCGTCGTATTTGGAAAAATCCAGAGCCTTGGCCTTTTTGGGGATCCGCTTACAGGGATCGTACCGGAAGGAGAAGCATTTGCTCTCCGGCAGGCGCGTCCCTTTTTTCGCGCACAGAATCGCCCCGTCCTCCAGAGTCGTGCCGTGGCTGCAATAGGCGCATTTGCGCTGGATTTTTCGTCTGAATAGCATATTATTTGCCTCCTGTGCTGATTAGCTGCATTATACTACAATCGCCGCCGGTTTTCCATATCTTTTTTTGCACAGAAGGAATACCGGGAAAAGTGCCAGAAGGGGAGCGGGATTTTTCAGCACCAGGCTGATACCGAAAAGAAGGCTCATAAGGGTCTGCAGTACCTTGCCAAGGCCGTAATACCGGAGGGAAAGTCCCCGGGTCACGGAGGCGGTCTGAACGGTGACGCACAGGCCTCCCGCCGCCAGAAGACAGGTGCAGACCAGAAAGCGAACCGCAAGATTGGAAATCCGGCTCAGCTCCAGACAGCCGTTGGACAGCTCCAGCAGCCCGATGATCAGAACCCGCACCGTCGGCGGCACAGCCCAGAGCACCCACCGGTCGAGAAAGGCGATGAACGTCCGAAACAGGACGATCCAGCCGCAGACCGCCCCCATGGTCTTCACGCCCTCGCGAACCGGGTCGCCCAGGCCTTTGCAGACCAATTGGGTATATTCCGGCCGGGAAGGGACGGACAGGCACCGGGCTGCAAAAAACGCGCCCAGAATGTGAACGACCCAGGCAAGCCACACCATCCAGGGTTCCGGAAGGAATCTTCCCACCATGCCGAAGAGAAAGGCAGGGCCGGCGTTGCTGGAAAAAGCCAGCAGCCGCTGGGCTTCCTCCTTGGTCAGGGAACCGCTCCGCCAGGCCTGGCAGACCGCCTGCGCCCCCACCGGATAGCCCCCCAGAAAAGCGGGGAGCGCCAGGGCGGGCATTCGGTCGGTCATCCCCGGAAAAAGTCCGGAAAGGAACCCCGGAAGCCGAAGCTCCGCCCCCCAGAAGCCAACCACCAGGCAGGATACAACGAAAAAGGGAAACAGGGAGGGCACCACGGTTTTCAGACACAGTGTGATCCCTGCTTGGGCACCCATCAGGGCTGTCCGGCTGTCCAGAACCAGTGCCAGCATTCCTGCCGCCCCCAAAAGTCCCGGAAGATAGCGTCGTTGCTTCAAAGCCATTCACCTCGCCCAATTCTATGCAAACGACGAACCCCTCATTCATATCCTAAGGAAAAGGGGGTGCCGCTGAATTGGAAAACCTAAGTGGCTTCTGGGAGCGTCTGGCCTCCCGGGCGGAGCTGGATACGGAACCCATGCCTGCCCAGCCCATCATTGAGATCGGCGGTGACAGCCGGGTGCTGGTGGAAAATCACCGGGGCGTTCTGGCTTATTGCCCGGAGGAAATTCTGATTGGGCTGAAATTCGGACAGGTTCGGGTCTGCGGAGCCCGGATGGTGCTCACCCGGATGAGCCGGGAGCAGCTGCTGATCCGTGGGAAAATCGACGCGGTGACCCTGGTTCGGAGGGATGGCAAATGACCTTCTGGACACGGGCGGCGGGAATCCTGCGGATGGAGCTGGTCAGTGCCGACCCGGAGGGGGCATTACGGACGCTGAACAATGCCGGGATTACGCTGGACGAGATCACCCCCAGGGGCGCGCTGACCTTGGAATTCTGCCTTCGCCGGGGGGATTACCCGGCGGCGCAGGCTCTGTGCCGGAAGCAGGGAGACAGCCTTCGGGTGCTGGGGCGGCAAGGACTGTACTATGCCGTCGGGACGCTTTGGCGGCGGAAGCTGCTGCTGGCCGGGCTGCTGTTTCTGGTTGGGCTTACGGCACTGCTTCCCACCCGGGTGCTCTTTTTCCGGGTAGAGGGGAATCGGACGGTGCCTACGGCGAAGGTTTTGTGGGAGGCAGAGCGTCGGGGGCTGTCCTTCGGGGCTTCCCGGCGGGGCGTGCGCAGCGAGCGCATTAAGAATGCCCTGCTCGATGCTATCCCTGAGCTGGAATGGGTCGGTGTGAACACGAATGGCTGCACGGCGGTGATCTCTGTCCGGGAACGGGCAGTCTCCGCCCCGGAACCGGAACCGAAACATCAGGTGGGAAATATCGTAGCCGCCATGGACGGCTACATACTCTCCGTTACCGTTACCCAGGGCACGGGTCAGGTGGAGCCTGGTCAAGCGGTGAAAAAGGGAGAAATTCTGATTTCCGGCTACACGGACTGCGGCATCTGCATCCAGGCCACTCAGGCAGAGGGGGAAATTCTGGCGCAGACCCGGCGGCAGCTGGAGGCAGTGACCCCGGCAGCGTATCAGAAAAAGGGGGCTGTCACCGGGACGAAGCGGGCTTACAGCCTGCTCCTTGGAAAAAAGAGAATCTTTTTTTGGAAAGACAGTGGAATTTTGGAGGGTAGTTGTGATAGAATACAGGAAGATTATCCGTTGACCCTGCCGGGGGGCTTCCGTCTGCCGGTTTGCCTGCGGGTGGACACCTATATAAACCGGGAAAGCCAGCCGGAAAGGCTCACCGCTCAGCAGGCCTCCGAACGATTGAAGGCCTTTATCGCCCGGTATCTGCCGGAGCAGATGATCGCAGGTACGGTAGGGCCGGCCAGCCAGACGATTCTTTCGGAGGGCGGCTGTTACCGCCTCCGGGGAAGCTATCTGTGCCGGGAGATGATTGGCAGGGAAAAACGGGAAGGAAATGGAGAAAGCAATGGCCAAGCAAGTGGACAGAGCGGTGAACGCGGAGCGGGTTGAAGACCTGATCGCCGTGTTCGGCTCTTTTGATGAAAATGTAAAGCGGATTGAGGAGGCTCTGGGGGTTCAGATCGTGAACCGGGACACGGAGCTACACGTCATCGGCGACGAGGAGCAGGCCGACAAGGCTGTGCGCACCCTGGAGGGGCTGCTGATGCTGGCAGCCAGGGGAGAGGCCATCGATGAGCAGCGGGTGCGCTACCTCATCACCCTGGTGAACGAGGGCAACGACCAGCAGGTGACTCAGATGGCCAAGGACGTGGTGTGCATTACCGCCAAGGGCAAGCCCATCAAGGCCAAAACCGTTGGCCAGCAGAAATACATGAAAGCCATCCAGTCTAACACCATCACCATCGGCGTAGGCCCCGCCGGCACCGGCAAGACCTATCTGGCGGTGGCCGCCGCGGTGGCTGCCTTCCGGGAGCGGACGGTGAACCGGATCATCCTTACCCGGCCGGCGGTGGAGGCGGGGGAGCGGCTGGGCTTCCTCCCCGGCGATTTGCAGAATAAGGTTGACCCCTATCTGCGGCCTTTATATGACGCGCTGTACGACATGCTGGGAGCGGAGACCTTCCAGAAATACCAGGAGCGGGGTTCCATCGAGGTGGCTCCTCTGGCCTACATGCGGGGGCGTACTCTGGACGACAGCTTCATCATTCTGGATGAGGCTCAGAACACCACCCGGGAGCAGATGAAGATGTTCCTGACCCGGCTGGGCTTTGGCTCGAAGATCGTCATCACCGGAGACGTGACCCAGATCGACCTGCCGGAGGATAAGGTCTCCGGCCTGAAGGATGCCATCCGGGTGCTGGAAAACGTGAAGGATATTGCCATCTGTCGCCTGACGAGCGCGGATGTGGTACGCCACGCCCTGGTGCAGGAAATTATCAGCGCCTACGAAAAGGCGGAGAAGGTTCCCGCCCCGAAAAAGCCCCGGCAGCTGACCGGACGATACAAGAGGAAGAATTGACATGAATCACAGAATCAACCTGGTTTTTGAGGAATTTAGCCTGCAAAGCTTTGCGATCAAGCAAATTATCCGCACCTGTATCAAGGAAACCCTGAAAGCGGAAAAAATCACGGCAAAGTGCGAGATCAACGTCCTTGTGACCAATGACTTAGGCGTTCAGACCGTGAACCGGGAAAGCCGGAACATTGACCGGCCTACGGACGTGCTGAGCTTTCCCATGTTCCAGCTGGAGGCGGGAAATCCCCCCACGGACTGGAGCGAATACGAAGACCCGGCTACGGGTCTGGTACCTCTGGGGGATATGTGCATCAGCTTGGAGCGGGCTGTTGCCCAGGCTCAGGAGTTCGGCCATTCCGTCCGCCGGGAGGTGGGGTACCTGACCATCCACTCCATGCTCCATCTGCTGGGCTATGACCACCTGGACGAGGGGGAGCAAAAGCGGCAGATGCGTACACGGGAGGAAGCCATCGCCGCCGGAATCCCCGGAATGCAAAGAGATTGACAGGAGAAGCTTTATGAATACCAAAACCGCTATGATTACCATTGCCGGACGGCCCAATGTGGGCAAGTCCACCCTGACCAACTACCTGGTGGGCGAGAAAATCGCCATCGTTTCCAATAAGCCCCAGACCACCCGGAACCGGATCTGCGGCATTGTCACCCGTGGAAACCTCCAGTTCGTCTTTGTGGACACTCCGGGCTATCACAAGGCCAGAACCAAGCTGGGAGACTACATGGTGAGCACCGTCCGGGAGTCCATTTCCGACGTGGACGCTACCATTCTGGTGGTGGAGCCGATCGCCGGCATCGGTACCCAGGAGGAAGCTCTCATGGAGCGCATCCGGGCATCCCGCTGCCCGGCGATTCTCGCCATCAACAAAATCGACACCGTGGAGAAGGACAAGCTTCTGGAGGTCATCGCCGTCTACTCCGGGGCGGGAATTTTTGACGCCATCATTCCCATTTCCGCCAAAACCGGCGACGGGGTGGAGGCGCTTCTCAAAGAGTGCGAAAAGTACGCCCAGGAGGGCCCCTTCCTGTTCCCGGACGACGTGACCACCGACCAGCCGGAGCGGCAGGTGATGGCGGAAATCATCCGGGAGAAGCTGCTGTGGTGTCTGGACAAGGAAATTCCCCACGGCACCGCCGTAGAAATCAACACCTTCTCCGAGCGGGACAACGGCATCATCGACCTGGACGCCACCATCTACTGCGAAAAGGCCAGCCATAAGGGCATTATCATCGGCAAGCACGGGGACATGCTCAAGAAAATTTCCTCCCTGGCACGGACGGACTGCGAAAAGTTCATGGGCACCAAGGTATACCTGACCACCTGGGTAAAAGTAAAGGAAAACTGGCGGGACAGCGATTTTCTGGTGCGCAATTTCGGCTACAGCGAATAATTTCCAGTTGTATTTTTCTCGTTTGCGCAAATCCTATTTCCGGAGGGGATGGGAATGAACGCAGGCGATTATTGGAACCTTTTTCTGGAAACCGGCGCGCCGGAGGCGTACCTGATGTACAGCCGGCTCGCCAAATCGGAGGAAACACATGTACTTGACGATTCAGGGAATCGTTCTGCGGGTCACGGACTACAATGACCGGGATGCTCTTCTCACGGTGCTTTCCCGCCGCCACGGAAAGCTGACGGTGAAGGCAAGAGGCCTTCGCCGGAAGAACAGTCCGCTGATTGCTCCCTGTCAGCTGCTGGCGTTCGGGGAGTTTACCCTGTTTGAATACCGGGGGCAGTATACCATCAACGAGGCCCATTCCATTGAGCTTTTTTCAACCCTGCGGCGGGAGCTGACCCAGCTGTCCCTGGGTACTTATTTCGCCCAGGTTGCGGAGGTGCTCTCCCAGGAGGACATCCCCAATCCGGAGCTGTTGTCCCTGCTTCTCAATAGCCTGTACGCTCTGACAAAGCTGAGCCTTCCTGAGGCACAGGTGAAGGCGGTGTTTGAGCTTCGGGCGGCCTGCCTGTCCGGTTTTACGCCAGACTTGTTTGGCTGCCATATCTGCGGAAGTCAGGAACCGGTGCGCTTTGACCTGCGGGCAGGGCAGCTGGAATGCGAAAGCTGCCGGGATCCAAATTCGGAGGGCATCCGACTGCCCGTGACCCCGGCGGTGCTGGAGGCCATGCGCTACATCTGCCTGTGCGAACCCAAGCGGCTGTTTTCCTTCCGGGTAGGGGAGGATGCGCTGAAGCTGCTGATGAATCTGACGGAGGCTTACTTAGCCACCCAACTGGAGCGGGGCTTTTCGACCCTGGATTTTTATAAATCCCTGTTCATAGGAGAAAAATATGTCTGAATTATATGAAAAATCCCTGCAAAAGCTGGAGCTTGACCAGGTTCTGAAGCAGCTGTCCGCCTGTGCCGGAAGCGAAGGCGGGAAGGAAGCCTGTCTGCGGCTGCGGCCAACCTCCGACTTAGAGGAAGTGACCCTGCTCCTGCAGCAGACCACCGCCGCCTCCGACCTGTGCGCCCGGAAGGGGAACCCGGTGTTCGGGGACGTGACCGATGTTTCGTCCTCCCTGGAGCGGGCGGAGCGGGGGGGCACCTTGCAGCCCAAGGAGCTGCTGCGCATTGGGGGAATCCTCCGCTGCGCCCGAACCATCCAGGGCTATGTGTCCCCGGACGACCCGAACACCGTGCTGGATTCCCTGTTCCGGAGCCTGACCCCCAACAAATACTTAGAGGACAAAATTTTCGGTGCTATTTTATCGGAAGAGGAAATTGCCGACACCGCCTCCACCGCGCTGGCGGATATCCGGCGGCATATGCGCATTCAGTCCGGGAAAATCCGGGACAGCCTGCAAAAGGTGATTTCCTCCCCGGCCTATTCCAAATTCCTCCGGGAACCGATCATCACCATCCGCCAGGGACGGTATGTGGTGCCGGTGAAGAGCGAGTGCAAAAACGACGTGCCCGGCCTGGTACACGACGTGTCGGCCACCGGTTCCACCTATTTTGTGGAGCCTATGTCCGCGGTGAACGCCAACAACGCCCTCCGGGAGCTGGAGCTGAAGGAAAAGAAGGAGATCGAGCGGATTCTCGCGGAGCTGTCCGCCGAGGCGGCAGGCTACCGCAGTGCCATTGACTTAGACTATCAGCTTTTGGTGCAGCTGGACGTGATCTTCGCCAAGGCCAGGCTCAGCTATCAGATGCGGGCAGGGGAGCCCATCATGAACGAGAAGGGCAGGGTAGAGCTGCGCAAGGCCCGGCACCCACTTATTGATCCCAAAACCGTGGTGCCGATTTCGCTGCGGCTGGGTACGGATTTTGACTCCATGATTATCACCGGCCCCAACACCGGCGGCAAAACCGTCACCCTGAAAACCATCGGTTTACTCACCCTGATGGCCGAGTGCGGCCTGCACATTCCGGCAGGAGACGGAAGCACCCTTTCTACCTTCGAGGCGATTCTGGCGGACATCGGCGACGAGCAGTCCATTGCCCAGAGCCTTTCCACCTTCTCCAGCCACATGCGCACTATCGTGGACGTGGTGGCTCAGTGCGACGACCGGACGCTGGTGCTTTTCGATGAACTGGGGGCGGGCACCGACCCGGCGGAGGGTGCGGCTCTGGCCACCGCCATCATCGAGTTCTGCCGGAAAATGGGCAGCCGGGTGGTGGCGACCACCCACTACGCCGAGCTGAAGCTCTACGCCATGCGCACCAAGGGGGTCATCAACGCCTCCTGTGAGTTTGACGTGGAGACCCTGCGGCCTACCTACCGGCTGCTCATCGGCATTCCCGGCAAATCCAACGCCTTCGCCATCTCCCGGAAGCTGGGGCTGGCGGAAGAAATCCTCAAGGAAGCGGACAGTCTGGTGGACAAAAGCGACAAGGACTTTGAGGATGTGCTTTCCCAGCTGGAAAGCCAGCGGCAGCAGATGGAAGCGGCCCGGGTGGAGGCGGAACGGCTCCGCCAGGAGACGGCGAAAATCAAGCAGCAAAGCGAGCAGTACCAGGCCCAGCTCCAGAAGGAGAAGGAAAAGGCCATGGAGTCCGCCCGGAAGGAGGCTCAGTCTATCATCGAGGAGGCTCGGGCGGCGGCCAATCTGGCCAGCGAAGAGCTGAAGGCCATGAAAAAGCAGCTTCAGGATCAGGCGGATACCACCAGCTTCAATCAGCGGCAGTCTGAGCTTCGCCGGACGCTGAACGAGGCCGAGGACAAGCTCCGGGCTGTCCAGCCGAAAAAGGAGCGTCCCAAGCCCAGCCGGGGCATTCTGGTGGGGGATACCGTGGAGCTTCTCAAGCTGGGCACTAAAGCCAGCGTCATTGGCATCAACAAGGACGGCTCGCTCCAATTGCAGGCAGGCATCCTGAAAATGACCGCCGCCCCGGAGGAAGTGTATCTGCTGGAAAACGAGAACCCCTACAAGGAAAAGGGGGGACATCCCAAGCACTCCGGCCGGGAGATGAAGCTCAGTGCCATGCCTACGGAAATCGACCTGCGGGGCATGGACGCCATCGAAGCCATCTGTGTGCTGGATCGGTACCTGGACGAGGCCATGCGTGCCAATCTGACCCAGGTGCGGATTATCCACGGAAAGGGCACCGGAACCCTTCGGGCTGCCGTCCAGCAGGATCTGAGAAAGAACAAATATATCAAGTCCTTCCGGCTGGGAGTCTACGGCGAGGGAGAGGATGGCGTGACCATCGCCGAATTCCGGTAATTTCCGGCGGTTTTGGTCGGAAATTGAATTTTGGAAACGTTTTCAACAAGAACGGCTCCATTCTGCGGGATTTCCTTGTGAAAACAGGCTGAAAATCAGTTGACTTTTTCGGTAAAAATGCTATCATATAGCTAGACCCGTCGCGCATCGCGCGTGCGATGAAAAGGAGTGGATAATATGTTTAGTAAAGAAGTTGTCGTCCGGTGTGAGTCTGGCCTTCACAACCGCCAGGCTACATACTTCGTGCAGAAGGCGAACGAATTTGAGAGCAGCATCTGGCTGGAATCCGGCAACCGCAAAATGAACGCCAAGAGCCTTTTGGGCATTATGTCTCTGGGGATCGTCACCGGCACCACGGTGACCCTGAGTGCCATCGGCTCCGACGCGGAGACTGCCGTGAATGCCCTGGATGCACTGCTCCAGCGGGACGTCTACTAATTCGCTCTATTTTTGCCGCCTCGGTGCCCGTTGACGCATTGAGGCGGCGTTTTTTCTCTGGGTAAGACGAAATACTGTAAGAAGGGAGGATTTCCCACGACATTTGACGAACTGAAGGAAAAGGCTTTGTCCCTGCCCTATGCCCCAGGGGTCTACATTATGCGAGATCAATCCGACAAGGTGATCTACGTCGGCAAAGCCAAAAAGCTGAAAAACCGGGTGAGCCAGTATTTTCAGGACACCGCCTCCCACACCCCGAAAACCAGAATGATGGTGAGCAAAATCCACCACTTTGACGTGATCGTGGCCGCCTCGGAATTTGAGGCTCTGGTGCTGGAATGCTCCCTCATCAAGCGGTATATGCCCAAGTACAACATCCTTCTCAAGGACGATAAGGGCTATCCCTATCTGCGGCTGGACATGCGGCAGGTGTATCCGGAAATTACCATGGTCAGCAGGCTTTCCGACGATGGGGCGGAGTATTTTGGCCCCTATGGCACCCGGGGCGTCACCAATGCGGTGCTGGAGGCTCTGCGGCTGACCTTCCAGCTCCCAGGCTGCCACAAGCAGTTTCCCCGGGACATCGGCAAGGAGCGACCCTGCCTGAACTATCACATGAATCAGTGCGCCGGCTGGTGCCAGCCTGACGTCAGTGCCGTCCGCTATCGGGAGGCCATGCTCCAGGTCAGAGAGCTGCTCCGGGGAAACTACAAGGGCGTGGCTGCCCAGATCAAGGAGCAAATGCTGGCGGCCTCCGAGGAGCTGAAATTTGAGCTGGCGGCCAGCCTCCGGGATCGGCTCCAGGCCGTGGAAAACCTGGGACAGAAGCAGCTGGTCACAGCCGGGTCTCTGGCAGATACGGATGTGATCGGCTATGGAGAGACGGAAGCCAAGGCCTGCTTTGCGGTACTCCATTTCTCCGGAGGAAATTTACTGGATAAGGACTACGAGGTTTTCCCCCGGCCGGACGACAAGGAGGAGGCGGTTTCCAGCCTTCTGAAGCAGTACTATCTCAGCCGGGGGCTGGTGCCAAAGCGGATTTTCCTGCCCTTTGAAATCGAGGACGGGGACATGATCGGCTCGCTGCTGGAGCAGCAGTGCGGCCGCCTGCCCAAGCTCCAGGTACCCCAGCGGGGGGACAATGTGCGGCTGGTGGAGCTGGCCTGCAAGAACGCCTTTGAGGAGGCTCAGCGGCTGACCGGCAGGGAAGAGCGGGTCAGCGCGACCCTGACCCTCCTGGGAAAAATGCTGCACATAGAGGCTCCGGAGCGGATCGAGTCCTTCGATATTTCCAACATTTCCGGCACGGACATTGTGGCCGGGATGGTGGTTTTCGCAGGCGGAAAGCCAAAGAAAAGCGATTACAAGCGGTTCAGGCTGGAGGGTTTGGCAAATCAGGACGACTACGCCTCCATGCATCAGGTGGTGAAGCGGCGCTTTGCCCACTACAAGGCCGGGGATGCCGGCTTTGGGGAAAAGCCGGATCTTCTGCTCATCGACGGCGGCGTTAACCACGCCAGAATCGCCCTGGAGGCTCTGGAAGAGCTGGGTCTCGGGCTCCCTGTGTTCGGCATGGTCAAGGACGACCGGCACCGAACCCGGGCACTGGTGACTCCGGAGATTGACAACAACCAGGCTATTTTTTCCCTCATCGGCAACATCCAGGAGGAGGTGCACCGGTTTGCCGTCACCTATCACCGTCAACTGCGCAGCAAGCGTCTGCGCTACTCGGAGCTGGACAACATTCCGGGCATCGGCCCCAAGCGGAAGCAGGAGCTTCTGAAGCAATTCAAATCCCTGAACGCCATCGGCCAGGCCACCCTTCCCGAGCTGGAGCGGCTGCTGCCCAAGGATGCCGCAGGGGCGGTCTATTCCCATTTTCAGGAAAAACGGAGTTAATTATGCGGGTAATTACAGGAAAAGCCCGGGGCGTGAATCTGAAGACCCCGGAGGGGATGCTCACCCGGCCCACTGCGGATCGGGTGAAGGAAGCTCTTTTCAGCATTATCAACTTTGACATTCCAGGCGCCAGTGTGCTGGATCTGTTCGGCGGCACCGGACAGCTGGGCATTGAGGCTCTCAGCCGGGGAGCGTCTCAGGCGGTGTTTGTGGATGCCCGGGAGGAGGCCTGCAGGCTCATCCGGGAAAATCTAAGCCGGACGAAGCTTTCCGGCGGAACCGTGGTGCGCGCGGACTTCATGGACTACCTGTCCCGGTGCCGGGAGCGGTTCGACATCATTTTTCTTGACCCTCCTTACGCGGAAACCTATCTGGAAAACGCAATAAATAGGATTACAGAAATTGACATTTTGCAATCCAATGGTATAATGATAGCGGAACGCCCGTTGGGGAAGGAGCTGCCCTGGGAATTTGAGGGCTACACCCGTTCCAGAGACTATAAGTATGGAAAAACCCTGCTCACGATTTATCGGAAGGCGTGAGGGGCTGCGGTAAGACTATGAAAACAGCCATTTATCCGGGCAGCTTCGACCCGGTCACCAGCGGACACCTGAATATTATTCGTCGAGCCGCCGGGATTTTTGACAAGCTCATCGTCTGCGTCATGGTAAACGCCGGCAAGAACCCCATGTTCACCCAGGACGAGCGGGTGGAGCTGATCCGCCGGGTCACCCGTGACCTTCCCAATGTGGAGGTGGACGCTTCCAAGGAGCTGCTGGCGGAATATGCCCGGCGGCGGGGCAGTTGCGTGGTGGTCAAGGGACTGCGGGCGGTGTCGGATTTCGAGACGGAATTTCAGATGGCTCTGGTCAATCGGAAGATCAACCCGGAGCTGGATACCATGTTTTTGACGGCGGACAGCAAGTTCATGTTCCTTAGCTCCAGCCTCATCAAGGAGCTGGGCACCTATGGCGCGGATCTGTCGGATTTGCTTCCCGCTGAAATTATTCCGGATTTTCAGGCTAGAATAGAGACAAGGAAAGCCAACCATTAAGGAGGAAATAGTAATGAGCGATCGGAATACGGAGGATATCATCGGCGCGCTGTACGACATGGTGCAGGATGCCCGCTCCATGCCCCTGGCCGCGGACAAGTGCATTCTGGAGCGTGACCGGGTGCTGGACATGCTGGACGAGATCCTGGCTCAGCTGCCCGGAGAGATCAAGCAGTCCCGGGCCATTGTGGAATCCCGGACGGAAATCGTAGGCCAGGCTCGCCGGGAGGCGGAGAATGTGCTGCGGGAGGCTCAGGAGAAGGCCAAGCAGATGGTCACCAAGGAAGCAGTGTACGCCGAGGCCAAGAAACGCAGTGAGGAGCTGATCGCCCAGACCCAGGAGCGGATCAATCAACTGCGCAAGGCCGCCAACGAATACATGGACGAGTCCCTGCGCCAGACCGAGGAGGTTGTCTCCAAGGCTCTGAACGAGGTTCGGGACACCCGGATGAAATTCCGTGCGGTGACGGAGGCTCAGGAGCAGCGCAGAACCGCGGGCGTGGATATTGAAGTATAAGAAACGAACTGTAGGAAGCCCCCGGCAATGCCGGGGGCTTTGCCGTTGCGCTCAAATCAGAACCAAACCGGAGCCGCGAGAATAGCGGCTCCGGTTCTTTTTTTCCCTTCCGGGCGATAGAATTGGGATAAGGGAGGGGTCAGAATGAACGCAAAGTGGAACTCCGGCAAGGCTGTGTCCATTCCCAAAGGACTGGCAATCGGAAACGGCTTCAGCCTGGGATTGACATTGCTTTTGTCTCTGGGGCTTGCAGGGCTCATCAGCCGGGAACGGCTCCGGTGGGATCAGATCGGCTACGGAATCTTGGTGATTCTGTTTTTCTCCGCACTGCTGGGGGCGACCATCTCTGTCAGGGCCGTGAAACGACAGCGGCTGATGATCGCCATGGGGTCGGGACTGCTGTTCTGGGCAACGCTGATTGCCATCACGGCTCTGTTCTTTGGAGGACAGTACGATGGAATGCTGGTCACCGGTCTCATCATTTTGGCAGCCAGCGGCACCGTGGCTCTGATGGGTCTGCGCCGGGAAAAACGGAGGGGAACGGCTCCTTACCGACGGAAAGGACGCTGATTTTTCCGGTTTGGCAAGCCTAGGTAAATTAAATTTACCTAGGCTTGCCAAAATGCAGGATGACTTGCAATTCCAACATTTAGTGAATTTCCGCAACATGAATCCCAATATGTAGAGAAAATAGTT